>Ga0222429_100617_pt1 | contig 19806 bp, 13 predicted proteins | sample 1B50Ametagenome_FD_182475 | JGI IMG/M metagenome (GOLD analysis project Ga0222429, IMG submission 182475) | Enriched microbial communities from leaf-cutter ant dump, University of Wisconsin, Madison, United States - 1B50A (version 2) | ecosystem: Environmental > Terrestrial > Nest > Insects nest...
ACGCCCTTGCCCTGCGTGGCGCGCACGGCGGTGCACAGGTTGGTCTTGCCGCTCTTGCAGAACAGGCATTCGCCGCATTCGGCGGTGTACAGCGGGATCACGTGGTCGCCGGGCTGCACGCTGGTCACGCCCTCGCCCACCTGCACGACGATGCCCGCGCCCTCGTGGCCCAGCACTACCGGGAACAGCCCCTCGGGGTCGTCGCCGCTCAGCGTGAAGGCGTCGGTGTGGCACACGCCGGTGTCGGTGATGCGGATCAGCACCTCGCCCTTTCTGGGCGGGGCGACGTCGATCTCGACGATTTGCAGCGGCTCTCCAGCCTTGAAGGCGACGGCGGCGCGGGATTTCATAGGGGGGCTCCTTGGGTTGAAGGCAAAGACTAGCGGCGTTTCAGGCCTGGGGGGCGAATGTCACCACGTGCTCGGCCCGCGGGCGCACGCCTATCCACTCGCCCACCGCGTGGTCGTGGTGGCTGGGCACGTGCGCCAGCACCGTCAGGCCGTCGGCCAGGCGCAGCGTGTACAGCGATTGCGCGCCGCGGAAAGCCTTGCGCAGGATTTGCGCCTGCACGGGGGCGCCGGCGTCGTGCACCACGTCGTCGGCGCGCAGCAGCACGTCGCAGCGCCCGCCGGGGTAGTGCGACGGCGGGGGGCAGTCGCGCAGGCCGGCCAGGTCGCCCAGCGGCGTGCGGGCAAGCACGCCGTCCGCGCCCTGGATCAGCGTAGCCGGCGCGAACGCGCCGTGGCCGATGAAGCCGGCGACGAAGCGCGTGGCAGGGCGGCGGTACAGGGTGCGGGCGTCGTCCCACTGGTGCAGGCGGCCGTCCTGCATCACGCCGATGCGGTCGCCGATGGCAAAGGCTTCGAGCTGGTCGTGCGTCACGAACAGCGCCGTGGCGCCGGCCGCCTTCAGGATGCCGCGCACCTCGTGCGCCAGGTGTTCGCGCAGGCTCACGTCCAGATTGGAGAACGGCTCGTCGAGCAGCATCAGGCGCGGGCCCGGCGCCAGCGCCCGGGCCAGCGCCACGCGCTGCTGCTGGCCGCCCGACAGCTCGTGCGGGTAGCGCGCGCCGCTGCCGGCCAGGCCCACCAGGTCGAGCACCTCGGCCACGCGCTCGCGCTGCGCGGCGCGCGCCAGTGCGTGGATGCCGAAGGCGATGTTGCGCTCCACGCTCAGGTGGGGAAACAGCGCGTAGTCCTGGAACACCATGCCGACGCGCCTGGCCTCAGGCGCCAGGCTGTGCCCGGCTTCGCTCACGGTCTGGCCGCCGAGCACGATGGCGCCGCCGCTGACCGGCTCCAGCCCGGCCACGGCGCGCAGCAGCGTGGTCTTGCCGCAGCCCGACGGGCCGATCAGCACGCCGATCTCGCCGGCCTCCAGGCCGAGCGACACCGCGTCCACCGCCGGCTGCGGGCGCTGGGCGTAGCGCACGCCCAGCTGGGAAATCTGCAGAAACATCGGTAGATTCTAGGAGCCTGTCGGGCTTGGGGCGGCGAAAGCGAGAAATGGCCCCAGCGAGCACAGTTTTTGCCGGATTTGCAGCCCAATAGCCGAGCTATTGGGCAAAAAGACGGTAAAAAATGCGCCGCTGCGGCCATTTTGCAGCCGCCGACTCCCAAGTCCGACAGGCTCCTGGAAGCTTAGAATCATTCGCATTTTTCGTATCCCCTCCCTCTGCGCTGCCAATGGCGGCCTTCCCATTGCGGCCTTTGCGCTTGTTTTCCCGCCTACTCCACCTGCTGCGCGGCAGCGCCTTCATGGCCGCGGCGCTGCTGCTGGCGCTGCCGGTGCTGGCGCTGCTGGGCGCCTGGCTGCCGCAGGAGGCGGACGGTGCGCAGGCCGGCGCCATCGTGCGCGCCATGGCGGCCACGGTGCTGCCCGGCTATCTGTGGACGACGCTGTGGCTGGGGCTGTTCGTGGCGCTGGGCACGGCCGTGGTGGGCACGGGCTGCGCGGCGGCGGTCACGCTGTTCGACTTTCCGGGGCGGCGCAGCTTCGAATGGCTGTTGTTGCTGCCGCTGGCCATGCCGGCCTACGTCACGGCGTACGCGTACACCGATTTCCTGCAGTACAGCGGCCCGTTGCAGGCATGGCTGCGCGCCAGCTTCGGGCTGCACGGGCGGCTGCTGCCCGAGGTGCGCAGCCTGGGCGGCGCGGTCTGGGTGTTCATCTTCAGCCTCTACCCCTATGTGTACCTGCTGGCGCGCACCGCGCTGGCCGAGCGCGCCGCGCACCTGCTGGAGGCCGCGCGCCTGCTGGGCGCCACGCCGCTGCGCCGCCTGGGCGGCGTGGCCCTGCCGCTGGCGCGCCCGGCCGTGGCGGCGGGCGTGGCCCTGGTGCTGATGGAGACGCTGGCCGACTACGGCGTGGCCAGCTACTTCGGCATCCAGACCTTTACCACCGGTATTTACAAGGCCTGGCTGGCCATGGACGAGCGCATTGCCGCCGCGCAGCTGGCCACCGTGCTGCTGGCCCTGGTGGCGCTGCTGCTGCACCTGGAATTGCGCGCCCAGCGGCGCATGCGCTTTGCCGCGGGCGGCGCGCGCGCCGGATCGCTGGAGGCCCGGCCCATGCAGCTGCGCGGGCGCCGCTGCCTGGCGGCCTGGCTGGCGTGCCTGCTGCCGGTGTGCATGGGCTTTGTGCTGCCGGTGCTGTTCATGCTGCGCCCGCTGGCGGCCGACTGGTCGGTGCTGCCCTGGGACCGTTTTCTGCAGTGGGCCGGCAACAGCGTGCGCCTGGGCGCGGTCACGGCGGTGCTGGCCGTCGTCATCGCCGCGCTGCTGGCGTTTGCGCTGCGCCGCCGCCCCGGCGCGGTGACGCGCGCGGCCGTGCAATTGGTCAGCCTGGGCTACGCCGTGCCCGGTGCGGTCATCGTCGTGGGGCTGCTGCTGCCGCTGGGCTGGCTGCAGCAGGCCGTGCCGCACTGGGGGCTGCCGGCGCTCGTCACGACCACGGCGCTGGGCATCGTCTGGGCCTACCTGGTGCGCTTTTGCGCCGTGGCGCTGCAGTCGGTGCAAAGTGGCTACGCACGCATACCGGCCAGCCTGGACGACGCCGCGCGCACGCTGGGCGCGGGCGGCGCCGGGCTGCTGGCGCGCGTGCACTGGCCGCTGCTGCGCCGCTCGGGCGCGGCGGCGGCGCTGCTGGTGTTTGTCGACGTGATGAAGGAGCTGCCTGCCACCATGGTGCTGCGCCCCTTCAACAGCGACACCCTGGCGGTGGTGGCTTTCCAGCTGGCGCGCGACGAGCGCCTGGGCGAGGCGGCGCTGCCGTCGCTGGCGCTGGTGGCCGTGGGCCTGGTGCCGGTGCTGCTGCTCAGCCGCACGCTGCGGCGCTGACGCGCGCGCCTGCCGGCCCTGCGCGCGCACGGGTCGGGCGGCCGTGCATACACTGGCGCGCATGACTGACCATGCCGATATCACCATCTATCACAACCCCCGCTGCAGCAATTCGCGCGGCGCGCTGGAACTGCTGCGCGCCAAAGGCGTGGAGCCGACTGTGGTCGAGTACCTCAAGACCCCGCTGGACGCGGCCCAACTCACGGCCCTGGTGGCGCGCCTGGGCGTGCCGGTGCGCGAGCTGATGCGCAGCAAGGAGGAGGCCTACCAAACCCTGGGCCTGGGCGACGCGCAGCGCAGCGACGCCGAACTGATCGCCGCGATGGCCGCGCACCCCGAACTGCTCAACCGCCCCATCGTCGTCACGCCCCGGGGCGCCGCGCTGTGCCGCCCGCCCGAGCGGGTGCTCGATCTGCTGCCGTGAGCGGCTTAAGCCAGCCCTAAGCTGGCGCGCCCACACTGCCTTTCATCGCAACACCAACGAGGAAAGGCAGATCATGAAAAACCTCATCTCCACCCCCAGCCGGCTGATCCTGGCGCTGGTTGCCGCCGGCGCGCTGGGCGCTGCCGGCACCGGCGCGGGCTTTGTCGGACTGCATGAGGCCCATGCCGCCACCGCGCCCGCCGCCACGGCTGCGCCAGCGCCCGTTGCGGCACTGCCGGCGGGCACGTCCGGCCTGCCCGGCTTTGCCCAGATCACGGCCGAGAACGGCCCGGCCGTGGTCAACATCAGCGTCAGCGGCACGCGCCATACCGGCTGGTCGCAACAGGACGGCGCCGGCGTGCCCGGCGACCCGTTCTTCGAGTTCTTCCGCCAGTTCGGCATGCCCCAGGGCGTGGTGCCGCGCGACGTGCCGGTGCGCGGCGAGGGCTCGGGCTTCATCGTCAGCCCGGACGGCATCGTGCTGACCAACGCCCACGTGGTCAAGGATGCCGACGAGGTCACCGTCAAGCTGACCGACCGGCGCGAGTTCCGCGCCAAGGTGCTGGGCGCCGACGCGCAGACCGACGTGGCCGTGCTCAAGATCGACGCGCACGACCTGCCCACCGTGCACCTGGGCAGCTCGCGCGTGCTCAGCGTGGGCGACTGGGTGCTGGCCATCGGCTCGCCGTTCGGTTTCGAGAACAGCGTGACCGCCGGCGTGGTCAGCGCCAAGCGGCGCAGCCTGCCCGACGACAGCGCGGTGCCGTTCATCCAGACCGACGTGGCCATCAACCCCGGCAATTCCGGCGGCCCGCTGCTCAACGGGCGCGGCGAGGTGGTGGGCATCAACTCGCAGATCTATACGCGCTCGGGCGGCTACCAGGGCGTGTCGTTCGCCATTCCGATCGAGGTGGCCGAGCGCGTCAAGGCGCAGATCCTGGAACACGGCAAGGTCAGCCACGCGCGCCTGGGCGTCACGGTGCAGGAGGTCAACCAGACGCTGGCCGACTCCTTCGACCTGGACAAGCCGCGCGGCGCCCTGGTGGCCGACGTGCAGAAGGACAGCCCCGCCGACCGCGCGGGCCTGCAGTCGGGCGACGTGATCCTGAGCGTGGACGGCCAGCCCATCGTCGCTTCCGGCGACCTGCCGGCGCTGATCGGCCAGGCCCGCCCGGGCGACAAGGCGCACATGGAGGTCTGGCGCCACGGCAGCAGCCGCGAGCTGGTCGCCACCCTGGGCAATGCCGGCGATAAAAAGGCCGGCGAGGTGGCCGAAAAAGTCACCGCAGGCCATGGCCGGCTGGGGCTGGAGCTGCGCGAGCTGCAGCCGCAGGAAAAGCGCCAGGCCGGCGTGGACAACGGCCTGCTGATCGAGCAGGCCAGCGGCCCCGCCGCGCGCGCCGGGGTGCAGGGCGGAGACGTGCTGCTGGCCGTCAACGGCCTGCCCGCGCGCGACGTGGCCCAGGTGCGCGCGGCCGTGGCCAAGGCGGGCAAGTCGCTGGCGCTGCTGGTCGAGCGCGACGGCCAGCGCATCTTCGTGCCCGTGCGGCTGGGCTGATCGGCCCGGGGCATGGCGCTATGCTTGGCGCCATGCCTATGGATGACGCGCCATGCGCCTGCTGCTGGTTGAAGACGACGCGATGATCGGCGAGGCCGTGGCCGAGCTGCTGCGCGCCGAGCATTACGCCGTCGACTGGGTGCGCGACGGCCGGCAGGCCGACGCGGCGCTGGCCGCGCAGCGCTACGACCTGGTGCTGCTCGACCTGGGCCTGCCCGGGCGCGACGGGCTGGCCGTGCTGCGCGGCCTGCGCGCGCGCGGCGACCGCACGCCGGTGCTGATCGCCACGGCGCGCGACGCCGTCGGCGAGCGCATCGCCGGGCTGGACGCGGGCGCCGACGACTACCTGCTCAAGCCCTACGACCTGGACGAACTGCTGGCGCGCATCCGCGCCCTGCTGCGCCGCGCCGCCGGGCGCGCCGAGCCGGTGTACGAGCACCAGGGCGTAGCCATCTGCCCGGCCACGCGCGAGGCCAGCGTGCACGGCCGTCCCGTGGCGCTGTCGGCGCGCGAATGGGCGGTGCTCGAACCGCTGCTGGCCCGGCCCGGCAGCGTGCTCTCGCGCGCGCAGCTCGAAGACAAGCTCTACGGCTGGGGCGAGGAGGTCAGCAGCAACGCCGTCGAGGTCTACGTGCACGGGCTGCGCAAGAAGCTGGGGGCGGGCGCGGTGCTGAACGTGCGCGGCGTCGGCTACATGGTGCCCAAATGAATCCGCAGCGCCTGCGCCCCGGCCCGGCCTGGCAGCCGCGCTCGCTGCGCGTGCGGCTGCTGGCCTTTCTGCTGGCGGCCATTGCGCTCACGGCGCTGCTACAGGGCGTGCTGGCGTACCGCAGCGCGCTGGCCGAGGCGGATGCGCTGTCGGATTACCACATGCAGCAAACGGCGTTTGCGCTGCGCGCCGGCCTGCCGCTGGGCGTGGCCGGGCTGGGCACGCCCAGCGCCGCGCGGGCGCAGCCGGAAAACCATGACTTCATCGTCCAGGTCTGGACCAACGAGGGGCTGCGCATCTTCGAGTCGGCCGTGGGCGCGGCGCTGCCGCAACTGGCGGTGCTGGGCTTTGCCAACGTGCCGGCGCACGGCACCACGTACCGCGTGTTCTCGCTGCAGACGCCGGCGCAGGTCATACAGGTGGCGCAGGACATGGCCGTGCGCCGCGCCATGGCGCGGGCGCTGGCGCTGCGCTCGCTGCTGCCGCTGGCGCTGATGGCGCCGCTGTTGGCGCTGGCCGTCTGGTGGACCGTGACGCGCCAGCTGGCGCCGGTGCAGCGCGTGCGCGCGCAGCTGGCGCAGCGCCAGGCGGACGACCTGTCGCCCGTCAGCGACGCGCAACTGCCCGACGAGGTGCGGCCCGTGGTGGCCGAGCTGAACCTGCTGTTCGCGCGTGTGCGCACGGCGTTCGAGGCGCAGCAGCACTTCGTGGCCGACGCGGCGCACGAGCTGCGCTCGCCGCTGGCGGCGCTCAAGCTGCAGTTGCAGGGGCTGCGCCGCGCCCCGGACGACGCGGCGCGCCAGCGCTGCGCCGAACGCCTGGACGCCGGCATCGACCGCGCCGCGCGCCTGGTCGAGCAATTGCTGCTGCTGGCGCGCCAGGAAGCCAGCGCCGCCGCCAGCCCACCGCCGCAGCCGGTGGCGCTGGCCGACGTGGCGCGCCTGGCGCTGGCCGACGTGGCCGCCGCCGCGCAGGCGCGCGGCATCGACCTGGGCCTGACGCTGCAGGCCGACGAATTCCATCTGGTGGTGCAAGGCCACGCTGATGCGATACGGATTCTGGTGCGCAACCTGCTGGACAACGCCGTGAAATACACGCCCGAGGGTGGCACGGTCGATCTGGCGCTGGGCCGCGCGGGCGGCGCCGTGCAGCTGTGCGTGCAGGACAGTGGCCCGGGCATTGCGCCGGCCGAGCGCGAGCGGGTGCTGGGCCGCTTCTACCGCACGCGCGATGCCGCGCAGGACGCACAAGGCAGCGGGCTGGGGCTGGCCATCGTGCAGGCCATCGCCCGCTGGCACGGCGCCGCGCTGGAGCTGGGCGTATCCGCGCAATTGGGCGGGCTGCGGGTGGTGGTCGCCTTCGCGCCCGACGCCGCGGCCAAGGCGTGAGCCGGCTGCTGGTCCCCTCGACAGGAATCGAACCTGTATCTAGCGCTTAGGAGGCGCTCGTTCTATCCATTGAACTACGAGGAGAAGGCCGCGATTGTAAGGGCGGATGCGGGCCGCGGCCGGCTCGCGGGCCGGCCGCGGCGATGCCCTGCGGCCGGCATATTGCGCGTGGCGCGCCCGTGTGCAAAAGAAAATCCTTGGAAATCGATTATCAGACGTGTCTTACATAAAGCTGACAAAAATACGTTTGATATTGGAGAATATTTAGGGGTTTTCCATTTGAATCAATTTCCACTCGCTATTTGCGAAGTCGCAATCTTACGCATGCCTGACAGAAAGTGGAAGTAGGGTGCCGAATTTTTTAGGGTTTTCGAGTCTTTGTGTGTGTTTCCCGTGGTGCTAAATTCATTACCGTTTCGTACAAGAAACATTGTGTATTTGTTTTTGTGACGTGTTGTTGTGATTTTGATTGATGCCGGCGTGCCCGATGGTCGGTGAATATTTCAATATCGCAATATGTGCAATCAATCGGGTGCATCCTGGGTCGGATCCGGGTTGGAAATAATCAAAGAGGAGACACATGTCAGATTCCAAACTCAAGCATGGGGTGATCCCTGCAATCTCTCGCCGCGAGGCCCTGCAGCTCGGCGCTGGCGCGGGCGCCACGCTGCTGTCCACCGTGGGCGGCGTGCAGTGGGCCTACGCGGCCGACAAGCCCGCCATGGGCACCTGGCCCGAAGGCTCCAAGGGCGATACGGTGTACCTGGCGGCCGCCGTGCCGCTGACCGGCACCTACGCCGTGCAGGGCGCCGACGAGCTCAAGGGCTGGGAGCTGGCCGTCGAGCACATGAACACCGGCCACCCGCTGATGAAGAAGCTCGCGCCCAAGGTCAACAACGGCGTGCTGGGCAAGAAGGTGGCGCTGGTTTCGGCCGACTCGGCTGCCAAGCCCAACCAGGCGGTGCAGGCGATCCAGACTTTCATCAACCAGAACAAGATCATCCTGGCCACCGGCTCCACCTCGTCGGCCGTGGCCGTGGCGCTGAACAAGTTCTGCGACCGCGAGAAGCTCCTCTACATGCCCGGTATTTCGGGCTCCAACGACACCACCGGCAAGGACTGCGTGCGCTACGGCTTCCGGCAGGGCTACTACGGCGAGATGGCGGCCAACTCGATCGGCCCGATCCTGCTCAAGCAGTTCGGCAAGAACCGCAAGATGGCGTTCATGACGCCGGACTACACCTACGGCCATACCACCACTGAATCCACCGAGCGCTTCCTGCGCGACAAGGGCGGCTGGAAGACGGTGACCAACCAGGTGTCGCCGCTGGGTACGCAGGACTTCAGCCAGTACCTGACCAACATCGCCAACTCCGGCGCCGAGTTCCTGATCAACGTGAACTGGGGCCGCGACGCCATCCTGTCGAGCCAGCAAGCCAAGCAGTTCGGCCTGCTGCCCAAGATGACGCTGGTGCTGCCCTACCAGATTCCGTTCTTCGCCAAGGAGGCCGGGGTGGACATCAGCGCCGGCGTGTTCGCCGCCACCGAGTTCTGGTGGACGCTGGAGGACAAGTACCCCATGGCCAAGGAGTTCGTCGAGGCCTTCCAGAAGAAGTACGGCTACCGCCCTGAGTGGGGTGCCGAGAACGCCTACGTCAGCTTCGCCCACTGGGCGCGCATGGTGACCGAGGCCGGCAGCTTCTACCCGCCCGACGTCATCAAGCAATGGGAAAAGGGCGAAACCATTCCCTCGCTGTTCGGCGACGTGCACTACCGGCCGCAGGATCACCAGTGCGTGCGTCCGGTGTTCATCGTGCGCGGCAAGGCCAAGAAGGACATGAAGAACCCCGAGGACTTCTGGGAAGTCGTGGACACGGTCGAGGGTGACAAGGTGATTCAGGCGCCTGATGCCTTCGGCTGCAAGCTGGGCGACTACACCTGATAGGTGCGCCGCCCCCGTGGTCCTGGCCGCGGGGGCGGTATTTCGATTTTCGTTTGCCGTATGGCAGATATTTTCCTCCCTGGTTCAGGGCGGCGGGTGGCTGCTGTTTTCTGAATATGACAAACCCATTGGCGATGAAGGCAGGTCAGCGTGATTAATTGGGCTAATTTCATATCGCAATGCTTCAACGGGCTGGTGTTGGGGGCGCTGCTCGCGCTGATCTCGTCGGGCCTGACGATCATTTATGGCACGCTGGGCGTGCTCAACCTGGCGCACGGCGCCATGTTCATGCTGGGGGGGTACGCGGGCTGGATGGCCTTCACCTATTCCGGTTCGTTCATCGTCGCGGTGATTTGCGGCTCGCTGTTCGTGATGCTGTTCGGCGTCGTGATGGAGCGGGTCATCATCCGCCATTTCTATGCCCGGCCGCACGAGGATCAACTGCTCGTCACCTTCGGCCTGGGCATCGTGCTGGTCGAGCTGGTGCGCTTCGCCTTCGGCAGCATGTCCAAGTCGGTGCCGCCGCCGGCGCCGCTGGTGGGCATCACCGACCTCGGCTTCATGCTCTACCCCACGTATCGCATCGCGCTGCTGGGCATCACCACGGTGGCGCTGCTGGCGCTGTACTTCGTGCTCTACCGCACGCGCATCGGCATGATCGTGCGCGCCGGCATCGAGGACGCGGTGATGGTCGATTCGCTGGGTATCAACGTCTACAAGATCTTCATGCTGGTGTTCGGCATCGGCGCCATGGCGGCGGGCTTCGCCGGCATCGTCAACGCCCCGGTGGTGTCGATCGCGCCCGACGTGGGCGAGGCCATCCTGGTGCAGACCTTCGTGGTGGTGGTGATCGGCGGCGTGGGGTCGTTTCCCGGGGCCGTGCTCGGCGGCCTGATCGCGGGCGAGCTGATCAGCCTGACCTCGATGGTCAACCCCGCCTATTCCTACGTCGTGCTGTTCGTCGTGATGACTTTGGTGCTGGTGCTGCGCCCACGCGGACTGATGGGCTCCGTGGGCCGCGATTAACAACAGGATCTTAGCGATGCGCAGAAAAATTCCCTTCCTCGTCGAGGCCATCACGCTCGTGGCTTTGATTGCGGCGCCCTTCGTGCTGCCGCACCTGGGCTTCACGCCCACCACCATCAACCGGATCCTGATCTGGGGCCTGGTCGGCATAGGCTTCGACCTGCTGTTCGGCTACACCGGGCTGCTGTCCTTCGGCCAATCGGCCTTCTTCGGCTCGGGCGGCATGTTCGCTGCCTATCTGCTGACCCAGACGTCGATGCAGAACGCCCTGCTGGCCCTGCTGATCGGCACCGTCGCCGCCGGTGTGCTGGGCTACCTGGTGGGCCTGGTGGCGCTGCGGCGTACCGGCATCTACTTCGCCATGATCACCGTGGCCATTGCCGAGGTGTTCTATTACCTGGAGTTCAACCCGCTGTCGGCCTGGACCGGCGGCGAGAACGGCCTGGCCGGCGTGCCCTCGCCGAGCGTGAGCCTGGGTTTCACCACGCTGAAGTTCGACACCAATATGTCGATGTACGGGTTCTTCGCGTTCTGGTACTTCATCGGCCTGGTGCTGGCGCTGCGCATCGTGCGCTCGCCGTTCGGCCTGGTGCTGCGCGCCATCCGCGAGAACACGCTGCGCGCCCAGGCGCTGGGGCACGACATCAAGAAATACAAGCTGGCGGTGTTCGTCGTGGCCGCCATGTACGCCGGTTTCGCCGGCGGCCTGCTGGGCATGATGCAGGGCTTCATGCCGCCCGACGCCTTCATGTTCAACACCTCGGGCGAGATCGTCATGCAGACGGCCATCGGCGGCGCCGGCACGCTGTTCGGCCCGCTGCTGGGCGCGGCCGTGTGGCTGTACCTGTCTGACTTCTTCCAGACGGTGCTGAACCTGGGCGCCACCTGGAAGCTGATCCTGGGCATCGTGTTCGTGCTGCTGGTGTGCTTTCTGCGCCATGGCCTGGTGGGCGGCATCGTCGACCTGTACCACTGGCTGCGCCGCGACAAGGGCGGCGTGCTGGAGACCCAGGCCGCGGCAGCGCCCGGGCTGCGCAAGCCGCCGTCCGCCGAGGCGGCTGCCAAGGTGGGCCGCAAGCCCACGCGCAGCAAGGACGGCGTGCTGCTGTCGGTGACCGGCCTGACCAAGCGCTACGGTGGCCTGGCGGCCAACAGCGACATCGACTTCAGCGTCAACCACGGCGAGATCCGCGGCATCATCGGCCCCAACGGCGCGGGCAAGAGCACCTTCTTCAAGATGCTGACCTGCGAGGTCGAGCCGACGGCCGGCACCATCGTGTTCGACGGCCAGGACATCACCAGGATGGGCGTGATCGACGCCTGCCAGATGGGCCTGACCAAGAGCTACCAGATCAACCAGCTGTTCGAGAAGCTGACCGTGCGCGAGAACCTGGCAATCGCCGCGCTGGGCGAGGTGCGCGGCAAGTTCAAGCTCGACCTGTTCAAGAGCATGCACAAGGTGCGCAAGCTCGACGGCCACGTGGAGGGCACGGCCGCGCTGGTGCACCTGACCGAGCGCATCGACACCAAGGTGTCCGAGCTGGCCTACGGCGAGAAGCGCCGCCTGGAGATCGGCCTGGCGCTGGCCACCACGCCCAGCCTGCTGCTGCTCGACGAGCCGCTGGCCGGCATGAGCCCGCAGGAGCGCGTGGAGACGGTGGCGCTGCTCAAGTCCATCGCCGAAGGGCGCACGCTGATCATCATCGACCACGACATGGACTCGCTGTTCGAGCTGGTCGGCAAGGTCACGGTGCTGCAGGAAGGGCGCCTGCTCGTCGAGGGCACGCCCGAGGAAATCAAGAACAACGCCATGGTTCAGGAAGCCTATCTGGGCGGCGTTCACGGGGAGTTTGTATGAGCCTGTTGGAAGTCCATGGTCTGAACAGCTACTACGGCGACAGCCACATCCTGTTCGACGTCGGCCTGCACGTCGAGAAGAACGAGGTCGTGGCCCTGCTGGGGCGCAACGGCGCCGGCAAGTCCACCACCTTCAAGAGCCTGATGGGCGTGGTGCAGCCGCGCGCGGGCAGCGTCAAGCTCGACGGCGTCGAGCTGGTGGGCAAGAAGGCGCACCAGATCGCGCTGCAGGGCATGCAGCTGGTGCACGAGGAGCGGCGCGTGTTCGGCAGCCTGACGGTGGAGGAAAACATCATCCTGGCGGGCCTGACCGCGCCCAACAAGTGGCCGATCGACCGCATCTACGAGATGTTTCCGCGCCTCAAGGAGCGGTGCTTCAGCCGCGGCACCGACCTGTCGGGCGGCGAGCAGCAGATGCTGGCCATCGCCCGCGCGCTGGTGCGCGACCCCAAGATCATCCTGCTCGACGAGCCTTTCGAAGGCCTGGCGCCGGTGATCGTCAAGGACATCATGCGCATCTGCCGCGAGCTGGCGCAGGCCGGCCAGACGATCTTTTTGATCGAGCAGAACCTGGCCGCCACGCTGGCGCTGGCCAGCCGCGTGTACATCCTGAACAACGGCCACATCGCCCACGAAGGCACGGCCGCGGAGCTCAAGAGCCAGCCCGAGATCGTGCAGCGCTACCTGGGCGTCTGACCCGGCCTGCCGCTTACGTCTTCACAGCCGCAGCAGCTCCAGGCCGGAGCGGCTGCGGTTTTTTTGTTGCGGCTTTTCATCTGGAGGATCGCGCCATGCCACATGCCTACGCGGTGGGCCACGTCACCGTCAAGGACCCGGCCTGCTGGGCCGAATACCGCAGCCGCGTGCCGGCCACGCTGGCGCCCTGGGGGGCCGAGCTGGTGTTTCGCGGCGGCCTGCAGGCGGTGCTGGCGGGGCAGTGCCCGCACAGCGACATCGTCGTGATCCGCTTTCCGTCGCAGCAGGCGCTGGACGGCTGGCATGCCTCGGCGGCGTACCAGGCGCTGATCGCGCTGCGCCAGCGGGCGGCGGACGTGACGCTGCTCAGCTACGCCGATCAGTCGTAGCGCACCGTGTAGACCAGATCCACCGCGCTGTCCCCGCCCGTCTGGCCGCGCAGCGTAAGGTGGCGCGTCAGGTTGTAGAAGATCGACAGCGTGCCCAGCACGCCCGACAGGCTGCGCTCGTAGCTCACGTACAGATTGCGCGACAGGCGCTTGCCCAGCGTGAGTGCGGCGCCGCTGGCGCCCGCGCCGTCCTGCGGGCCCTTGAAGCCGATCTCGTCGAGCCCCAGGCTGCGCGCCACGCCGGCCGTGGGGCTGCCCTTGCCGCCCAGCAGCGCCAGCGCCGCCTGCTGCATCAGCGCGGCCTCGGCGCCGCCGCCGGCGGCGCTCTTGCCCAGCACCACCCACGAGAGCTTTTCCGCGTCCGCCATGTCGGGCTCGGAGTACAGGCGCACGCGCGGCGCCTGCGCCGTGCCGTTGACCTGCACGCCGGCGCGCACGCTGATGTTGGGGCGCAGCGCCAGGATGTCGAGCTGCGGGTTGTCGTAGCTGCCGGAGAAGCGCAGCAGCCCGCTCTCCACGTCCAGCGCCTGGCCCCAGGCGCGGTAGCGGCCCTGCTCGGTGCGCACCTCGCCGTTGACCTGCAGGGGCGTATCGGCGTCGCTGCGCACGGCCAGCTTGCCGCGCAGCCGCGTGGTCAGGCCGTAGCCCTGCACGGCGAAGTCGCGGCCCAGGTTCAGGCGCAGGTCGACGATGGGCGGGCGGGCCGCCCGGGTCGATGCGGCCGGCGCAGCTGCGGTGGCGGCGGCTTGCGGGCCGCGCCGCACGACCACGTCGTCGTCCAGCGCGGGCGCGCCGGCCTCGGGCAGCACGATGGTGGCGCGGTCGGTGACCAGGTCGCCCTGCAGCGTCAGCTGCCCTTCGGCCAGCCGCGCCCGCAGCGTGCCCGAGACGCTGACCTGCCGGTCGGCGCGCACCAGCAGCTGCAGCGCGCGCGCCTGGGCCTGCACGTCCATGGTGATGGCCGGGGCCGCGCCGGCCGTGCTGCTCCAGGCGATGGTGCCGCTGCCGTTCAGGCTGCCGCCGTCGCTGGGCGCATCGGTGCGGTTGCCGCTGTAGCCGGCGATGCGGGCGCCGCTGCCGTGCCCGCCCTGCAGCGCGAATTCGGTGATGCGCAGCTGCTGGCCCTGCAGCGTGGCGCGCAGGCGCCCCTCCTGCAGGTCCACGCCGTCGAGCAGCGAGCGCACGGCGAAGCGGTCGGCCGCCAGCGTGCCACTCCACTGCGGCGCGGCGCGGCTGCCGCTCAAGCGCACGTCGGCCGCCAGCGTGCCGCGCACGCGCCAGCCGGGCGGCGCCAGCGCGGACCACAGGCCCAGTTCGGGCAGCGCGGCGTGGAGGCTGGCGTTCAGCGGCGCGTCCTGCGGCCATTGCCACGGGGTGCCGTCCCGGCCCTGCGCCAGCTGCGTGCCGGCCTGCGCCTGCAGCGTGCCGGCCTGCGCGCTGCGCCATACCAGGCGCGCCTGCAGCGCCTGGCCGGCCACGCTCAGGTGCAGCGCGGCTTCGCTCACGCCCAGCGGCGTGCCGGCGGCGGCGCCGGCCCCGGCGGGCTGCGCGGCGGATGTGGTGGATATGGCGGCCAGCGGCATGCCGTCCGCGCCCGGCAGCAGGCGCAGGTCGCCGCCGCTGCGCTGCAGGCTGGCCTGCAGGCGCGGCTGGGCGGCGGTGGTGTCCACGTCCCAGGCGCCGGCCAGCAGCAGGTCGCCGCCGAGCCCCAGGCTGGCCAGCAGGGGCTGGCCCTGGCGCGCCGCGGCGTTGGCCCAGGCCAGCGGCAGGTCGGCCAGCGTGCCCTGGCTGCGCAGCGCAGCGCGCCCGCCGGCTTGCACGGCGTAGCTGCTGGGCTGCCAGCGCAGCAGCGCGGCGCCGGGCTGCGGGCCGCTCAGGCGCAGCGCGCCGGCTGCCACCTGGATCTGCAGGCGCGGCGCCGGCTGCAGCGCCACGGCCACGGGCTGCTCCAGCTGCACGGCCCAGGGCGCGCGCTGGCCGGGCAGCGTGGCCTGCACCTGCAGGCCGTTCAGGCTGGCTTGCCAGCGGCCATTGCGCTGCAGGCCGGCGCTGGCCTGCGCCTGCAGGCTGGCCTGGCGCACTGCCTGGTTATTTCCTTGGGCATCCCCCTGGCGCAGCGTGCCGGCCAGGGTGAGCGCGGCCTGCGCCAGGCTGCCTTGCAGCGTGATGCGCGCGCCTTGCAGCGTGATCGGGGCGCTGGCGGCGGCATCGCCCGTGGCGCCGCTGGCGATTGCGTCTGCGGTCTGGGCCAGGCGCAGTTGCTTGCTGACCAGCTCGGCCTGCAGCGCCATGGCCTTGGCTGGGGTCAGAGCGGTCGTGGCGCCGCGGCCCTGCGCCAGCGCCTGCCAGCTGGCCTGCCAGCCGCCGTGCCAGCGCAGGTCCAGGCCCGCGTCGCCCGCCAGGCGCCAGTCGCGCAGCGCGGCGGGCAGTGGCAGCCAGTCGCCCAGGCCGGCCAGCCAGCGCTGCGTGGCCTCTGCCCGCGTGACTTTCAGACGCAGCGTGCCGTCGCCCGCAGCGGGCGCCAGGCTGCCCTGCAGCTCGGCGCGGGTGCCGGGCAGCTGCAGCTGCAGCGTGCCTTGCGCGGCCAGCGTGCGGGTGTCGATGCGCAGTTGGCGCGCGCTCAGGCGGGTCTGCAGGGCGGCGGCGTCCAGTTGCGCCAGTTCCAGCTGCTGGCCGTGCCAGCGGCCCTGGGCGGCCAGGCTGTCCAGGCGCGGCCAGGCTGGCGCCTTGCCCGCGCGCTGCGGCTGGCGCGGCGCGGTGGTGCGCAGCGCGGCGGCAAAGCGCACGGCGGTGCCGTCCGGGGCGCTGGTGTCGGCGTCGGCGCTGGCCGTGCCGCTGAGCGGCGCAGGCGCTAGGCGGCTGTGCAGCAGCGCGGGGTTGACCTGGTCGATCTGCAGGCGGCCCTGCAGCGCCTGCTGCGCTGGCGTGTAGCTGCCCTGCAGCTGCACGCGGCCCTGGCCCAGCGCGATGCTGGCGCCGGGCACCTGCCAGCGCGCGCCGTCGTAGCTGGCGCTGGCCTGCAGCGCGGCGACGGGCAGGCGCTGCAAGTCCCACGGGCCGGGTAGGGCGTTGGTCAGCTGCGCCTGGACGTGCCAGCCGCCGGCGTCTTGCGGCGCTAGCTGCACGCTGCCGCCGAGCTGGGTGCGCGGCGCCTGGGGCCAGAGCGCGGCCAGGTCGAGCGCCTGAAGATCCGCCTGGGCCTGCAGCAGGGGCTGGCCGGCCCAGGGCGCCACCTGGGCCTGCACCTCGGCGTGCACCGGGGCAGTGCCTTCGGGCGCGCCCTGCAGCGTGGCGTGCAGCTGCAGCCGCGCCGCGCTGCCCGAGAGCGTGCCTTGCACCTGCGCGTGCGCCTGCACGGCTACGGTTTGATCCGCGCCGGGGACGGGGCTTTGCAGCGTGCCGCTGGCCTGCACCTGCAGCGCCATGGGCGCCTGCGCCTGCAATTGCGCCTGCAGGCGGTAGCTGCCTTGCGCCAGCGCGACGCTGTCCACGTCCAGCCGGTGCAGGCTGCCGTCGTAGCGGTAGCTGCCGGCCAGGCCGGTGACGTGCACGGGCGCGGCGCCGCCGTTCCAGGTGATGCGGTCGATGGCGAACGGCAGCGCCAGCGACAGCGGCAGGCGCAGCTCGCGCAGCGGCTCGCTGGCGGTGTCCGGGGCGGGTGGGGCGCCCGGCACCGGGGTGATGTTCAGCTGCGCGGCGTGCAGCTCGTCGAGCTGCAGCCGGCCCTGCAGCAGCGGCGCCAGGCGCCAGGCGATGCGCAGGCCGCGCAGCTCCAGCGCGATGCGCTCGTTGCTCCAGCGCAGCGTGTCCACGCGCCCGCCGGCGCGCAGCGAACCGGCCACGCCCTGCGCCTGCAGGCTTTGCCCCGGCGGCAGGTGGCGCGCGGCCTGGTCGAGCACCAGCGCCAGCGAGCCGGCCGAACCCGTCCACCACCACAGCCACGCCAGCAGCGCCAGCGCGGCCAGGGCCAGCGTGCGCAGCAGCGTGCGTGCGCGCCGGCGCGGCGGGCGCTGCGGCGCGGCCGGCGGTGTGGCGCCGGCGGCGTAGGGGTTGGGGCTGCGGGGGGATCGGTTCATTAAAAGAATAGCTGGTTACGATTGGTAAAAGCCAAAGTTGGATATGAAACTATCTGAGTTTGTTTATTGATAAGCGCAAACAGCTCATTTTTTTGATGAATCTAGAACTGGTAGCCCAGCCGCAGGTGCAGCCGGATCTGGTGCGACTGCAGGCCGTAGGCCAGGTCGGCCTGCAGCGGGCCGACGGGGCTGTTCCAGCGCAGGCCGGCGCCCACGCCGACGCGCGCCTGCATCCGGCCGGGCTCGTCGGCCACGGCGCCGGCGTCGACGAACCAGGCGCTTTCGAAGTCGCTGCGGTTGCCGCGCAGCGTGATCGGGCGCTGCCACTCCAGGCTGCCCACGGCCAGGTAGCGCCCGCCGAACAGTTCGCCGCCGTGGGTGCGCGCGCCGATGCTGCGCCAGCCGTAGCCGCGCACGGTGGTGTCGCCGCCGGTCAGGAAGAGCTGGGTGACGGGGATGGGCACGTCCGGGCGCGCCAGCACCGCGCCGGCGGTGGCGCGCAGCGCCAGGCGGCTGCGCCGGTGCACGCTGGCGCCCATGTCCACGCGCGCCAGCGGCACGAAGCCTTCGGTGCGCAGCAGCAGCCGGGCGAAGGGCTCGCGCCCGGGCACCAGCGTGCTGCCCAGGCCCAGCTCGGCGCCCAGGCCCCAGCCGCGCGTGGGGTTGGCGGCGTTGTTGAAGTAGCGCCCTGTCCAGCCGTAGTTGACGCTGATGGCGCCGCTGGTGGGCGGCGCGTCGTCGCCCTGGCTGCGCGCCTGGTCGTGCTGCAGGTACAGGCTGCGGTCGATGTGGCCGCTTTCCTGGCGGCGCCCGGCGCGCAGGCGGCTGCTGTCGACTTGGTAGCTGCCGGTGGCCTCGCGCTGCAGCAGCGCGCCGGCGAACCAGCGCCAGCCGTCGGCGCCGGGCAGGTCCGTCCATTCGGTGCTGGCGCGCTTGTTCTTTTCGTCCAGCGACAGCTGGCTGAGTGCGCGCCAGCCCAGCGGCGGCAGGCGGTTGTGGATGTGGTCGAGCGATACGCGGGCGCCGCTGTCGGTGGAAAAGCCCAGGCCCACCGAGAGTTTTTGCAGCGGTGCGTCGCGCACCTGGGCGACGACGGGCGCGCTGGCCTGGGCGGCGCCGGGGGCGATGCCCGAGGTGTCGAGGTTGAGGAACACCGAGTCGAAATAGCCGCTGGCGGCCAGGCGCTGCTGCGCGTCCAGCAGCGCGCCCTGGCTGTAGTCCTGGCCGACCGGCAGGCGCGCGACGTTGGCCAGGCCCTGCGCGTCGTAGCGCCGCCCGCCTTCGATGCGCAGCGCGCCGAAGCGCACGGCCGGGCCGCTGGCGTAATGCAGCTGCAGGTGCGCCCGGGCCTGCGCGGCGTCCACGTCGGCGCGGCTGCTCTCCAACTGCGCCAGCGGGTAGCGCTGCGCCTGCAGGCTGCGCAGCGCGCCGGCCTTGTCGGCGCTCCAGTCCTGCTGGGTGAAGGCCGTGCCCGGCTGCAGCGCCAGGCCGCGCTGCAGCCGGCGCTGCGCGCGCTGCAGCGGCGCGCCGTCGCTGCCTTGCGGGCCTTGCAGCGCAAGCTGCACGTCGGCCACCTGCGTCTGCACGCCGGGCGTGACGTGCAGGGCCACGGTGTACGCGGGTTGGGCGGGTGGCTGCGGCGCGCTGGCGCTGGCCGGTGCCGGCTGGGCTGGCTGGATTGGAGGTTGGGCGTGCTCCTGCAGGTCGACGCTGACGGCGGGGCTGAAGAAGCCCCGCGTGGCCAGCAGGGCGCGGGCGTCGTCCTGCGCGGCGCCGGCCAGGCGGCGCAGCTCGCTCGCCTGCAGGTCGGGCAGGCGGCGAAAGCGCTGCAGCTGCAGGTTGCTGGCCAGAAAGGCGTCCAGATCGGCGTTGCCGCTGCGCACTTGCAGGTCGAAGGCGGCCGCGGGCGTGGGGGCGGTGTCGCGGGCGGCGTCGGATGCGGCTGCGCCGGGTGCGGCCGGGGCCGGCGCATCGGCGTGTTCGCCGGGGGCGCCGTCCGCGCCGCCGCGCAGCAGGGCGCAGCCGGGCAACAGCAGCGCGGTCAGCAGCACAAACAGCAGCGCCGGCCACCGGGCCGGCGCTGGGGGCGGGGTGGTCATGCGGCTATTTTGACAAAAGCCGCATCGTGTCCTCCAGCCCCTTGAGCGACAGGGGGAACATGCGCTGGCCCATCAGCTGCTGGATCACGCCGATGCTCTGGCGGTACTGCCACACGCCCTGCGGCTCGGGGTTGATCCAGGCGAACTTGGGAAAGGCGTGCGTGAGCCGCGAGAGCCATTCGGCGCCGGGCTCCTCGTTGTTGTATTCCACGCTGCCGCCGGGCTGCAGGATCTCGTACGGGCTCATCGTGGCGTCGCCCACGAAGATCAGCTTGTAGTCCTTGTTGTACTTGCGGATGATGTC
>Ga0222429_100622_pt1 | contig 19403 bp, 15 predicted proteins | sample 1B50Ametagenome_FD_182475 | JGI IMG/M metagenome (GOLD analysis project Ga0222429, IMG submission 182475) | Enriched microbial communities from leaf-cutter ant dump, University of Wisconsin, Madison, United States - 1B50A (version 2) | ecosystem: Environmental > Terrestrial > Nest > Insects nest...
CCGATGAACATTCCGAATATCACCCTGGGTAACCGGATAACCGTCACTACAATTTCCTGCTGATCCGTGTAACCGGAGCTGATGTGGATGCCCAGCGGCTTCAGCAATATGGCTATGCTTTGTATGGCTGATACCTGGAGCGGACCAATGCCCACCGAAAGAACAGTGGAAATTATCAGTATCACTATTAAAAAACCAACAAGCACACCATATCTCATTTCAGCAGGATTATTGATGAATCAGGGTTGACAGTTCCGCTACAGCTTTCCCCACCCTGGGTGTGAACCCGGTCAGGAACAGTCCGTCCATCGCAATAAACTTTTTGTTTTTGCCGGCATTGGTTGCGGCTATTCCGGGTACTTTCAGCAGCCCTTCTCCGCCGCCCAGGCTCTCCAGCCCGGTATCAAAAAATAAAATAACGTCCGGGTTTTCCTTCACAATGGATTCTGCTGTAAATGGCTTGAAATCCTCTATCTCCGAAGCGGCATTTACGCCTCCAGCCAATTCTATCATTTTGTCCAGTGCTGTTTTTTTACCGGCAACGCTCATGGTTCCCACACCACGGGCATAGATGAACAGCACTTTCGGCTGTGAGTCATATTTTTTTACCGTGGCAAGATCATCGTCTATCTGTTTCCATAAAACGGGCACCTGCTCATTCTTTCCCAATGTGTCCGCTATCTGTTTGATCAGGTTTTTAGCTCCCTGGATATCGTTTTCTTTTTTGCATTTCACCAGTTGAACCCCTGCTGAAACAAACTGTTGCTCGGCTTCCGGCTTCAGTCCGTTTTCAAGCACAAATATAACAGTAGGGTGCATGGCGATCACGCCTTCCACATTCACATTACGGTTATGACCGGCCTTCGGTAAAGCGTTCATACTTTCGGGATAAGTGCTGGTAACATCCACCCCTACTATATTTTTTTCGAGACCGATGGCGCAAAGCACTTCGGTAATACTACCGTCCAGGGATACAATACGTTCGGTATTAAGGTGTGATTTTTTTACAGCAGGGTTGCAGGAAGCAACCAATATGATGATAACAAAGGCAAAAAGCCTGGAGAAGCCTTGATAAAACATGATCGTGGAAATATAGCTACAAATTAGACCCAAACAGGTATAAAACATTTACGGTTTCGGGAAATTAACGAAAGTAAAACAGGTCATCCATACAGACGACCTGTTTCTTGGCGTATTAAAAAACTAACCTTGCTTAACGAGTTTGTATTCGATTACAGGCTTACCGCGTTCGCCGCTATCGCCGCCGCCGCCCCAACTTACAAACTTCAATTTATATACATTTCCGGAGGGGTCCTTCACAACATAGAAACGATCGCGTTTAATGGTGCCTGGGTTAGTTGGACCACCACCCTGCCTCCATTTGCTTCCGATAGCATCCCGTGTGCTGGAGAATATTACAGCTGCGATATCAGACTCTGCGAATGCGTCATAAGTAACATCGGTCTCCATCACCTCAGCTGCTTGCGCTCCGCCAACATAGTTCAATAATATAAAGTCCTGGAACCAATAAGGTGAGCCTAGCCCGGAGTTATAGGTGCTGTAGCCCCACATGATATCCCATTTGTCTTTCTGCGGCTCAACATCTACGATCTTGTCTGTCTCCAGGGAAACAAATGTAAAGTTATAAGCGTCGTTTTTAGGAACTTCCAGTGTTTTGAGTGTGGTTTCCCCCACCAGGGCATACTGTATTTTATAGCCGTTACCGTTCCGGGTAATTTTAAGTTTGTACCATTTATCACGCTCCTTGCTTCCTTCAAAGCTTAAAAGATATACTTTGTTTTCATCATCGTTGGCAGAGACAGCCGCGATAGCAGTTTTGGTAAGATCACCATCCCAACTATCAACCAGTACCGCAGTAGAAGGATCTTCGATATTGTGATTGATACCAACACCCGTGGTATCACCAATTACAAAATCAGCCAGGTCGGTTTTGCTGATGGCGGCGGCGGTACTTTGATAAGCATGGTTGAGAATAACCCTGAATTCAGCACCATTCTCAAAGCCCAGATTCCAGCTTTTTCTGTTAACCGGTGTTTGCAAGTTATTGCTAAGGTCAACATACACTGAATTTGTATAGTTAGATTCACTGGTCTTTCCTTCCAATGTCAGTTGAGACCCTTCGGAAATTATTGCTGAAAAGCTTACGGTAGTTTCTTTGGTAGTACCTACCAGCACAGGTGATGTTACAGAAACGATCGTGAACTTCACTTTTTCCTCGCCGGAAAGAAACACATCCTCCTTTTTTGCTATTTTGAAAGAGGTGCTGTTGCTTCCCGCGGGAACTGTTAGTGATATATTGTTGCCGGAGGCTGCAGGAGCCGTAGTAAACTCGGTGCCGTAAGTGACACCGGTACCTTCCAGAGATATCGTTACGGTCACATCTGTATTTGCCTGGCGGGACAGGTTCACCTTGATTTCCTTTTCCACCACATCAGAGCCGAAGCCTGTTTCGCTGCTTTCAAAATTAGCAAGGTTGTCAGGTAATGGAGGGTCGCTGTCTTTACAGGAAACAATAGAGCCTACAAAAAAAAGAACAAGTAAAAGATACTGTAGATGTTTCATGCTGTATTTGTTATTGTTTAATTAATTTATTTACTTAATTGAAAAACCAGCCCCGCAAAATAGGAAGTCCCATAAGCCTTCAGTTGGTTACCGCCAACGGAATGAGCACCTCCCGTACTTTGTATGCTATTGGTGATACGGATAACATTGAAAATATTTTTTACCCCTGTGCTAACAGTAATATATTTTCCGAGGGTCTTGGACGCGGTGAAATCCGCACTGTGAAATCCCTTTACTTTTCCGAGAACAAGCGCTTGCCGGTTATCGATTGTTACCAGCTGGTATTGTGGCAGCGTGCCGGTATATTTGTAAAACAGCCCAAGCCTGACCCCCGGTTTGGTAAGGCGATAGGTGATATTGCTGTTGACCTCGGGCGACCAGGCAAACTTGTCCAACGATTTGTCCGTATCGTATGATGCATCGCCGTAATAGTCATTATACCTGCCTATGTAAGAAAAGCCCAGGGTTGCCTGCAGCTCTTTCCACACAAACCTGTTCTCCCATGTGCCTCCTGTAGTCCTATATTTGTTTATATTGATATAGTAATATTCATTCGGGTTGGAAGGGTCTATATTCCCTGCAATATCTATCCGGTTATTAAAGTCGTTGTAAAAACCAGATACAGAAGAGGTAAATTGTAAGCGATCTTTGTTATATGCATGCCAGACAAGCGATCCGGTAAAGCTATTTGAGTATTCTGCCTCCAGGTTCGGATTTCCGTTAATGCTATGGTTGGCATCATGAAAGTCGAAATAGAGCTCTCTCAATGCCGGCGCCCTGAAGCCGCGCGCATAAGATAGCCTCAGGTCCCAATCTTTCGCCAGAGCAAACTTTGTGTTCAGCGACGGGATCACCGGAGGCGCATCATACACTGAATTTATTGAAAACCTGGCGCCTGGGCGGATTGCAACAAACCGGTATGGCTTTATCTCTGCAGAAACAAACAAAGCATAATCATTGATAGATGGATTTCCTTTTATTCTTTGCCCCTGTGTTTGATCTGACCTGATCTCCACGCCGGAGTGGAAGGTAAATTGTTCTGAAGCTTTGTAAATGGCATTCGCCCTTACGAAGCTTGTTTGAAAGGTCGAAACATCCTGCCCCCCGTTTACATTGATATTTAAGGTCTTCCTTCCTGTAGTGAGATCAATGTCGGTAGTACGCGTTCTGCGTTCATAATCTTGATAGGATACGCTGCCGTTGACAGTCAGCTTATCATTTACCCTCCAGTCTGCCTGCACCATATGCGTATACCGGCTGGTAATAAACTCCTGGTCTGTTGCTTTGTTGTCATACGCTATTCCCGGGGTATTGATGTTTTCATTCAGGTAATCTAAACGATACCAGGCATTAAGCCGCTGTGTCCTGAACCCCACAGTAGCAGATCCGAATGTCTGATCTTTGGGGTTCCACTCCTTTTGCCTACCGGTTTTCCTGCCTTGCCAACCACCGAAATTATTCCGGGTAACACTTCCTCCGGCAAATAACCCGGACCGATGCGACCAGTTAACATTCACATTCTGATTATGAACCCCCTTGTTTGAAAATGCATTGTATTCCTTACCTGCAGTTTCTTCTTGTATCCTGGCACCTATGCTTAGACCGTTATTGCTTTTATTCCTTTTTGTGATGATATTTATGACCCCTGCAAGCGCATCTGTGCCATACATAACGGACATAGGCCCCTCTACGAACTCTATCCTTTCAATTGCATTGATATCTACCTGACTAAGACTCTGCCTGGTCTCTCCCCTGTCTACTAATGGTACGCCATCTAGCAGTATTTTTACATTCTGCCCCGACATTCCCATAATATTAATATCCGTTTCGCCCAATGCGTAGTCCGTACTAAACCTTACACCCAACTCATTATTCAGCACACCCTGCACATCGGTGGCATTCCTCATTTCAATTATTTCCCTGCTGATGGTTCTCACTTTGTATACCGAATTTTTCAGCGACTGGGCCTCGTACTGGCCGGTTACGATTATTTCCGGAAGTTGTTTGGAGTTCTGCCTGAGCCTGATGGTGGCTATCTCCGTTTTAGCTCCTTCAGTTATCACCAACGGAACTTTAATGTCGTCAATTCCTACAGACTGCACAAGCAGGAAATAACTACCTGCCGGTGCTTTTAATAAAAATTTCCCTGTTTCATCCGTTGTAGTAAAGTAGCGGGTATCCTTTAAGCTGATGCTGATGGCCTGCGCCGGCTGTTCATCACTCGTGATCACCTTCCCCTGAATGGTTCCCTGCTGACTGAAAGCAGACAAAACAAACATCATGAAGAAAGTAAACAGGATTGAACATTTAAACCGCATAACAGAGACTTATAGTTGCAACAGCCGATAATAAACAGACAAAGGTATCCTGACACCGGCGTGGAGATATTGCGCGATCGGGAAATTGATTTGCGAGAAGAGGAAACTTCGTAAACAAAATGAGATACGAATAATATTTTTAATAAATATATTATTGTAACGTGTACCAGAAACTACTTCCGGTAAAATGCTATTCCAGGAATAAGATACAAACCAGATCACCGCCCTGGACTGACTAAAAAGGTAGTTGAACTTCTTTTGTGAGGTAGGAATCCTGCCACAGGCGGGAAAGAAATCTCATTGATTAACAATGATAAAAGTAGATATCAAGATGGCTTCTTTGCGGCGGCAGTCAATGACAGACTTTGGTCAGCCACACCTCATTCCAGGGTTTTTAAAAGATAAATTTTGTTAATAATGGAATTATAATGTAACTTTTTCATTGAAACAGCTTAACCTATGCAGCTATTAAAAATAACCACTGCTTTTCTTATTTTCTTTATTTTTCTCTTTTCTTGTAGTAAAAACGATACAACAATTAGCCCTCCTGAATTTTCTACAATTTCTGAAAAAGAAATTAGGGTATTTTGTGATCATATAGAGGAAATCCTTCTTCAAAAAATGTCCGCACAGGGTTATTTAGATGTTTCCGCTGATATAAAAAATACCAGTTACCGCTCGATAGGGGCAGCAAGTGCTACATACGTTCCACTTTTTAAGAATAAGGAATCCGGAGTCAATATTCAGCTTATCTTAATTAAATATAATAATAAGATAAACAGTGTGGTAACCGTAATCAGACCCGACGAAAATTGGTATAACGATGGTAAGAACCTGTCGGAAATGAACGGTTACATCGACTATTTTGCAAGCAATGGAAGCTTTATAAAAAGCGTACGATTAAATGGTGGCTTAAATGCTCCATCGACAATTGAGTTATCTAAATCCGATTTCTTACCGGATCTCAAGCTAAGAAAAAAGATATTTAAAAATAACCTGAACAAAAACCTTCAATCAAGCTTGGCGGTAGCAATAGGAGGCGGTAGCTGTAACTCCTGTCATGGGGAAGACCCATGTCAGGGTAGATGGGGTGAATTTGGTTGCAAAGAGCTGCCAGAAGTAGTTATTCCAGGAAAACCTAAAGATCCTCCGACTGTAATACCGCCTAGCGGACCAAGTATTCCAATCTTTCCTAATCCCCTTCCCGACAACCCTTGTAACGAAGCTAAAGCACTTAATCAAAGAACAGAGTATAAAAACAAAGTAAACGAACTAAAAGGTAAAACGGGCTTGAAATATGAAAGCGGGTATGAGGAAAATAAAAACGGTACATTCAAAGCACTTACACCATCAGGCTCTACCGTAAACTCGGATGGGCTTAATGCAAATGTTTCTAAGGATACCAAAGGATTTATGCATACTCACCAAGATAAATATGAGACTGGAGAAAACACAGATGAAGGTTCCGTTGTTCGGATCCCAATCAAGATGTTCTCACCTGCAGATGTAAATGCTCTCATGGAGATTGTTTCACAGAATGCAAATAGCAGTGATTATTCATCCTTTTATGTATCAATGATTACCAGCAACAATCATTACATGATAAAATTTACCGGAAATTCAAGTCAAATAAAAACAGGCTTTAATAGCACTGAATGGCAGTTGAAATATCAGCAATACATGAGAAGTGCATTTAATCTTGAGAAAGCCTTTTTAAAATTTATAAAAAATGAGATGAAGCTGGAAGGGGTTACCCTGTTTAAAGTAAAAAAAGATGGAAATATTGAAAAACGAATGCTTGATAATAATGGAACAATTAAAAAGGTTCCCTGCTAAAAAATTTAAACTAAAAAAATGAAAAAGATTTTCCTTTTTTCCCTTCTTCTAAACCTCCTTCTTCAAGGATATTCTCAACGATCCGCCCGAACTACCATATCGTTGGATGAAGCACGGGATATATTTGCTAAAGACCAGGACGCCATTGATGAGCTAACAAGCAACATTGGATATGTAAAAGATGCAGGCAACAAGCTTGATAAGTTTGTGGGTACCTGGAAAGGAATTTATAATAACCAAACCTATGAGCTTCGCCTGTACAAAAAAGTTGCTTTCCGGTTCAATGAAAGCGACCTTGACGAAGTCAAATGGGATAGAATGATAGGTTGGATAACAATCAAGGATAATGCAACAGGCTTAATTGTTTATTCCAACACTTCTAAACCGGAAAAAGGAAATGGATTGTTTGGAACTTATTTTCTTAAAGGAGATTTATACGTGATGAGCTTTGTTGGAAGATGCTATAATGAAGCCGGCAATTTGTTTATAAGCACTCTCAAAAGTAACAAGAACAAATTACGAATGAGCTTTTCGGTTAACCCGGACCTTCAGACAAAGGAATGTCCCGGTAATATCAAGCCGATTTTACCAATATCCCCACAGTATATGTTATTAGATAAACAATAACCTTATAGTATTTAGGCCAATAACATTTTAACAGATCAATGATTACATTCTTCATACGAAATGCCTGCCTGCCGGACCTCTTAAAGTGAAGAACTAATCAGAGGTACTTTCTATTTTATTTTTTATCTCTATTCCTCAGCGCTTTATATATATTAATAGCGCTCATCAGCAAGAGGATAAAGAGGACAAGCCCACCCAGTCCCCATAATACGCTGATGTTTTCCTTCACCACCACCAGCATGACGATCGCCACCAGGAAGATCGTAGCGATCTCGTTCCAGACACGGAGCTGCTGCGAACTATACCTGAACTCTCCGGATATCTGTTGCTTAAAGATGCGGTGCTCCAGTAAAAAGTAGATATAAAGAAAAAGCACAAATACCAGCTTATACAGCAGCCAGCTTCCCTCATCCTTGAACAACAAAAGATGCCAGCCGCTCCGGACCATAACGGTCAGCCCCAATATCAGTGTCAGTATAGCCGAAGGCCAGGTGATGCCGTACCATAGCCGCTTCATCATGATGCCGAATTGTTGCTGCAGCGCTTTCCGGATATCTTCCGGCTGGCTCATGGCTTCCGTATTATAAATAAGCAGCCTGGGCATATAGAACAAACCGGCAAACCAGGTAACCACAAAAATGATATGAAGGGCCTTCAGATATAAATATAAATTCATGATCATCGGATATACCTCCCTATAAAGGGCAGTTTTTGAAACTCATTCTTTTCTATTTTCAGAATAAACCATATAAACGCCAGGAAAATTCCCGTCGCCGTTACAAAGCTATAGATATTATTGCTCCATATCCGGAGCAACAGCCGGTGGACAAAATACAGCAATATTACGATCACGATATAGGCTATCAGCTTTTTCCATGCGTAAGGAATGGGATACACTTTCTGCCCCCAGATATAACAGGCAACGCACATCGAAAGATAACATAAAAAAGTAGTCCAGGCGCTGGCAACATACCCGTAGGAAGGAATAAAAAGATAGCTGAGGACTATTGTCAGCACTGCTCCGCCAACCGTAATAACAGCGCCGGCAGAGGTTTTATTGGATATCTTATACCAGATGGAAAGGTTATAATAAATGCCCAGGAACATATTGGCGACAAGCAGGATCGGCACCACCTTCAGACCTACCCACATTTTTTCGTTCTGGATGAAATATTTCCATATATCGAGATAGAGCACCACAAAGAGAAACATCATGCAAATAGCAATTACAAAGAACTTCATCACCCGTGCATAGGTTCGCTGGGGATTTTCTCCGGAAGCCTGCTTAAAGAAGAAAGGCTCTGCCCCCATACGGAAAGCCTGGATAAATACTGTGATAAGGATAGCCAGCTTGTAGACCGCACTATAAGTGCCTATCTCCTCCTTCACATTACCGCCTGCAGGCTGATACCACCAGCCGAGCATGAACCTGTCCAGTGTTTCATTCACCATTCCTCCAAAACCAACAATCATTAAAGGTAATGTGTAGACCATGATCTCGCCCCACAACTTCCTGTCAAATTTCCATCTGAAGCCGCTGATCTCCCGCCACAACAGCAGTAAAACGGAAAAGCTCATAATGACATTGGCTAAAAACACAAATCCGGTATCAGTGGTCAATCCATTTATCACCACAAAAACACTGTTAGGATCCGCCGCAGCCAGGCCCGGCAAAACAGACAGAAAGAAGTACAGGACACCTATATTTATCAAAACGGCAAAAAACTTTACAAAGGCATACTTTTTAGGTTTGCCATCCTGCCGGAGCTTTGCAAACGGGATCGCCGCCAGGGAATCGAATGCCACGATGAGTATGGCCATTTTAATATATTCCGGGTTGTCCGGAATATTGGTAATGCCTGCCAAAGGCCGGGCAAACAACCAAAGCACGACCGTCAGAAAAACAGTAGAAGTGATAATAGAAACTCCTGCGGTATTGTACAGTGATGAGTTGTATTCCGGCTTTTGGCTGAACCTGAAGTAGGCTGTTTCCAGCCCATAGGTATATAATATCAGCAGGAAAGATATCAGGGCGTATACCAGGTTAACCTCCCCATAGCTTGCCGAGTTAAGCTTAAAGGTGAGGTAGGGTGTAAGAAGATAGTTCAGTAAGCGCGGAATTACACTACTCGCTCCGTACCATAAAGTTTGTCCCGCTAATTGTTTAATTCCTGCCAACACCTGAGATTTAAGCAAAAATAAGTTGAAAATATTTATACCTTTTATGCAACCATTTAATTAAACGCATCATCTTATCAAAACAGGTATGAAAAAGACATTTTTATTTTTATGCGGGCTTTTGCTCCTCGGAAATATCACTTCCGCCCAGGTAACGGAAGGAGAAGTTGAGTTCAACAAGGTTAAACGGACCGTTAAGCAGATGGAAGTGAATTATGCTCCCGAATACGTAGAGCAGGCGGTTATTTCCAGGATGTCAAAATCGGGGTATAAGTCCACCCAAAACAAAGGCTGGATGGTCTTTAAAGGTGTGATCGACCCGCAGGTCAGCTCTGAAACCTCCGACCTGTATGTAAAGGTGGAAAGAAAAGGCCGCAGAGATAAGGACGCGAGCATCGTACATTTTTTTACCAGCAAGCCCAGTGATAACGCCTCTGCTACCCCTTTGGCAGCCAATATGCTGGGGTCGGATGCCGAGAGCTTCTTTTCTAAAATAACGCTGAGTGCCCGTGAGAACAAGCTGGAAAAAGAAATACTGAACCAGGAAGAAGTAACCAAAAAAGCACAGAAAAAATATGATGACCTGGTTAAAGACCAGGCTTCCCTCGAAAAAAAGATAAAGGACTTGCAATCTGATCTTGAATCGAACAAACAAAAGCAGGAGTCTCAATTGAAGGAGCTGGAATCGCTTCAAAAATCACTTGAGACCTTAAAGCAACAGCGCTCACCTTTGAATTAAGTTTTAGAAACGCGAAAGCGGCAACGCTATGAGGAAACACGAAACCAACTGCCCGAAAGGGCAGTTTCTGTTTTTATAGTTACTTTTACGATGGAAGAATTCAATAAATGAAAAAGCAACCCATCGGTGTTTTTGATTCAGGTTATGGCGGTTTAACTGTTTTAAAGGAAATAGTACAAAGGCTTCCGCAATACGATTATATCTACCTGGGAGATAATGCCAGGGCGCCCTATGGCAACCGTTCATTTGAAACAGTATACCAGTATACGCTGCAATCTGTAAAATGGCTGTTCAGCCAGGGATGTCCACTGATAATCTTAGCCTGCAACACGGCTTCAGCGAAAGCCTTGCGGACCATCCAGCAACAGGACCTGCCTGCACTTTACCCGCAAAACAGGGTATTAGGTGTCATCCGCCCTACCACAGAGGTGATCGGCAATTACTCCAGAACAAGAGATGTAGGTATACTGGCTACCAATGGCACGGTACAGTCCGGCTCTTACCAGATCGAGATCAGCCGTTTTTTCCCGGATATCCGTGTCTTCCAGGAAGCATGCCCCATGTGGGTACCGCTGGTAGAAAACAATGAGCACGAAAGCGAGGGCGCTGATTATTTTATCCGGAAAAATATTCAGCGGTTGCTGCAGCAAAAAGAAAGCATCGATACTGTATTACTGGCATGCACACACTATCCTTTATTAAGGCACAAGATCCGGCAGTTCCTGCCTGAGGACATACAAATGCTGGTACAGGGTGAAATTGTAGCAGGGAGCCTGGCAGACTATCTCCAAAGACATCCTGAACTGGAAAGCAGGATCAGTCAAAACGGGGATATCCATTTTTTCACCACGGATGCCAGCGCCGATTTTGACGCACATGCCGCTATTTTCTTTGGTAAAAATGTGAAGTCACAACAGGTTGCAGGGATATACTGAGCTTTACAACTGTATTGGTCCTTCAAGATACAGGTTTCAGGATGCAGTGTGTACCCTGGATCTTTCGACCTGTGTTGGCAACCGGCTCCAGGCTTACGGTGCCAGTCGTTCTATTTTCCAGGCGCCGGAGACCTCCAGGGTGTACTGGATCCTGTCGTGCATCCTGCTGGGCCGTCCCTGCCAGAACTCCATAATAACGGGTTTCACAATAAAGCCCCCCCAATAATCGGGTCTGTTGATCGCTTTCCCTTCCATCAGCTCCAGGTTCTGGCAATACCTGTCATCGAGCCATTGCCGGCTTTCCACTACCGTACTTTGAGGAGAAGTGATGGCGCCTATCCGGCTGGCTTCCGGTCTCGATTGAAAATATGCGTCGCTGTCTGCAGCAGAAGTTTTGGTTACCAGCCCGGTGATCCTTACCTGACGCTCCAGCTCTTTCCAGAAAAAAACCAGGCAGGCCCGGGGATTATCGTCCAGTTGTTGCCCTTTAAAGCTGTTATAATTGGTATAAAAAGTAAAGCCGTTTTCAGAAAAGCCTTTCAGCAGAACGATACGGGCAGAGGGTACCCCATCCGGCGATGCTGTTGCCAGCGTCATGGCATTTATTTCGTCTATTCCTGAAGCGACCGCTTCCTGCCACCATTTTTCAAATTGTGTGACCGGATGGGCCGGTAAACCGGTTTCCAGCAAAGCGCTTTTGCTATAGTTCTGTCTGATAGCCGCAATATCCTGTATCATGACCGCTTTTTTACAAAATTACTGTATAACGGCCAAGGTGATCGCTGATCTTCAAAATAAGATGCCGACGATAGACATCGCCGGCCTTTGCTTACCTCTGAAACCACAAAAAGATCGTTCAGATATGTATAGACCTATCTGGCAATTAAATTGGATGAATAACGGATCAGGTAATAGTTATTGGAATAAGAAGCTATAAAAAGGAGGTGCTTATATAGAACACTAAAGTAATTCGTAACTAGATAATTTCAAAGAAATTGGTAGCACAATTTCTTTTTCTAAATAATTACCCTTAGCGTTTACGGTTGTTACGGCTGAAAATACCGGTTATTTCAGGTGCCTGAGATCATGGGCCGCGGCGCGGTTAAGCTTCTTCAGCTTGTAATCATACCATTTTTCAGGAAAATTTTTCTTCATGAAAGTATCGATATTTCGCATACCTACCAGGTTCCATAGGCCCCGGATCTTTCCCACTGCGGAAGTCTGCAGGGACCGCAGGCTCATGGCAAATCCGCTATCCAGGTATTCCATGTGATGCCAGTATCCCGATGGCATATAAAGTGTATCGCCATGCTCCAGGATCACTTCATAACCTTTTGCATACTTCAATGCCGGGAACCGGGAATAATCGGGATTACCGCTGTCGTCTTCATGATAATGGGAAAAATCAACCTGGCTCTGCACTTCAAACGGCTTCCTGTACAGCTTTTTCTGCTCACCGTAGGGGAAGAGCAGCACTCGTTTCCTGCCCATGAACTGGGTATGGAAAACATGCGATAGGTCGATATCGAAATGCATATGCGTGATGGATGTCGCGCCTCCCACGAAAAGCATGGGAAACCTCTTTACAAACCCCTTTGCCAGATGGTCCGGCCACTCAAAATCTTTGGTAAGCTGCGGTGCATGGTCAAATATATTGAACAGAAAGATACGCCATCCGGCAGGTCCCTGGCTGATCATATCCACGTATTCACCAAAAGTGGTGTGCCCGTTGGGTGTATTCACCGGCGTGAAGGCATCTGTTTTGATATTGTTGTAGATGCCCACCTTTTTGTCTCCCACGATCCCTTTGAAATATTCCCAGTTCCATTTGCTGAAAGCGGGCCATTCTTTCGACAGGCTTTTAATTACCAGTGGTTTGGATGCCAGGTAATAATCCTTTTTAAATACTTCTGAATCAATTTGATCAACTACGTCAACCGGTTGCAAAAGCATAAAAGAAAAAAATTAGTACAACAAATGTAATATATTGCCACATTCATACCGCTACCGTTGAAATAATTTGACAATACCGCTGGAAAGTGGCAAAAAAATGATACTTTAAAAATACTGAAAGAACAATGCCAATATTATATTACTGATTAACAGCAACTCATGAACTTCCTGGCCCATGCATACCTGTCGTTTAACCACCCCGAAATAGTTGTGGGCAACCTGATCAGCGATTTCGTGAAAGGAAAACAGCGGCTGGATTACCCCGAACGCATCCAGGAAGGTATTATGCTGCACCGTGCTATCGACGGGTTTACGGACAAACATCCCCTGACCAAGCAGGCAGCCAGTCTTTTCCGCCCGCATTACGGGTTGTATGCCGCATCTTTCATGGATGTCGTGTATGACCACTACCTGGCGCTGGACACGGAAAAGTTCACTCCCAGTCTATGGGATTTTGCACAGAATGTATACGGGATACTGGATAGCCAGCCAATACTGCCGGACAAGTTCCACCGGATATTCCCTTATATGAAAACGCAGAACTGGCTTTATAACTACCAGTTCAAAGAAGGCATTCACAACAGCCTGAGAGGACTGGTATACAGGGCTGCCTATATATCCGACAGCGGGCCCGCTATCGAGATTTTCGATAAAAACTATGATCTTTTCCGGCAGTGCTATCTTGCGTTTTTTCCTGAAGTAGAGGATTTTGCAAGAAAAATGCTTTATCCCGGATGAGGTTATAGTGGTAAGCGGATCGCAAGTTGCAGGTCGCAAGAGCCAGGTCGCAGGGCACAAGTTGGCAAATCCGTTTTAATCCCGCAGGTGCAGAACCACATTTTCACATTTCCACATTGTATATGCTACCTTTGCACGACAGATTACAGCATATGCAATGGTATTGTGAATCATTAACGAAGTATAAGCGACTTAAAACCAAAGAGGTAAAGACCGGGGATCTTTTGATGGGCAATTTCCATCCGGTCAGGATGCAGACCATGACCACGACCGATACTATGGACACAGCAGGAACGGTGGAGCAGACCATCCGTTGTATTGAGGCGGGTGCGGAACTGGTACGTATTACTGCTCCCAGTAAAAAAGAGGCAGAAAACCTGCTGGTAATAAAAAATGAGCTGCATAAAAGAGGGTATAAAGTACCCCTGGTAGCGGATATTCATTTTACACCCAACGCAGCAGAAGTGGCGGCCAGGATCGTAGAAAAAGTACGGGTAAACCCGGGGAACTATATTGATAAAAAGAAATTTGAATTCATTGAATATACGGACAGCGCCTACAATGCGGAGATAGACAGGATCAGGCAGCGGTTTACACCGCTGGTAAAGATCTGCAAAGAGTATGGAACCGCTATGCGCATTGGCACCAACCATGGCTCTCTCAGCGACCGTATTATGAGCCGCTACGGGGATACACCCATGGGAATGGTAGAAAGTGCGATGGAGTTCCTGCGGATCGCCCGTTACGAAGACTATCACAATATTGTGCTGAGCATGAAGTCCAGCAACCCACTGGTAATGGTACAGGCTTACCGGCTGCTGGTGAAACAGATGCAGGAAGAATTCAGCGAATGTTACCCGTTGCATCTTGGCGTGACCGAAGCGGGCGACGGCGAGGATGGCCGTATTAAATCCGCGATCGGTATCGGATCCCTGTTGGAAGATGGCCTGGGCGATACCATACGGGTATCGTTAACCGAAGACCCGGAACTGGAAATACCGGTATGCCGGGATATCGTGAAAAGATACAAAAAAGCGACAACGGAGCAACCGCCTGCAGCAGCAGCCATCCACCTTCCCTATTCGCCATTTGAGTACAAAAGACGCGATACATTTGTTGTTGACCACATAGGCGGCAGCCATGTTCCCGTGGTAATAGCAGACATGTCGAAAGCCGGCGCCATCACCCCGGAAACCTTGCAAAGCATTGGCTATACCTACGAGGCATCACTGGATAAATGGAATATCGGTGATGCTGCAGCAGATTACATGTACGTTACCGCCTCGCTTCCGGAGTTTGCGCTGCCCGGCACGCTTAAAGTACTGGTACCAGCGGAAAAATGGCGGGACAGTACGGATAAGGAAAAGTATTTTCCGCTTTTCGGGCTGGATGACTATACAAAAGAGGCGGAAAAAAGCAGGATAGCCAATTTTATAATGGTGGATTGTTGTGGTGATTTCCCCGCCATGCTGACAGCGATAGGGGAAGACCCTACAGCCATACTGTGCCTGAGCAGCACCAGATCGAATGCTATGCAATGCGTCAGGGCAATGTTCATCGAACTGGAAAAAAGAGGCATTAAAAACCCGGTGATCATTGTTACAGACAGCAACTGGCAAAGTTCCGATGAGCATCTCATTCATTTTGCAACAGAAGCCGGCGCCCTGCTGCTGGAAGGCATGGGCGACGGTATTTGCCTGGGTATGACACAGGAAGCCTACCAGGGGAGTTATTCCCGGCTGAACGCCAGCGGCAGAAACTACATGCAGAACAAAACAGTGGAGCAGTTCATCAATAATACCGCTTTCTCCATTCTGCAGGCAACACGTACCAGGATTTCCAAAACGGAATATATTTCCTGTCCCTCCTGTGGAAGAACGCTTTTTGACCTGCAGGAAACCACGGCCCAGATAAGGGCGGTGACCAATCACCTGAAAGGTGTAAAGATTGCTATTATGGGCTGCATTGTGAACGGGCCGGGAGAAATGGCAGATGCCGATTTCGGATATGTAGGCAGCGGGCCGGGCAAAATAACGCTTTACAAAGGAAAAGAGGTGGTAAAACGGTCGGTGAACAGCGAAATAGCAGTACAGGAGCTGATCAATTTGCTAAAAGAAAATAATGCCTGGGTAGAACCTTGAAATAATCGATAAAAAATGTAAATTTGCGCCCCGTTATTGCCCGATAGTATAGCGGTAGTACCTCAGATTCTGGCTCTGATAGCTCTGGTTCGAATCCAGATCGGGTAACAATTTTTTGATATGTTTTACTGATTTACATAGCCGTTTTTACGGCTTTTGTTTTTTATACCGGCTGGTGTTGCAGGTGGCGAACGAAAAAAATCATTGACTTTTTGCCGGATCAACTGCTTTACGGATGCCCAGGTTTGTCCTTTCAGGCTAACAGGTTCCTCGCTGTTTTCCACATCAGCAAAGTAGGCAATAGCTTGGGGCACTGTAATTAATAAGTTCTGTTCCGAGCATTTTCTCCATGGAATCTACCCAGATTATTTTCGCTGATAACACTGATTTTGCAGGTAATGCCGGAGCGGGCAACAATTCTTTCTGCGAAACCTGCGCTCATCTGCGGGAAAGCTACCTGCAGCCTCATCCAAAGTAACCTGGAATACACTCCAGCCTTTTGCGATGCTTGCACCCGGCTCAAGAGTCGTATCTTCATTTATTATTCCGGTCGCATATTTACTTTCATCATGAAACATTTTATCAGTTTGTTGTTATTGGTCTGCTGCTTTTGTTTGGTATTACCTGCACAGGTAACCCTGGTCAGGAATGGAAAGCCTTCCGGAAGAATTGTACTTACCTCCGCGGATAACGTTGATGCACGCGCTGCACGTTTGCTGCAGGATTTTGCAGAAAGAATTACCGGGGTAAAAGTGGCAATTCAAAAAACAAATCAAATCAAAAAGAACGATATCATTATAGGTAACAACGGGTTGAATGAAAATGTGCAGAAAGGTAATATTCCGGAAGATGGATTTCGTGTAGTGCACACCGATCATACGTTGCGGGTGGTTACAGGCGGTGGTAAAGGATCCATATATGCTGTTGTGAGCCTGCTGGAACGGTACTGCGGGGTTTCCTACTGGGGAGAGCAGGAATATAGCTTACAGCCGGCTTCCACCCTGCAAATACCGGCAACTGATTTTACAGAAATACCATCCTTCCGGTACAGGCAAAGCCAGCATTATGCCATGGCAACAGATTCCGTTTACAAAGACTGGATGCGGTTAAAAACACCTGCGGAAATATTTGCGGGTAACCTGTGGGTACATACTTTTGATTTCCTTTTGCCCTCAGCCATATATGGAGAAGCGCACCCGGAATACTATTCTTATTTCAACGGCAAACGTCATCCCGGCAAGGCCAGCCAATGGTGTTTGTCTAACCCGGAAGTGCTGGAAATTGTGACCCAAAGGCTGGATTCCGTATTCAAAGCCAATCCTGATAAACACATTATTTCTGTAAGTCAAAACGATGGGAATTACACTTTTTGCCAGTGCGAGAAATGTAAAGCAATTGATGATCATGAAGGCGCCCAATCAGGCAGCCTTATACATTTTATGAACAAGCTGGCCGAACGTTTTCCCGATAAAGAAATTTCAACACTGGCCTACGTCTATTCCATGAAACCTCCGCGCTATGTAAAACCTGCCAAGAATGTAAATATCATGCTGTGCAGCATCGATTGTGACAGGGAGGTTTCGTTAAAGGAAAATGCTTCAGGCAGGGAATTTGCAGCGGCGCTGGAAGGCTGGAGCGCCATCTCAGAAAATATATTTGTCTGGGACTATGGCATCAACTTCGACAATTATCTTGTACCGTTTCCTAATTTTCATATACTGGGAGAAAACATGCGGTTGTTTCATAAGAACAATACTTCCATGCATTTTTCCCAGATAGCCGGCAGCCGTGGGGGTGATTTTGCTGAGTTAAGGACCTGGCTGGTATCCAAACTGATGTGGGATGTAAACCAGAACGAAGATTCTCTTATACAAACCTTCCTGCACGGTTATTACGGCAATGCAGCTCCTTATTTGTATCAGTATATTAAGCTGATGGAAGGCGCATTACTGGGTAGCGGTAAACGGTTGTGGATATACGATTCACCGGTATCGCACAAAGAAGGTATGTTGAAGCCATCATTGATGCGCAGGTACAACGACCTGTTTGACCAGGCTGAAGCAGCTGTTGCTGCAGACCCGGTTGTATTGAAAAGAATATGGCGTACGCGTTTACCACTGCAGTATTCCGAACTGGACATTGCCCGTACGGAAAAGAATATGCAGGTAGGTGATATCAGCCGCAAGCTGGACCTGTTTGAAGAAAGGGTGAAATTGTTTTCCGTTCCGACGCTGAACGAAAGGAACAATAGTCCTCTTGATTATGCTGCATTATACAGAACACGGTATATGCCTTCAGGCAAACAGGGAATACCGGTTGCGGGTATCACTTTCTCAACACCTCCCAGTGAAAAGTATGCTGCTATGGGAACAGAGCTTACAGATGGATTATATGGAGGCATGACATTTGCAGAGGGGTGGGTTGGCTGGCTGGGTACAGACGCAGGGTTGGTACTTGACTTAGGCAGTGAAAAGGAATTTACCGGCATCCATGCAGATTTCCTGCACCAGTTGGGCGCGTGGATCTTAGCGCCGTCTAATGTTACGTATTCCATTTCATCTGATGGCAGGGATTACAGGATGCTGCAATCCGTCGATCATCCGGAAGACAGGAACCCCCAGGTAAGATTTGTAGATATCAGCTATACAAGTGATATGCCGGTAAAGGCACGGTACATTAAAGTGGATATAACAGGCATCAAAACCTGTCCGCACTGGCATTATGGAGTAGGACATCCCTGCTGGTTTTTTATTGATGAAATATGGGTTGAATGATGAAGAAGTGAAAGGATATTCTATAGTTCTTATAATGAAAAGATATCAAAATTAGTTTTTTTGGTCCGTGGTGCGCGCCATGGGATTTTCCCACGGATACAGGCAGGTTTCTTTTATTCCCCACCGGAACCAGGCTTTACCTCGTTCATTCCCTCACCATTAAAAACGCGGGCAACGGGGTATATCTTTAGTAGATCTGCTGTTATTCAGGAAGTCCCGGTAAGTCAGGGAAAATTCAAATCCTCCTCTTGCCTGGCTGGCAGTTCTCAGCTGGGAAATGTTCATGTCATAGCTGAAGCCCAGGGAAAAGCGGTTATAATCCAGCTTCACAACGGGAATGATCGCGTCATCCCATCTCAAAAAAGTACCGAAATGAATGATATAATCGGGTGATTCCATATCATCCAGTTTACGGGAATACATGGCACCTCCCACTACCTGGTATATCCTGCCGGTCATGGAGCCCTGCAGGCTGGCATCTGCGGAAAGGGTGATATAAGCCATTTCACCCATAGTGGTCCTCAATCCTGCAGAACCCACCCATTTCGGAAAATGCTGGATGCTCCTGTAAAATGCACTGG
>Ga0222429_100625_pt1 | contig 19162 bp, 20 predicted proteins | sample 1B50Ametagenome_FD_182475 | JGI IMG/M metagenome (GOLD analysis project Ga0222429, IMG submission 182475) | Enriched microbial communities from leaf-cutter ant dump, University of Wisconsin, Madison, United States - 1B50A (version 2) | ecosystem: Environmental > Terrestrial > Nest > Insects nest...
CGACGAGGTGCTGCGCGGCCTGCGCATCGTGCACCAGCACAAGATGCTGCACCTGGACATCAAGCCGGCCAACATCTTCATCACCGACGACAACAAGGCGGTGATGATCGACTTCGGCGCCGCGCGCGAGGTGCTGTCCAAGGAGAGCACCTTCATCCGCCCGATGTACACGCCCGGCTTCGCCGCGCCCGAGATGTACCGGCGCGACTCGCAAATGGGCCCCTGGACCGACATCTACGCCATCGGCGCCTGCATCTACGCCTGCATGCAGGGCTACCCGCCCAACGAGGCGCCGCAGCGCCAGGACAAGGATCGCCTGTCGCTCTCGCTGAACAAGCTGCGCGGCGTGTACTCCGACAACCTGATCGAGGTGGTGGAGTGGTGCATGGCGCTCGATCCGCTGTCGCGCCCGCAGTCCGTCTTCGCGCTGCAGAAAGAGCTCTCGCGCGAGGGCGAGCGGCGCTACACCAAGCTGACGGTGGCCGAGAAGATGCGCATGCAGCTCGACACCCTGGTGACCGACACCAAGAAGAATGTGCAAAAGGTGGGAGCCGCCACCGGCATTGGAGCCAAGCCCAAATGAAATTCTCTGTCTTTCAGGTCAGCCGCCGCGGCGGGCGCGAGAAGAACGAAGACCGCATGGGCTACTGCTACACGCGCGAGTCGGGCCTGTTCGTGCTGGCCGACGGCATGGGCGGCCACCCGCAGGGCGAGGTGGCGGCGCAGATCGCCATCCAGACGGTGTCGGCCATGTTCCAGCGCCAGGCCAAGCCGCAGCTCAAGGACCCGCAGGAATTCCTCTCGACCGCGCTGCTGGCCGCGCACCACCAGATACTGCGCCACTCCAGCACGCGCGACCTGCTCGACACGCCGCGCACCACGCTGGTGGCCGCCGTGGTGCAGGACGGCTACGCCCACTGGGTGCACTGCGGCGATTCGCGCCTGTACATGGTGCGCGGCGGCGAACTGCTCACGCGCACGCGCGACCATTCCTACCTGGAGCTGCGCAACGCCGCCATGCCGGGGCTGGACCGGGTCAACCGCAACGTGCTGTTCACCTGCCTGGGCTCGCCCACCAAGCCGCTGTTCGACATGGCCGGCCCGGTGCTGCTGGAGCAGGGCGACCGCATCCTGCTGTGCTCCGACGGACTGTGGGGCGCGCTCGACGACGACGCCATCACGCGCCAGCTCAGCCGCCAGGCGGTGGCCAACGCCGTGCCCGACCTGGTCGAGGACGCGCTGCGCAAGGCCGGCGACAAGAGCGACAACGTCACCGTGGTGGCCATGGAGTGGGAGACCCCGGACGCGTACGAGTCCACCCAGGGCGTCTCCACCGAGGGCATCAACGAGGACATCTTCGCCTCCACCATCCAGGCCGGCCCGCTCGACCAGTTCGAGGACGACCTGGACGACGAGGCCATCGAACGCACCATCGCCGAGATCAACGAGGCGATCCGCCGCTCCGCAGCACGGAAGGCTTGAACCTCCCCCTGAGGCGCTGCGCGCCTTCCCCCTCCTCTCGCAGCGCTGCGCGCTGCGGGGCGGCGGACACCGCCAGCGCGGCGGGGCGGCCCTTGCGCGGCGGTCTCCGCCTGGGGCGCGCCAGTTTCAAGCCCTGCGCGCACTGGTTCAATCACACAAGGAATCCCCATGACGTTTGAACGCAGCGGCCAGCGCGCCGCCGACCAGCTCCGCCCCGTGCGCATCACGCGCGGCTTCACCATGCACGCCGAGGGCTCGGTGCTGATCGAATTCGGCAACACGCGCGTGCTGTGCACGGCCAGCGTCGAAGAGCGCGTGCCGCCGCACAAGCGCGGCAGCGGCGAAGGCTGGGTCACCGCCGAATACGGCATGCTGCCGCGCGCCACGCACCAGCGCAGCGACCGCGAGGCCGCGCGCGGCAAGCAAAGCGGGCGCACGCAGGAGATCCAGCGCCTGATCGGCCGGTCGCTGCGCGCGGTGTTCGACTTGAAGCGCCTGGGCGAGCGCACCATCCACCTCGACTGCGACGTGCTGCAGGCCGACGGCGGCACACGCACCGCCGCCGTCACCGGCGCCTGGGTGGCCGCGCACGACGCCGTGGCCACGCTGCTGGCGGCGGGCAAGATCGCCGCCTCGCCCATCACCGCGGCCGTGGCCGCCGTGTCGGTGGGCGTGGTGCAGGGCCTGCCGCTGCTGGACCTAGAGTACGTGGAAGACAGCGCCTGCGACACCGACATGAACGTGGTCATGACCGACGGCGGACACTTCGTCGAAGTGCAGGGCACGGCCGAGGGCGCCGCCTTTACGCGCGCCGAGCTGAACGCGCTGCTCGACCTGGCCGGCAAGGGCATCGCCGACTTGATCGCCGCGCAGCGCGCGGCGCTGGCCTGAAGCCCCGCCCGCGCCGCCCTGCCCCACGACCCACGCCTCACGAAAGACAACGATGCAACTGGTACTCGCATCCAACAACCAGGGCAAGCTCGCCGAGCTGCGCCCCATGCTGGCGCCGCTGGGCGTCGCCCTCGTCGCCCAGGGCGAACTGGGCGTGGGCGAGGCCGACGAGCCCTTCCACACCTTTGTGGAAAACGCGCTGGCCAAGGCGCGCTTCGCCAGCAGCCACACCGGCCTGCCGGCGCTGGCCGACGACGCCGGCCTGTGCGTGGACGCCTTCGGCGGCCTGCCCGGCGTGCAGACGGCGTACTACGCCACGCAGTTCGGCTACGCCAAGGGCGACGCCAACAACGTGCGCGCGCTGCTGGAGCAGATGGACGGCGTGCCCGACCGCCGCGCCGCCATGGTCAGCACCCTGGTGGCGGTGCGCAGCCCGCAGGACCCGGAGCCGCTCATCGCCGTGGGCCGCGTGCGCGGCGAGATCACCCGCGCGCCGCGCGGCAGCGGCGGCTTCGGCTTCGACCCGGTGATGTTCATCCCCGCGTTCGGCAAGACCTTCGCCGAGCTGCCCGCCGACGTGAAGAACGCGCACAGCCACCGCGGCCGCGCCACGCAGCAGATGCTGGCGCTGATGCGCGAGCATTGGCTCTGACATAAAAACAAGAGCTGTTTGCGCTTGATAGACAAGCAATTCAGATATTTTCATATCCACGATTGTTTATTCATCAGCGCAACCAGCTATCAAAATAATGAACATCCCTATCGCCCCCAACGCCACCCCCGCCCCCCGGCGCGACGCGCTGCACTACATGCGCCCTGGCCTGCTGCAGCTGACCAGCCTGCCGCCGCTGTCGCTGTACCTGCACCTGCCCTGGTGCCTGCGCAAATGCCCGTACTGCGACTTCAACTCGCACGAGGCGCAGGGCGGCGCCGGCCTGCCTGAAGATCGCTACGTGGACGCGCTCATCGCCGACCTGGAGTCCGCCCTGCCGCTGATCTGGGGGCGCGCCGTGCACACCGTGTTCATCGGCGGGGGCACGCCCACCCTGTTCTCGCCGCAGGCCATCGACCGGCTGCTGGGCGCCGTCCGCGCGCGCGTGCCGCTGGACGCGGGCGCCGAGGTCACGCTCGAAGCCAACCCCGGCACGTTCGAAAAGGACCGCTTTCGCGCCTACCGCAGCGCCGGCGTCACGCGCCTGTCGGTGGGCGTGCAAAGCTTCAACGACGCCTACCTGCAGGCGCTGGGCCGGGTACACGACCGCGCCCAGGCGCTGGCCGCCGTCGAGGAAGCCGCCAGCGCCTTCGACACCTTCAACCTCGACCTGATGTACGCCCTGCCCGGCCAGGGCCTGGCCGAGCTGGAGCAGGACGTGCGCACCGCGCTGGCGCTGGCGCCGCCGCACCTGTCGATCTACCACCTGACGATAGAGCCCAACACCTTCTTCGCCAAGCACCCGCCGCAGCAACTGCCCGAGGACGACCTGGCCTACGAGATGCTCGACCGCATCACCGCGCTGACCGGCGCCGCCGGCCTGTCGCGCTACGAGGTGTCGGCCTACGCGCGCGGGCAGCAGCACCAGTGCCAGCACAACCGCAACTACTGGCAGTTTGGCGACTACCTGGGCCTGGGCGCCGGCGCGCACAGCAAGATCAGCTTTGCCCACCGCGTGGTGCGCCAGGTGCGCTTTCGCAACCCCGAGCTGTACATGCAGCACGCGCTGGCCGGCCACGCCATCGCCCAGGACGACGACGTGCGCCGCGCCGACTTGCCGTTCGAATTCATGCTCAACGCGCTGCGCCTGAAGGACGGCTTTGCGCTGCAGGACTTTTACGCGCGCACCGGCGTGGCCGTCACGGCCATCGAAAAAGGCTTGCAAGAGGCCGAGGCACGCGGCCTGATCACGCGCGACATGGAGCACGTGCGCCCGACCGAGCGCGGGTTTGATTTCCTGAGCGACCTGCAGTCGCTGTTTCTGTAGCCCTATAGCGCGCCGCAGCGGCAGGGCCGACTCACCCGCAGGTGGCCCGCACCACCTTGCCGCTGGCGTCCAGCGTCAGGTTCAGGCGCTCGGCGTCGAACTCCAGCGTGACTGCCTGGCCCACGTGCAGCGCACGCACCATGCGCGCGCCGGCGCGCACGCGGGCCTGCTCCAGCACCCGGGCGGTGCCGCCCTTGCCCAGCGCCCACTGCGCCGCCTGCGCGTCGCAAGTGCCGCCCACGGGCGCCGTGCTGGCGCCTATGGGCTTGATGGGGGCGGGCTGCGGCCCCGCGCACCCGGCCAGCAACGCTGCCGCCATCACCGCCACCCCACAACCACCTGCCAGCCATAACCTGCGTCGCATACGCCGCGTCCTTTCATGCAAAACCCGCACCATAACGCCATCGGCCCTGTTGCTCGGCATGCACTGCCCTGAGCAAGCCGCCCCCATCCCGACCTTCCCCCACAGGGGAAAGGAGCACGAAGAACGGCGCCACATAGCGGCGCGGCCCACGCGCCTGCCTGCCCCTCCCCCTGTGAGGCAGGGCTGAGGCGGAGGCCAGCGGCGTACCCCTACGGTCTACTGGGCATCCGGCACAGCCTCCAGGCCCAGGGCGCGCGCCTTGCGCGCCGCCTCGTTGGCCTGCGACGCCGAGCCGAACGGCCCCACGCGCACGCTCTGCAGCTTGCGCCCGCCGGCGCCGCGCAACTGCCGCACGTGCACCGGCAGGCCGGCCTCGCGCAGGCTGGCCTCGGCGCGGCGGGCGTTGTCCGCGTCGCCAAACGTGCCCACGTTCACGTACAGCTTGCGCTGGGGCGCGGCCTGGCCGGCGGGCGCAGTTGCCTTAGCCGGTGGCGCCTTGGCCTGCGCCTTGACGGATGCCTTGGCCGGTGCCGGCGCCGGGGCATGCCGCGCTGCCCGGGCCTTTTTGCCTGGTGCGGGAGCGTGCGCCGGTGCTTGCAGATCCTGCGTGCCGGCCGCGTCGGCCTTGGGTTGCGGTGCTGCAGAGGCAGGCGCCACGGCCTCATGTGCCGACGCTGCGCCGGGTGCCGCTGCCGCGGCTACGTCTGCGATAGCGGCAGGCGTCGCGGTATCGGTGACAGCCCTCCCTGGGGCTGCGGCGTCGGGTACCGGCGCCTGTGGCATGGCCGCATCCGGCGCAGCTACGGCGGGCGCCGAGGCCGCTGCATCCACAACCTGCGGCTGCGCGGGCGCCGGTGCCTGCGGGGCATCGGCGGAGGATGGGGGTGCGGGCGGCGCAGCCAGCGCTGCGCCCACCTTGTGCGCGGGCGCCGCCGCCGTGGCCGGCTGGCCGGTGGCGTTGCTCCACAGCAGCCAGGCCACGCCAGCGCCCAGCGCCAGCAGCAAGGTGCCCACCAGCGCCACGGCCAGCAGGCGGCTGCGGGTGCCGGCCTGCTCCTGCAGGGCGTCGGCTGCTTCGCGCATATTGGCTGCCTGCTGCACGGCGCGCGCCACGCGCTGGCCCAGGGCCATGTGCAGCAGGGCGTCGCCGTACATGCCGGGCACCACGCACAGCAGCAGCAGGCCGGCCAGCGCCAGCCCGCCCAGCATCGGCGCGGGCACGGCGGAGTCGCCCAGCACGGCGGCGGCCAGCAGGCCCAGGCCGGTGGCCAGCGCCAGCCCGTAGATCAGCGCGGCCGACCACAGGCGCCAGAACACCAGCCAGCCCAGCGTGCACAGGGCGGCGGCCCAGTTCCAGCCCGAGAGCACGCGCCCCGTGGCGTCCAGCCGGGCAAACGCCGCCAGGTAGTGCGCAACGCCCACGTCGCCCAGGGCGGCCTTGTACAGGTCGGTGGCAACGCTGGCGTCGCCCGCATCCATCTCTGCAGCGGCGGCGGGCGGGGGGCTGTCGGCGGCGTGCGCCGCGTACGCGGTGTGCTCGTGCATGGCGGCCATTCTGGCATGACGGGAGGCGGCGCGGGGCTGGTGCCATGCCTACTGCGCGGCCCGTGCGGCGCGGCACTGTTGGCACAATCGGCGCATGATCAAATTGATAGTCGGCCTGGGCAACCCCGGGCCCGAATACGACGACACGCGCCACAACGCGGGCTTCTGGTGGGTGGGCGCGCTGGCGCGCGAGCTCAAGGTGCAGCTCGTGCCCGAGCGCAGCTACTGGGGGCTGGCCGCGCGCGCCAGCGTGCAGGGGCGCAGCGTGTGGCTGCTGCAGCCGCAGACCTTCATGAACCTGTCGGGCAAGTCGGTCGCGGCGCTGGCGCGCTTCTTCAAGATCGCGCCCGACGAGATCCTGGTGGTGCACGACGAGCTGGACTTCGAGCCCGGCACCGTCAAGCTCAAGAAGGGCGGCAGCCACGGCGGGCACAACGGCCTGCGCGACATCCACGCCCAGATGGGCAGCGACTACTGGCGCCTGCGCATCGGCATAGGCCACCCGGGCGCCAAGGCCGAGGTGATCCACTGGGTGCTGAAAAAACCCGCGCCCGAGCAGCGCACGCTGATCGAGGACGCGATCGCCCGCTCGCTCAAGGCCTGGCCCATGCTGCTGGCCGGCGACATGGACAAGGCCATGCAGCAGGTGCACACCACGCAGGCGCCGCGCCCCAAGCCGCCGCGCCCGCCCAAGCCGGCCGCCGCGCCGCCCGGCGAGCGGCCCACAGAGGGCTAACCCTCCAGCACACGCAGCAGGTTTGCCACTATGCTGCGCCGATAGCCATAGCCTACAAATAAGCCCACGCCCGCCTGCCCGCGCATGCCCCTGTTCCTGCTCAAACGCCTGGCCGCCCTGCTGCTGACGCTGCTGGGCGCGTCCGCCGTGGTGTTCGCGGTGCTGGAGATCCTGCCGGGCAACGCCGCCCAGGTGCTGCTCGGCCCCGAGGCCGCCCCCGAGGCCGTGGCCGCGCTGGCCGCGCAGCTGGGGCTGGACCAGAGCGCCTGGCTGCGCTACGGCCAGTGGCTGGCCGGGCTGGCCAGCGGCGACCTGGGCACCAGCTACGCCTACGGCGCGCCGGTGCTGGGCCTGATCGCCGAGCGCCTGCAGCTGACCGTGCCGCTGGCGCTGCTGGCCATGCTGCTGACCTGCGCACTGGCGCTGGCCGCCGGCGTGTACGCCGCCGCGCAGCACGGGCGCGTGGGCGACTGGGGCGTGATGGGGCTGGCGCAGCTGGGCATTGCCATTCCCAACTTCTGGTTCGCCATCCTGCTGATCCTGCTGTTCTCGGTGAAGCTGCAGTGGTTCTCGGCGGGCGGCTTTCCGGGCTGGAGCGCCGACGACGGCGGCGGCCTGCTGCCGGCGCTCAAGGCGCTGCTGCTGCCGGCCGTGGCGCTGGCCGTGGTGCAGGCGGCGATCCTGGCGCGCATCACGCGCTCGGCCGTGCTCGACGTGCTGCGCGAGGACTTCGTGCGCACCGCCCGCGCCAAGGGCCTGAGCCGGCGCGCCGCGCTGTGGCGCCACGTGCTGCGCAACGCCATGATTCCGGTGGTCACCGTGATGGGGCTGCAGTTCGCCAACCTGCTGGCCGGCACCATCGTGGTCGAGAACGTGTTCTACCTGCCCGGCCTGGGGCGGCTCATCTTCCAGTCGATCGCCAACCGCGACCTGGTGGTGGTGCGCAACTGCGTGATGCTGCTGGCCGCGATGGTGGTGCTGGTGAACTTCGCCGTCGACGTGCTGTACGCCGCCATCGACCCGCGCGTGCAGGTGGCCGGCCGATGAGCCCGGCCCGCCGCGCCCTGCGCCACCGCAGCTTCGTGCTGGGCGCCGTGCTGACGCTGGCGCTGCTGTGCCTGGCGGCGCTGTCCTTCGTCTGGACGCCCTGGCCGCCGCAGGAGATGCACATGGACGCCGCGCTGGCCGCCCCCGGCGCGCAGCACTGGCTGGGCACCGACGCCTACGGCCGCGACGTGGCCTCGCAGCTGTTGGTGGGCGCGCGCGCCTCCATCGCCGTGGGCGTGATCGCCGTCGGCATCGGCCTGTCCCTGGGCACGGCGCTGGGGCTGCTGGCCGCCGCGCGCCCGGGCTGGGTGGACGAGGCGGTGATGCGTCTGGCCGACTTCACCTTCGCCTTCCCGGCGCTGCTGCTGGCCATCATGCTGACGGCGGTGTACGGGCCGGGCATGGTCAACGCCATCATCGCCATCGGCATCTTCTACATACCCACGTTCGCGCGCGTCACGCGCGCCTCGGCCAAGGCAGTGTGGGCGCGCGACTACGTGCTGGCCGCGCGCGCCTGCGGCAAGGGGCCGTGGCGCATCACGCTGGAGCACGTGCTGCCCAACATCGCCTCGGTGCTCATCGTGCAGGCCACCATCCAGTTCGCGCTGGCCATCCTGGCCGAGGCGGCGCTGTCCTACCTGGGGCTGGGCACACAGCCGCCGCAGCCCTCGTGGGGGCGCATGCTCAGCGAGGCGCAGACCCTGATGTTCCAGGCGCCGCTGCTGTCGCTGTGGCCCGGCATGGCGATCGCGCTGGCGGTGCTGGGGCTGAACCTGCTGGGCGACGGGCTGCGCGACCTGCTCGACCCGCGCCTGGTGAGATGAGGAGCATCCCCCTGAGCCGCTGCGCGGCTTCCCCCTTCTCTCGCCGCGCTGCGCGCGGCGGGAAGGGGGACGGCGCCAGTGCGGCGGGGCGGCCCTTGCACGGCGCCTGCTGGCCTGGGGCATGCCTGCGCCCAGCAGTGCGGCCCATGCGCGCCACAGTCATGGAGGGCATACATGCCTCTGCTTGAGGTGTCCCGACTCACCATCGCCCTGCCCACGGCGCGCGGCATGGTGCAGGCCGTGCACGACCTGGACCTGACGCTGGCGCGCGGGCAGACGCTGGGCATCATCGGCGAGTCGGGCTGCGGCAAGTCGCTCACGGCGCTGGCGCTGATGGGCCTGCTGCCCGACGGCGCACGGGCCAGCGGCAGCGTGCGGTTTGCCGGGCAAGAGCTGATCGGCCTGGACGACGCCGCGCTGCAGCGCCTGCGCGGCAACCGCCTGGCCATGGTGTTCCAGGAGCCGATGACCACGCTCAACCCGGTGCACAGCATCGGCCGCCAGGTGGCCGAGCCGCTGCGCCTGCACCAGGGCCTGAGCGCACGCCAGGCGCGCGCGCAGGCGGTGGCGCTGCTCGAACGCGTGGGCATCGCCGGCGCCGGCGCGCGCCTGGACGCCTACCCGCACCAGTTCTCGGGCGGGCAGCGCCAGCGCATCTGCATTGCCATGGCGCTGGCCTGCGGGCCCGAGCTTTTGATTGCCGACGAACCCACCACGGCGCTGGACGTGACGCTGCAGCGCCAGATACTGCAGCTGCTGGCCGGCCTGGTGGCCGAGCAGGGCATGGCGCTGGTGCTGATATCGCACGACCTGGGCGTGATTGCCGAGCACGTGCAGCACACGCTGGTGATGTACGGCGGCACGGTGGTCGAGGCCGGCCCCACGCAGGCGGTGTTTGCGCGCCTGGCACACCCCTACACCCAGGGCCTGCTGGCCGCGCGCCCGCGCCTGGGCGGCGCGCACGCGCGCCTGCCCACCATTGCCGGCAGCGTGCCTGAGCTGGCGCAACTGCCGCCCGGCTGCCCGTTTGCCGGGCGCTGCCCGCACACCGAGGACGCCTGCCACGCCGCCCTGCCCCGCGCGGTGGAGTTGGGCGGCGGGCACACGGCACGCTGCATACGCTTGCGGGACACGCCATGAATGCCATCAATAGCATTGCTGCAAGCGCTTACCCCATAAGCGCTGAAGGCCAAAATCATTCAGATTCTGCGCTGCTGCAGGTGCGCCGCCTGTCGCACCACTACAGCCTGCCGCGCACGCGCCTGCTGGGCCCGCGCCCGCGCCTGGCGGTGCTGCATGGCGTGGATTTCGACCTACAGGCCGGGCGCAGCCTGGGCGTGGTGGGCGAGTCGGGTTCGGGCAAGTCCACGCTGGCGCGCCTGGTGATGGCGCTGGACACGCCCAGCGCCGGCAGCGTGCGCCTGCTCGGGCGCGACCTGCACCGCCTGCCCGCCGCCGAGCTGCGCGCCGCGCGGCGCGACTTCCAGATGGTGTTCCAGGACCCCTACGCATCGCTCGACCCGCGCCAGCGCGTGGGACGCATCGTGGCCGAGCCGCTGCAGACCCTGGGCGCCACGCGCCAGCAGCAGCACGAGCGCGCCGCCCAGGCATTGGCCGAGGTCGGCCTGCGCGCGGGCGACGCGCACAAATACCCGCACGAATTCTCCGGCGGCCAGCGCCAGCGCATCGCCATCGCCCGCGCGCTGGTCAGCCGCCCCCGGCTGATCGTGGCCGACGAGCCGGTCAGCGCGCTCGACGTATCGGTGCAGGCCCAGGTGCTCAACCTGCTGCAGGACCTGCAGCAGCAGCACGGCATGAGCCTGCTGCTGATCAGCCACGACCTGGCCGTGGTCAGCCACCTGTGCGACGAGGTGCTGGTGCTCTACCAGGGCCGCGTGGTCGAGCGCGGCACGCCCGGGCAGCTGTTCAGCCGCCCGCAGCACCCCTACACCCAAACGCTGGTGCAGGCCGTGCCGCGCCTGTTGTAGTACAAACGACGGATACATACCAAGGAGAACACCCCTATGCTGACCCGCCGCACCGCCCTGGCATCGGGCGCGCTGACCGCCGCCGCACTGTCCGCCCCGCTGCAGGCGCTGGCCGAGGGCAAGAAGACCAGCGTCACCCTGGCGCTGACGCTGGAGCCGCCGGGGCTCGATCCCACGGTCAATGCCGCCTCGTCGATCGCCGAAGTCACGCTCTACAACATCTACGAGACGCTGACCAAGATCAACCCGGACGGCAGCGTCTCGCCGCTGCTGGCCGAGAGCTGGGAGGTCTCGCCCGACCTGAAGACCTACACCCTGCGGCTGCGCCGCGGCGTCAAGTTCCACAACGGCGAGCCCTGCGACGCCAACGCCGTCAAGTTCTCGTTCGACCGCGCCGGCGGCGACAAAAGCACCAACAAGGACAAGCGCCTGTTCGCCGCGCTGACCACCCGGGTGGTGGACGAGCACACCGTGGTGCTGCTCAACCAGGACATCGAGCCGAACCTGCTGTTCCTGCTGGGCCAGGCCACGGCCATCATCGTCGAGCCCAAGAGCGTGGCCGGCAACGCCACCAAACCCGTCGGCACCGGCCCCTACCAGCTGGCCGACTGGCGCCGCGGCGCGTCGATCACGCTGGCCGCCTGGCCCGAATGGCGCAGCGCCAGCCAGATCCGGATACGCCGCGCCACCTTCCGCTTCATCTCCGACCAGGCGGCGCAGGTGGCGGCGCTGCTCGCCGGCGACGTGGACGCCTTCCCGCGCGTGGCGCCGCGCGGCGTGGCGCAGTTCAAGGCGAACCCGCGCTTTCAGGTCATCATCAGCGGCTCGCGCGCCAAGACCATACTGGCCATCAACAACGCCCGCCAGCCGCTGGACAACGTGCGCGTGCGCCGCGCCATCGCCGCCGCCATCGACCGCAAGGCCGTCATCCAGGGCGCGGCCGACGGCCTGGGCGTGCCGATCGGCAGCCACTACGTGCCCGGCGCCTTCGGCTACGTGGACACCACCGGCATCAACCCCTACGACCCCGAGAAAGCCAAGCGGCTGCTGGCCGAGGCCGGCGTCAAGCTGCCCCTGCAGCTGACCATGACGCTGCCGCCCACGCCGTACGCGCGCCAGGGCGGCGAGGTGGTGGCGGCCATGCTCGACAAGGTGGGCATCCAGGTCAAGATGCAGAACGTGGAGTGGGCGCAGTGGCTGTCGGGCACCTTCCGCCAGAAGCAGTACGACCTGACCATCATCTCGCACGTGGAGCCGTTCGACCTGGCCAACTTCACGCGCCGCGACTACTACTGGGGCTACCACTCCAGCCGCTTCGACGCGCTGTTCGACCAGATCCAGCACGCCGCCCGCCCGGCCGACCGCGCACGCCTGCTGGGCGACGCCCAGCGCCTGCTGGCCGAGGACTGCGTGCACGCCTTCCTGTACCAGCCGCAATGGGTCACGGTGGCGGCCAAGGGCCTGCACGGGCTGTGGAAGGACATGCCAGTATTCGTCAACGACCTGTCCGTCCTGTCCTGGTCGTAGCAGCCGGCCCATCCATCTCCATGTGCCCCAACGCCGGGCGCCGTGCGCCAGTGTTGGAGCGCCGCCCAAGGAGCGTTCAATTGCCTCACTTTCAGGATCTATCCGCCGGCGAACTGCTGGCCGGCTACCGTGCGCGCAGCTTCTCGCCGGTAGAGGTGGTGCAGGCGCTGCTGGCGCATATCGACGCCTGGGAGCCGCGGCTGCACGCCACCTGGCTGCTGCGCCCCGATGCGGCCCTGGCCCAGGCGCGCGCGAGCGAGGCACGCTGGCTGCGCGGCATACCCTGCGGGCCGCTGGACGGCGTGCCGATGACGCTCAAGGACAACATCGCCACGCAGGGCGACCCGACGCCGCTGGGCACCGCCGCCCTGCCCCTGGTGCCGGCCGACGCCGACGCCCCGCCCGCAGCGCGCCTGCGCGAGGCCGGCGCCGTGCTCGTCAGCAAGACCACCATGCCCGATTACGGCATGCTCTCGTCGGGCCTGTCGTCGTTGCACGCGCTGGCGCGCAACCCCTGGGACCTGGCCAAGGGCCCGGGCGGCTCCAGCAGCGGCGCGGGCGCCGCAGCGGCGGCCGGCTACGCGCCGCTGCACCTGGGCACGGACATCGGCGGCTCGATCCGCCTGCCAGCCAGTTGGTGCGGCGTGTTCGGCCTCAAGCCCAGCCTGGGGCGCGTGCCCATCGACCCGCCGTACACCGGCCGCGCCGCCGGCCCGATCACGCGCAGCGTGCACGACGCGGCGCTGATGATGCAGGCGCTGAGCGCGCCCGACGCGCGCGACAGCATGAGCCTGCCGCCCCAGCCGATCGCCTGGGCCGAGGCCGGCACCCCCCTGCCGCTGCGCGGCCTGCGCCTGGGCCTGCTGCTGGACGCGGGCTGCGGCCTGCCGGTCGACCCCGAGGTGCACTCTGCCGTCGCACAGGCGGCGCGCCTGTTCGAGCAGGCCGGCGCCCACGTCGAGCCGATGCGGCCGTTTCTGACGCGCCAGATGCTCGACGGCATGGACCACTTCTGGCGCATGCGCTCGATGATGGATCTGCGCACCCTGGTGCCGGCGCAGCGCGCGCAGGTGCTGCCTTTCATCCGCGACTGGGCCATGAGCGCGCACGGCCTCGACGGCCCGCAGGTGTTCCAGGCCAGCGAGCAGTTCCACGCCACGCGCGTGGCCACGGTGCGGGCCTGCCAGCCCTATGACTTCGTGCTCTCGCCGGTGGCGCCGATCACCGCCTTCGCCGCCGAACTGCCCTCGCCCACCAACGACCCGCTGCGCCCGCTGGAGCACATCGCCTTCACCGTGCCGTACAACATGTCGGAGCAGCCGGCCGCCTCGATCCACTGCGGCTACAGCGCCGCCGGCCTGCCCATAGGGCTGCAGATCGCCGGGCGGCGCTTCGACGACCTGGGCGTGCTGCGCCTGGCGCGCGCCTTCGAGCAGCTGCGCGGCCCGCAGCGCCCCTGGCCGCAGCCGTAGCGCTACCGCTGCGCCGTTGCCAGCTTGGCCGCCAGGCCCAGGAACACCACGGCCGCCGTGCGGTTGAGCAGCCGCTGCGCGCGCGCCGAGCGCAGCAGCAGCACGCCGAACGTGCCCGAGAACAGCGCGATGGAGCCAAACACCAGCAGCGTGGCCAGGATGAACACCAGGCCCAGCAGCATGATCTGCGGCGCCACGCTGGCGCGCGCCGGGTCGGCGAACTGCGGCAGAAACGCCAAAAAGAAAATCAGCACCTTGGGGTTGCTCAGGTTCATCAGCACGCCGCGCCCCACCATGCGCAGCGTGCCGCCGCTTTGCGCGCCCGCAGCACCGGCAGCGGGCGGCGCCACCGCCACGGCCGGCGCGCGCAGCGCCCCCCAGGCCAGCCACGCCAGGTAGGCCGCGCCGCACAGCTTGAGCACCGTGAACGCCAGCGCCGACGCCGCCAGCAGCGCCGCCAGCCCCAGCGCCACGGCGGCGGTGTGGCCGACGATGCCCAGGCACAGCCCCAGCACCACGCACAGCCCGGCGCGCCAGCCGTGGCGGGCCGACTGCAGCAGCACGAAGATGTTGTCCGGCCCGGGCGACAGGCCCAGCACCAGCGATACGCCGAAGAACGCGGCCAGGGTTTCAAGTGTGGGCATGGCAGGCAAGAGGGAGTGCGAAACCTGCATTGTCGCCGCGCCGCAGCGCTATCTGGCGGGCAGCACGAAGACCCTGCGCCGTGGCTGGCACATGGCGCCTTCATAGGGGCCGCTGTCGCGCTTCCAGCCCGGGCCGGGCGAGACCTGGGCGCACACGCGCTTGCCATCGACCTTGCTGCGCCAGTAGTACCAGGGCGCGGGCTTGGCCGGCAGCGCAGCGCAGGCCACCAGCAAGACCAAGGCGACGGCGCCGCGCCGCCGGAACGCGCGCGGGATATTCATGGCTGCAGGCGTGCGTCCACCGATTGCATGAAGGCCTGCACGGCGTCGGTGTAGGGGCCGTCCAGGCCCAGGGTTTCGTTGGTTTGGCGGTGCGACAGGTCCTCGGGCAGCACCTGGGCGCGCATGCCCAGCTGGCGCGCCTGCCGCACCAGCCGTTCGGCCTGGGCGCAGGCGATGCGCCTGCGGCTGGAGCACACGGCCAGCAGCGGCGCCGTGGCCTGGCGCAGCTGCTGCAGCGGCGACGCCAGCGCCCACTGCTGCGGGTCGCTGCCAAAGGCGGCGTCGTACAGCTGCAGGTGCGGCGCGCGCATCAGCGTGGGCACGTCCATGGCCGCGCTGTCGAGCGCCACCGTGGCCAACACCGGCTGCACGCCCTGCGCCTGCCGCAGCTGCGGGCTGGCGGCCAGCAGCGCCACCAGGTGGGCGCCGGCCGAATGCCCCATCACCACAAAGCGCCGCGCGTCCGCCCCCCACTGCGCCGCCTGGCGCTGCGCCTGGGCAAGCGCGCGGGCCACGTCCTGCACCTGGGCCAAAGGCCCGGCCTGGGGCAGCAGGCGGTAGTTGATGGACACCAGCACCATGGCCTGGCCGCCGGGGCGCGCCACCCAGCGCTGCAGCTTGTTGCGCACCACGCGCTCCTGCGCCTTGTCGCCATGGCGCCAGGCGCCGCCGTGCACCATGAACAGCACCGCCGCACCCTCGGGGTGCGGCGGCAGGTAGACGTCCATGCGCTGCAGCGCATCGGGCCCGTAGGGCAGGTCGCGCAGCACGCGCACCCCGTCCGGCAGCGGCCAATGCGTCTCGTCCTGCGCATGGCCCCCGTGCGCGTGCAGGCGCGCCGCCTGGGCGGGAACCAGGCAGGACAGGCCCAGGGCCAGCGCCAGTGCGGCGCGCATCACGATCGGGGGCATGGCAGTGTCTCCAGCAGCAGGGTCGGCGCAGGCCATTGTGGCCGGGTTGCATGTAGCTGCGGTGAAGCGCAGGTATCGCACGCGCAAAACGCCTCGCCATATCCATGCACCGCCCATAGCCCATGAAACCGGCGCGCCCCAGGCCAGCGGACGCCGAGCAAGGGCCGCTCCGCAGCGCTGGCGTCGTCTCTCTGCCCGCGCGAAGCGCGAGAGCGGGGGAAGCGGCAACGCCGCTCAGGGGGGTGTGCCATCTCACGCCGTCACGATCCAACCCTCCAGCGCATCCAGGCCGGGCGGCAGGCCGTACAGCGCGTCACCCGCCGCGTGGCGCTGCGCGCCCCAGGCGGCCTGCAGCAGGCACAGCGCGGCGTCCAGGCTGTCGCCGCTGGCGTCCTGCAGCAGCGCTTGGTGCTGCGCGGCATCCAGCTCCAGGCGCAGCCCCAGGCGGGTGTGGCCGGCGGCCAGGTCGTGCAGCAGCTGGCGGCGTGCCTGCAGCCGCTCGGGCGTGTGCCGCCTGGGGTCGTCGCTCTTGTAGCTGCGCCGCCCCAGCCGCTCGCGCGCCAGCAGGCCGGGGTAGGCCTCCAGCGCCACGCGCCGCACGTCGCCCGCGTGCAGCCCCGGCAGGTGCACGCCGGCGTCGATGAGCAGCGGCACGCCGGCATGCAGCATGTAGGCCACGGGCGGGTTGACCCACTTCATCGACGGGCTGGAGCCCGCCGGCCCGTCGGTGGCGCGGTGGGCAAACTTGGAGCCTGCGGGCCGCTGCGCGCAAAAGCCGGCAAACGCGGCGCGGATCTGCGCGCGCGTCAGGCCGCGGTAGTGGCGCATGCAGTCGGCCCACTGCAGCGGCCAGCCCAGCTCCTGCAGCAGCGCGCGCGGCAGACCGAAGGGCAGGTCGAAGCCGCCCACCCAGGCGCGCGGCTGGGCCAGCCAGTGGGCAAAATCTGCCAGCCGGTCAAAGCGCTGCAGCGCCTGCAGCCGCACCTGCGCGCCAGTACGCGCGCCCAGCGCCAGCACGATGGGCTTGCGCCGGCTCGGGCTGCTGGAAAAGTCGCAGCCGATGATCAGCGTGTCCGGCATGGGGTGGCGTGGGCATATGGATATTGCATCGACGGCGATTGTGCCGCGCGGCGACAATCGGCCGTACCCCCGCATCGCCCGACCCTGCCCATGGATTTCTTTCTTTTGCTGACCCTGGCCTTCACCGGCCTGTACCTGGCCAACCAGAAGCAGCAGCGCCAGCGCATCGCGCTGCTGGCGCAGCACCTGCGGCCCTATCAGATAGAACAGCTGATGGAATCGCTCACGCAGGGCTATCTGCGCGCCATGGGCGAGGCCGATGCGGAGCGCCGCCAGCAGGTGCTGGACATGCTGTGCATCAGCGAGCGCCAGCTGGCCGAGCAGTTCGAGCGCCTGGCCGGCGACTTTGCACGCCTGCCCGAGGCACAGGCGCGCGTGAGCCGCCTGCCGATGGGCCTGCCGTTCGCCCTGCAGCTGTTTCCCGCCGCCAGCTTCGACATGCGCCAGCTGCTGCGCTTGCACGCCGACGGCATTGCCCGCGTGGCGCACAACGACGCCGGCCTGCCGCCGCGCGACAAGGCCTACCGGATGACGGCGGAAATCCTGCTGATGCAGCACAGCTGCCACTGGTTCTGCAAGTCGCTGGCGGTGGCGTCGGCACGCGTGCTGGCGCGCCACCAAACGTCTCACGCGCAGCTGGTGAGCGCCGTGTCGCCGCAGACGCGGTCGGCGTACCTGGCGCTGACGGGTATACGCCTACCCTAGCCCCAGCGCCGCCACGCCGGCGGCGATCAGCAGCGCCCCGGCGATGCGCGCGCCGCGGTCGCCCTCGCCCAGCAGGTGGCCGCCGATCAGCGCTGCGAACAGCATCGACACCTCGCGCGCCGGCGCGACGTGCGACAGCGGCGCGCTCTGCATGGCAAACAGCACCAGCACGTAGGCGATGGGGCTGACCAGCGCCACCAGCAGCGCGTGGCGCCATTGCACGGCCCACAGGGTGCGCAGCTCGGCCGTGTCGCGCAGGGCCGCCGGCGCCAGCAGCAGCACGCGCAGGATGTTGCCCATGTAGTCCACCAGAATGGGCGAGAGCAGCAGCACCTTGACGGCGTAGCCGTCAACCAGCGTGTAGCCGGCGATGAACACGCCCGTGAGCACGCCGTAGACCATGCCCTTGTGCAGGCGCCGGCGCGCCTGGCCGTCGTGCGCGGCGCGCAGCAGGCCCGGGCCGCCGGCGATCAGGAATACGCCGCCCACCACACCGGCAATGCCCAGAGCGCCCAGCAGCGAGAGCCGCTCGCCCAGCAGCAGCAATGCGGCCAGCGAGCTGAGCAGCGGCCCGGTGCCGCGCGCCAGGGGGTAGACCACCGTCAGGTCGGCCTTGCGGTAGCCGCGCAGCAGAATCACGTAGTACAGCACGTGCAGCAGGCCGCTGAGCGCCACCAGCGCCCATTCGCGCGCGCCCCACAGCGGCACGGCGGTGCGCCCCAGCCACCAGCCCAGCGGCGCCCAGGCAAGCATCATCAGCACCGAGGTGAAGAAGGCAAAGCGCGCGTCGCCCCCGGCCTTCTTGGCGACGATGTTCCAGCCGGCGTGGATCAGCCCGGCAAGAATGATCAGGGCAAAGGCGTTGAGGGACATATGAGCCAAACAGCCGCAGCGCCTTGCGGCAGGCTGCAACGTTCAAAAACGGCCGGCTTCAACCATGCCCCAGGGCGCGCCCCACGCAACTGGCGCGCTCCCAGGCGTGTGCAGCCGAGCAAGGGCCGCCCCGCAGCGAAGGCTGCGTCCCCCTGCCCGCGTTGCGCAGCAACGCGAGAGCGGGGGGAAGGCGCGCAGCGCCTCAGGGGGGTGTGCCAAACCCAGTGCCAAGTCAAGCCCGCCCGATGATGCTGGCCGTGGCCATCAATTCTTCGAGCAGCGCGAACGACACCTTGCCCGAGGTCATGTACGGGTCGAACTCGGGCTTCTCGGAGTACTTGAGGACGATGGAATGGTTGAGCTTGGCCAGGTTGACGTGGCCCATGGTCCAGCCGCCAAAGCGCCGTTCGCAGATTTCCTCGAAGGCCAGCAGCTCCACGTCCTTGTGGCGCGCGTCGCACTGGATATGGCCGTAGAGCTGGCTGACGGCGCTGCGCCCGCCCTCGATGGCCTGCAAGAACACGCCGCCGCCGTAGCACAGCACGCCGGTGATGCCGCTGGCCGGGTTGTGCTGGCGCGACTGGGTGAGTATGGCTTCGATGGCGGCGGGCGAGGTATCGACCGCGCGGCTGACGTAGAGCAGGCGCACCAGCATGGTTAACCGTTCCTTCCGGGGATGAGGGCCAGAAATTCGCGGCGCAGCGTGGCGTTGGTGAGGAACACGCCGCGCATCACCGAGTTGAGCATCTTGCTGTCCATCTCGCGCACGCCGCGCCAGGACATGCAGAAGTGGCTGGCCTCCATGACGATGG
>Ga0222429_100626_pt1 | contig 18958 bp, 16 predicted proteins | sample 1B50Ametagenome_FD_182475 | JGI IMG/M metagenome (GOLD analysis project Ga0222429, IMG submission 182475) | Enriched microbial communities from leaf-cutter ant dump, University of Wisconsin, Madison, United States - 1B50A (version 2) | ecosystem: Environmental > Terrestrial > Nest > Insects nest...
CGAAATACGATGAACTTTTCCTTACAACAGGCAATGACAATAATGAGGGTATTCTTTTCAGAGAGTATCTGAGTATAAAAGCGGGGAGTAACATTGTAATTTATCAGGGACCAGTGTGGTTCGGAACACAGTATCTGAGTTGGGGAGGTTCCACACCCACCCAGGAGCTGGTGGATGACTATGCCATGGCGAACGGAAAAGCCATTACGGATGCCGGGTCAGGTTATAGCGACAACGACCCGTATGTCAACCGGGAACCGCGTTTTTACCAGTCCATACTCTTCAATGGTAACACATTTAACGGGCTCCCCTTTTTAAGTGCCGTAGGTTCGGGCAATAATGCTATTGATCTTGCGGATGCAACCGACAATTCCAATACAGGTTATTTCACAAAGAAAAGAATGGATACCACCGTAAATATTTTCCAGCCCGATGCCAGTGCCCAGAACTACTATTATTTCCGGTACGCGGAAGTGCTGCTGAACTATGCAGAAGCACAGAATGAGGCAGTAGGACCTGATGCCTCCGTATATGCTGCAGTAGACGAGGTAAGAACAAGAGCAGGTATTCCTGCTTTCTCGGAAGTATATCCCGGCGCTACGCAGGCGCAAATGCGCGAGCTGATCCGCCGGGAAAGAAGGGTGGAGCTGGCGCTTGAGGGCAAACGTTATTTCGACCTTATCCGTTGGGAGATTGCGGAAATAAACCTCAATAAGGTAATGCATGGCATGGAGATCAGACCTGACGGCAGTGGGTACACTTATAAAAGGATACCTGCCATCCCACCTGGTGCGCCTCAATGGTCATTTGACAAAAATAAAAATTACCTGCTGCCTATTCCGCTGAGCGCCCTGGGACAGAACCCGAAATTGCAAAATGATCAGAATCCGGGATATTGAGTCATGTATCGGCTACATTTCTCTTTGTACAATGAATATAGTTGCGGGATATATTGCTCACAGGTATAACTGTAAAACAGGAGGTATCTGTGTAAATCCATGAGATCGGGAGTACAAAAAGACATTGCAGTCAATTATTGAACCTAAAAAGTAAAAAATCACTCTCATATGTACCTGAAGTTAAAATTATTGACTGCCTTTTGGGCATTCAGCATGTTTTCTTATTCACAGTCAGCTATAAAAATATCGGTGGACGGAGGCAAACGTTTACAGGCATTGGATGGCATAGGCGTTAATATCAATACCTGGAGCTGGAAAAACGGGGAACTGAAGCCTGCCATTGACCTGCTGGTGGATTCCATGCAGGCAAAGATATTCCGCGTAATCGTAGAAACCCCTAAAGAATGGGAAGACGTTAATGACAATGATGATCCTTTTGTATATAATCATAAATATTACGATAGCCTGTATACAACACCGAAATTTCTAAATGCATGGAAAACGATGGCGTATCTCAATGAAAAAGGCATCACCGACAACCTGATGATCAACCTGATGGGATACCTTCCCGAATGGATGGGATGGGAAACCATAGCAACTGATAAAGAAGATGAGTTTGTAGAGATGCTGGTTTCGTTTTTGCTGTATGCAAAATATGTACAACACCTGCAGTTCGGACTGGCAGCGCCCTTTAATGAGCCTGATATTAAAAATGAGGGACCCAGGCTGGACGAATACCGTTATGTGGCTATGATGAGAAAGATCGTCACGAGAGCAAAACAAAGCGGCATGAATGATATCCGGTTTGTTGGTCCGGATGCGGCCTACATGAAAAATAATGTAGCCCATTATATCCCGGAGCTGATGAAAGATTCCCTGGTCATGTCGGCAATATCGAGGTTTGGCGTTCATAGTTATTCCGGTTATTACGCACATGTGGATTCGCTTATCAAACACTCTCCGTTTCCTGAAATGAAGTTCTGGGTAACAGAATGGAATGCATGGAGGGACGGACTGGATGACGGTATTAAGACAAATTATAATTATGATTTTGCTGCACAGTGTATGGGATATTTGATGGATTTCCTGAAAAACGGGGCCGCCGGGGCGTTGGTATGGGAAGGATATGACAGCTATTATGATCATCATGCGCCCAGTCCTTTCAGCTATTGGGGAATACTGGAATACGATAAGGAAAATAAGATCTATATTCCGAGAAAGCATTTTTTTGCGATCGCACAGGTATCCAGGTACATAACGCCGGGGTCATGGCAGATAGCGCTGACCAGCAGCGATACTACAGTGAAAGCTTTGGCCTTTTTCAACCCAGCTACCAACGATCCCGTAATAACGGGTATCAACCCTTACGAGAAGCCGGTGCAGGTTGAAATATCCCTGGATAATCTTCCTGCTGTAAACTCCGGGCATCTGGTATTTACAGATAGCGTCAATGATCTGCGGATGCAAAAAAAATATCACCCCGATAAAAAGGGAAAGTTCAAAATTACAGTTCCGGCAAATTGTATATATACGTTCATCATGGGGTCCGGCGCGGCAGGATCACCGGCAGCCTCTCTGCGGCCATAGTGGAGTTAGGGTGTGGTAAAATCAAGCGGATAACAACTTTATTTTTCCCGGAACAACAATCCATAACATTAAAGAATAGCTATCATGCGGAAAGCAGGATCACTTCTCCTATATATTTTCATCTTGACAGGCATGCAGGCAGGGGCGCAGGCAACGAATGTAAAAGTGGAATTTGGCCGCGAAATGGGTCCGTTGAAAATGGAGCGAATGGCCCTGGGGCAGGGCGGACTTTCAGAAGAGCCGATGTTGGCAGACCGGATCGCAGAAATAAAAGCGCTGCAACCTGCCATCATCCGCATTTTCGTAAGCGAGTATTACGATGTGCTTCCTGAACCGGGCAGGTATCATTTTGCGACGCTTGACAGTATGGTATCCAACGTGCTGCAAACTGGTGCTAAACCTTTTATGAGCTTTTGTCTGAAGCCGAAGCTTTTTTTCCCGGTAGTAGATCATGATATCGTTGAGCCCAATGACTATGCCGCCTGGGAACAATTTGTGCACGACGTAGTAAAGCATTATATAGATAAAGGAGCAGGCATTACCTATTGGGAAGTGGGCAATGAAGTGGACATCGGTGAAAAGGGTGGTACTCCCTATCGTTTTGAACCGGAAGCTTATGTGCGGTATTATAGGCATACCGTTACCGCTATACTGCGAGCAGACCCCGATGCAAAAGTGGGCGGGCCGGCATTGGCATATTATACCTCTCCTATTTTGCCTGAACTGCTTCGTGCCTGCTCGGCGGAAAAGCTCCCGCTGCATTTTGTTTCCTTCCATCACTATAACAGTGATCCGCTGGTTATCCGGGAGCAGATCGAACACGTAAAGAAACTGGTGGATCAGTACCCCAACCTGAAATCGGAAGTCATACTGAATGAATGGAATCTGAGTATAGACCAGCACAAGAGGCTTGATCCGCGCTTTCAACCCTGTTATATTGCAGAAACCATCTGGCATATGCTGGATGCGGGACTGGACTGGTCATGTTATTATCATATCCGCGACCGGCATGTGTCGTATGAAACTTTTGTAAAGGATTTTTCTCCTGAGGGTGCCGCCTTCTTTACACGTTGGTTTAACCGGCGTCCACAGGTATTCGGATTATTTGATTATCAAAACCAGGTTCGTCCCGCTTACTATACCTTCAAGCTGTTATCAAGGATGGTGGGTAATCGGCTCCCGCTAAGCTCCACGAATAATAAAGTGCACGGCTTTGCAACGCATGATACACAACTGCAGATGCACAACCTGATGCTCTGGAATTTTTCAGATAAGCCGGTAACGGTTAAGCTGCATCTTACAGATCTTCCAAAAGATATGCATGTCCGCCGTACGGTGCTGGATGCAACAGGTTCGGGACAAGAGGATGAACAGCGGCTGCGTTCCGATCCTTCCTTTGAATTGAAGAAAGGAACACGGACACTGGAGATAAGGCTCGATTCCTGGGCAGTTCATTACTGGTCGTTTGAATAGTCAAATTTTAGCAGGAATGAAACACCTGCTCCGACAACTTCCGTCCATGAAATCTCTCCAGACTATGTCCGGGATCATATACCGGGCAGAACAACGGAGTCCCTTTTCTGCCACAGACATCATTCTTCTCTGCTAATGATCAATTACAGCAGCTGTGCTGAAAAAAGTACTAATGATGACTGTATATTCTACCGCTTGCCATGCCGGCTAGCTATAAGCTTTTTAATCATTAAACCGTGACATGTAGTATCCCGTTCCGACCGAATAGTCCACCCAACTGCGTCATTATAGACACGCATCCCTGATCCGGATTTCATCTGCACGTGAAGATACATGCACGAGCAGCGGACCACCCGGTCACGTGTCCGCACCAACTTTCAAAACGGTTTATTTACGGTTGATTACATTATGTGTCATTGGCGGAGGCATCTCCCACTGTTATACGAAGGATGGAATGTAATAACGATCCGTTATCAATTTTATTAAAATGTCATCAATGACGGGCGGTTGTGGGGGACACAAACCACGGCCCACGCCACGGTCAGTGTCCCCACTGACCTAAAAAAATAATTTTGATACCTGTTCATTATAAAACTCCCTACCAATAGATATTTACGAAAGTTATATTGAACAACTGATGACGCGGGTCTTGTAGCAGGATATAACATGCCGCCATCTGTACCAATGCGAAGTAATTGCCTGCACAATCTATATTTCCGGGATCCGCGTGAAGGACGTCTGCTAATAAATAAAACCCGCTTTTGCGGGCTGACTATTTTTCTGCTGATTAAAAACTTTGTGAAAGCAAGATCAGTTATCCTTATCTACGTCAACTGCTGTAAACCCTTTAGGACCTTTTTCTAACTGGAACGTGACAGACATGCCTTTTTTTAACGGCACTTTGGAAGCAGACTGATGTACAAAAATATTATCAAACTTTTTACCAATGATAAATCCGAAACCTTTTTCTTCATTGAAAAAAGAAACCACCCCCCTCTGAACATCATCAACGCCTTCCACCTGCTTGGGTACACCTATTTCTATCGATTCAACATCGATCTCCACTCTTTTATTCGGATCAGGAGGAGAAGAAGTAAGATTACCATTTTCATCCAGGTACGCCATCATATCTTCCAGTCCCTTTCCTTTAACGGTATTCTCTTTTCTCTCAAGCTTTTTTTCCGCTTTTTTCTTTTTATTTTCCCGTTTTTTATTCTCCCGTTCTTTCTTATTCCAGCTTGTAGCCATAATGAAGTAACAAATAATTTAAGATGATTAATTCAGTAAGAGTATATTTTTACAAACAGAAATAAGTGAAGCGTGCCATTTTTAATGAACGCGCTTCACTTTCGCAAGATATTTACCAACGCTTAGAAAAACCATTGCGATTGTTATTCTCTTCCCTGGGCCTTGCCTCAGATACTTTCACAGGCCTGCCATCAACGATTTTCCCACTCAGGTCTTTTATCGCTTTTTCGGCTGCACTGTCGTCCGGCATCTCTACAAAACCAAATCCCCTGCTCTTTCCTGTAAACTTGTCTGTAATGACCTTAGCTGAGGAAACTTCGCCGTATTCAGAGAATAGCTTGTTTAATTCCTGGTCAAGGGTACCATACCCAAGATTGGATACATAAATGTTCATACTAATAAATTATTTCCTGTTAAAAAATTATTTGAGAAAAATGCAGGTGTAAAGAAAACAGAGAGGAACTAATTATTTACAAAAGCGATAAAACTCAAATTGTGCCTACAAAGGTACATTATTATTGTAATATTACAAACAACCGGGCAGGATGGAGTGTTCCAAACCCTCACTTTATGCAGGTTTTCCGATCAGTGGCGGACTGCCTGCAAAAATTGGACTTTAATTGCGGTTTTGTTTATCTCTGTTTTTGCCGCAATGAGAATAGCTCTCACGTAATCTGTCTTTTATTTCCCGGCGCCGGGTACAGACCCTTCGCAGCCAGGATAACCAGCCGGGCAACGGAAGCACTAATGCCCGGCGCTTGTTCCACCGTGGATGTATTTTCCTTCTGCCTGTTATTCCGGGGTATGGGGAACTTTATCACCGAAGGTAGCCTGCCTCGCCGTAAATACATCCGGCAATACGTTCATTCAACAGTCCCATTCCGTCTGGCCTGTCAAAACCCGACTACCAGGTTAATAAATATATTTCTTCCCATCCTTGGGATCCGGTTCCAATCCGAAAATGTAGTATAATTCCTGTCAAATATATTTTCCACCCCTCCTTTGACCTGCAGCGAGGTATTGCCGGCCTGGAACCCCCGGGATACGACCATATTAAAAATAGTGTAACCCGGCAGGGCAAGCTCCCCGAAATCCGGGTTGTACCTGTTTTGCCGGGCAGATCCGTTCATTAACACTTCCGCGGAAAAAGCCTTAACCTTTACACTAAATCCTGTGGTATAGGTAAAAGGTTGTATCATCGGAAGGTCTCCAACCCCATCACCTGTTCCCCGGCGATATATAAGCTTATTTGTCCAGTACCATTTTTCCGCAAACCGGTAGTTTACATCAAGAGCGGTGTTAAAAATAGCGGCATTTTTTAGCTGCCCGTATACCTTTACGCCGGAGGCGCCGATCGTCATTACACTCAACCCCCGCTCCGGCAAGCCGATGATATAATCCTTCATATAAAAAAAGGAACCGGACAGCTTCGTCATGAACCCGTTTTGCTGAAACGTTGCCGACCCGTTCAGGGATGCAGATTTTTCGTTTTTCATTTCAGGGTTACCTATGTAGTCAAACCGGTCGAAGCTGTTGAAAAGATAAAAGCCATACCCTTCCGATACGGATGGCGCCCTGTCCCCATAAGCCAGCCCTGCATCCAGCAACCAGCTGTCCTTACGGTATTGTATAGCAGCAGAGAATCTTTTCAGCAAGCGGGTGTTACTTTTCTCCATCCCCGGATAAAAGATCTGCAGGCTTTCCAGGCCGGATCTTTTATTCACCAGGTTGTTATGTACGGCTATACCCGTGCTTACAACGGCTGAAAGATTTTCCCTGAAAGGGATAATATCCTCTATATACAGATCACCGTAATTGATCTGCACACCCGGCCAGGTAAGCATGAACATGTCTTTCTCACCTGGTGTATTGGAAAACATGGTCATTTCCGCCAGTGAATAATTATGATGCCCGCTGAAGGTAAGCTTCCAGTCATGCCTGCCGGCAGCCCCCTGCAAACGGGAATAAAAACCTGCGGTTTTACTCCACCCTGGCATATCCATACGAATAGGCACCACCGGGCGTTTGGTATCATCCATAATATGCGTAACATCATTGTAATACACTTTTGTCTGCCATTGCTGCAGCCATGGCGAAATATGGTGCCTTACATACTCCAGGGATGCGATCCAGGCCTTAGCCAGCGACACATCCATGGGCAATGCCGGGTAACCGATATCAACGGCATGATCATAGATCAGTGATGCTTCCACATGCCTGTGCGCATCTATTTTTAATCCTGCAATGGCAGACACATTATACTTGGTCAGCTGCGAGTACAACACTTCCTCTCCCTTTCCTGCTTTGTAATTATCAGCATCCCTGAACGTAAAGTCCACATTACCGTATATCCCGGGCGACCGCCAGTTCACCCCCGCACCGAATATTTTTTGCCGGTTATTGAATTCAAAACCGGAAAAAGCAATACCCTTCAGGTTTTTTTTGCCGAAATAGTTTTTCCTGCGCACCAGGTCCAGGCTTCCGGCAATGGTTGCGCCCGCCGCAGAGCCGGTTTGACCATTATGAACATTCGCTTTCTCCAGGTTGGTGATCTCCACATAGGAGGTCACAGGGTCCATCTTATCGGTACAGGCGCCATATATCCGCATGCCGTCTATGGTCACCACGCTGCGTTCCGCAGACATGCCGTTCAGCATCGGTTCCCAGGCATAGCTGCCCCTGCGGATCATATTCACAGCAGCTGCTTTTTCAAGATACTGTTCCAGGTTGGCCAGCGGCTTCGTGGCTTTTTTTCCCGGGGAAAGATCACCCGTTATGATGACCTCCTCCAGTTGGGAAATTTTTATCGTATCGCGCCGCCCGGTGCTGTCAGACTGCGCCGATGCACTATCACAAAAGAAAAGCAGCACTACCCATATCAAACGGGACATAATGTTCAGGTTTTGTTGAAAAGAAAAAATAATTACTCGTCACCCGCGATACAATCAAAACTCCAGTTCAAAATAAATGCTGCTGCTCTCGTTGTCATCCGTAACACTCTCTCCTTTTATAATGTCACCGCTCTCATTTGCCAGCTGAAGATTTATTTTCCAGTACCCGGTCATGGTAAGACTAAGCTTGCCATAATACAGCTTGTCTGCTCCCTGTGTAAGATCTACATTGTTGGGAGAGCTGTGATTACCCATACCCGGCATTCTTGGATCTATCTTTATGGTATAACCGTCAACGGGGGTAAAAAGCATCATGGATTCCATACGGTATAACACAGCCTTCATATCGTTAACGGCTACACCGGGTTCAGCGGGTGCTGCCAGGGCCAATATATACCGTTTTTCATCCGCTCCCATAAACGATTCCACTACACGCTTCGGCGCTGCCGTTACCTGTATTTTTTGTTTTACACTATATGCAGTGCCGCCTGCGGTATAGTTGATCGTCAATTCCCAGTATTCCATATCATTGCCCGCCATCTGGAAAACTATAAAGCCGGTATATAATGAGCGGGTACCTTCCTTTTTGGAAATAGTGGAAGACGGACAGGAATGACTCATAGCGGACATATGCATAACAGGCGCCCATTCCACCTGCGCGTCGTTTATAAAACGATCCTGTTTATCTTTTATCTGGAAAAAAATATCGTTGTATCCCGTTTGGAACTTTCCATTCTTTGTGTAAAGATCTATCTTATGATCGTCGTTATGGAATGTGGCTACCAGCTGGAGTCCTTCTGTTTCGTCTGCCTGAACCGGATCTTTTTCTTTTGAGCAAGCAAGGAAAAACAAAATAACCAGCAAGCCGGATGATAATATTTTAAACGGTTTCATTATTATAGGTTTAATCAATGTAGTATGATAAATAAATTGTCATTATTAAATGACCCGGGATATATACAGGCAGCCTGACCTTGTAACGGGCCTGCCTGCAGAAAATCAAAAGTGAAATATTGGCGTGACCGACTGAAAAATTGTAGCGCATCTTCCTGTCCGAAAGCCTGCAGGGCTAAAGAACATCTATGGAGACTGATTGTTATTGAGTCATGACATATAATAAAATTATACGGACAGATCCAATCTTGGATTGCGTGTGAGAACATATGCAGGAGCAGGGTTACACCCGGTCGCGTATTCCCATACAATCTTTACAGCACATTGGCCCGATAATCATTAACTTAAAAGGCAGTCTCTTAGCCGGTCCTTATGCCGCCTGGGGAGGTTTGTTTATCTGCTTACAATGAAGAAAAGTATAGAGATCACTATAGTAGCTTTGGGGGATAAACCTGACAGTTACGATTGTATTACTGATCAGGGGTATACTTTTATGACAAGAGAAAACCACGGTTTCCGTCTGAAGCTGCTTCAGCCTGTTGGCAGCCTCTTCCTCGCGCTGTTCCTTTTCCATTTTTGCCATAGCGCATTGCCCGTTACATTTCAGCTCGGGACGATCAATATTCTCGCAAAACATAGAGATGAACAGGTCCCTGTCACATTCAAACAGCATGTACAACAGGTTGTTCTTCATGAGGCTGATCATCATGAGACATACAACAAAAGGCGTCAATATTTTGGCTGCTGGTTTCAATATAATAAGCAGGATGAATATACTGTGCAAAGGTAATACAAATGTGAATACCTGCCACAGGGTATATTGTGTATATACCCGGCTTTTGTTCCGATCGGTATCCTACAACCAGCAGGGAAAGCTTTCCCGTAGATGAGCGCAGATCCTATACACAGATCTCACAGAAAGGATCGTTGCACTTGGTCAAAGGGGTTCCGAACCCTGACAGCAGGCGCCGGAAACATCAACAGGGTTCCCAGGGTTCGGAACCCGGTATATAAGCATACTGGCGCAAGTCATCCTTCGGAAGACTTGTGTTGCATAGTTTTACCGGACTGCGTCCGGATTAGGAAATGGCTATGCCCTGATACAGTCAGGGCGAAATTTTGAGACACACGTGACCGGCAAGCCGAACACTTGCGCCAGGTCCTTTAGGAAAGATTATTCAGGCGCAGGGTACCGGGGAATTAATTTTTTCACATTTTCCAGCGTATCAATGTCAGCAACTGTTTTGTCTCTCCGCCACCGGGCTATGCGTGGAAAACGCAGCGCCACACCGGATTTATGACGATTACTATAACCGATTCCTTCAAATGCAATTTCAAAAACCAGCTCAGGTTTCACCGTACGCACCGGCCCAAACTTTTCTACCGCATTCCTGTTCACAAAACGGCTTACTTCCTGTATCTCTTTGTCGGTTAGCCCCGAATAAGCCTTCGCAACAGTTACCAGCTGATCCCCGTCTTTTACTGCAAAGGTATAGTCAGTATAATAAGCGCTTCTTCTGCCGCTGCCTTTCTGGGCATATATCAGCACGGCATCAATCGTCAGCGGATCAATTTTCCACTTCCACCAGTCGCCCTTTTTTCTGCCGGTATGATAAGGCGACCCCAGGTGCTTCAGCATCAGTCCTTCACTGTTGATCGTACGGGCATCTGCTCTTATAACGTGTAAGGTTTCCCATCTGTCGTAATTTATAACAGGAGATAGCTGAATGATCCCCGGCGGGTTTTCTCTCAGCAGCGTTTCCAGCTTTGCACGTCTTTCTATAAGCGGCAATTGTCTGCAGTCACTGCCATCTTCTTCCAGCAGATCATACACGAACGCTGCTACCGGAATTTCTTCCAGTATCTTTTTAGAAAGCTTTTTCCGGTTGAGCCTCTTCTGCAGCTCGCTGAAGTTCAGCACCTGGTTGTTTTTCACCGCCAGCAATTCTCCGTCTATTACAAAGCTGCCAGGCCATGCGGTTATGGCATCTTTTATTTCCGGGAACTGGTCGGTGACCAGCTCCTCTCCCCTGGACCATATGAAAACTTCTCCGCTCCTTTTAATGATCTGCCCGCGGATGCCGTCCCATTTATATTCTGCCTGCCAGTCGGTAATATTTCCCAGGTCCGGCAATTCTTTTTCCAGTGCATAGGCCAGGCAGAAAGGATAAGGCTTGGACCGTTGTGTATCCGTATACTTACCCAGCACCAGGTCGTCAAACCTTACATCCTCAATTTTCCAATCGCCCATTACGCTGTGCGCTACCACATTCGCATCCGTATGATAATACTTTGCCAGCGCATTGATCAAGGTTTTGGAAGACACCCCTATGCGAAAGCTACCCCCCAACAGCTTATTGAATATAAACCGTTCTGTAAGAGGCAAACTTTTCCATGCATCCAGCACAAATTGTTTTTTATCTGTTTCCCCTGCATCTTTCAAGGAGACAATGGATCGCATCCATTCTTCCAGGGTTCTCTCCGTATAGGTTTCCGGCGGCGGTAATATCAATGCGATCGTTTCACCCAGGTCGCCCACAGCAGCATAGGATTCCAGGAAAAGCCAGGCGGGAATGCCGGCGACCTCCATCGCCCATTCCCTCATCAAGGTAGTGCTCACATTTCTTTTAGGCCTTTTCCCGGTAAACAAAGCCAGCATCCAGCGCTTATCCGGCTCACCGGCTTCATCCAGAAAACGGCCGATAGCATCCAGCTTCAGGTTGGTCTTGTTCGTGCTGTCCAACGCATTCATCAGGTCGGCAAACGCTTTCATACCTGCCCGTTTTGTTGGTGTTCGTTATACGATGCAGCAACCATACCAATATTCCTTTTTTCCTGCGGAACAATATCCTCCTCCTCGTCTTCATCACCATAGGCCGTTTTCACTTCTTCGGCAGCAATACCGTTTTTGTTGAGGTATTTACTGAACACGGCCGTTTGTCCATGTGTGACATATACCTTTTCCGCTCCTGTTGCCTTTACGGTATCCAGCAATCCCTGCCAGTCTGCATGATCGCTGATAGCAAAGCCTGCATCTGCGCTGCGCCACCGCCGGGCGCCCCGTACCTGCATCCAGCCGGAACAAATAGCGTTTGCCATATTGGGGATCTTACGGATCAATTTTGAATCCAGCAGCGATGGTGGCAACACCACAATATTTTTATCCAGGTGATCGGCACCCTCTCTCAGGTCTACTTTTTCATAGGCAGGCAATTGAACACCCACTGCAGCATAGGCCTCGTTGAGCCTGGCAATAGAATAATGTACATACATGGGCGCTATTCCTTCCAGCGCTTTCATGATACGTTGCGCTTTTCCCAGGGAATAACCCGCGAGCACCGAAGTTTTACCGCTTCGTATGTTATTGGTAACCCATTGCTGTAATTGCTCATTTTGTTGTGCTACAGGCTGCCAGTTGTATATAGGCAGGCCAAATGTGCTCTCGGTAACAAAGTCATGACAGGGCACGGGTTCAAACGGAGCGGACAGCCCATCCTCCTGTATCTTGTAATCGCCTGATACAACGGTTACTTTTCCTTCGTATTCCAGCCGGATCTGTGCCGACCCGATAATATGACCTGCAGGGTATAACGATACCCGGACGCCGTTAATAGTAACAGTTTCACAATAATCAACTCCCTGCACCAGGATATCATTACCAATCCTGGCTTTTAATACGGGCACCGTATGATGATGGCAAAGATATTTGCCCATTCCGGGTCGTGCATGATCCGCATGCCCATGCGTAATGATCGCCATATCCACCGGACGCCAGGGGTCAATATAAAATCCCCCGGGAATACAATAGATACCGTCTGTTGAAAACTTTAGCATGTACCGGTAAGTTTAATGGCGCATTCCACACCAACCGGCAGGTCGTGTGTGGAGCAAAAATTTCAAATGCTTCCAAAATACACCTGAACTGATTACTAAAATATTTAGTAAATTTACAGCTTTCATTGTACCCTTATTTGAATTTAACAATTATTAGCATACCAGCAGCAAATGACAAGAATTGAGGAAAAACTGACTATCCTGGCGGATGCCGCAAAATACGATGTGAGCTGCAGTTCCAGCGGCAGCAACCGGAAGAATACAGGTGGCATCGGAAATGCTTCCAGGTCCGGTATCTGCCATACCTACACGGAAGATGGGCGGTGTGTATCCCTTTTGAAGATCCTGCTGACCAATCATTGCATTTACGATTGTGCCTTTTGTGTAAGCAGGCGGAGCAATGACGTAAAACGGGCAGCCTTTACCGTGGAAGAAGTAGTGGAACTCACCATGAATTTTTACCGGAGAAATTATATCGAGGGATTATTTCTAAGCTCAGGGATCTTCAAGAACGCCGACTTTACCATGGAGCGTCTGTTGCGGATCGTCAAAAAGCTGAGAACGGAAGAGCGATACAACGGTTATATTCATTTAAAAACCATACCGGGCGCCAGCGAAGTGCTGATAAAGGAAGCCGGCTTGTATGCTGACCGCATGAGCATCAACCTGGAGTTGCCGACCGAGGCAGGGCTGAAGCTGGTAGCACCCGAAAAAGACCATGTTTCTGTTAGAACCCCACTGGCATTGATCAATAATCATATCCGGGCATATAAAGCAGAAAGCAGCCTGATAAAGCATGTGCCCGATTTTGTACCCGCAGGACAAAGCACACAGATAGTGATAGGGGCAACCCCGGAAACTGACCTTGAGGTCATGCAGGTAGCAAATGAGTTCTACCAGGAGTATCAATTAAAAAGGGTGTACTACAGCGGGTATGTGCCGGTGAACGATGGCAATAAAGCATTGCCGGCAATAGGAACGGCTCCGCCATTGATCCGTGAGAACAGGTTATACCAGGCAGACTGGCTGTTGCGGTTCTATGATTTCAGGCTGGATGAGATACTGAACCCGCACCATGCACAGCTTGACCTGGATATTGATCCGAAGCTGAGCTGGGCTTTACGTAATCTCCATTGTTTTCCGGTGGATATCAACCGTGCTGATCTTAAAATTATCATCCGCATACCGGGCATCGGTAAACAATCTGCATTAAAAATTGTGCAGGCAAGGAAGTTCGGAAAGTTGCACGAATACCAATTGCAAAAGATCGGCATCGCCTGGAACCGGGCGAAACATTTTGTAGTTTGCGCGGACTCGCCTTTTATTCCCGGTTATCCGGCCGCCGCTGCCATCAGGAATGATATTTTAAAGAACAGTTATAGCAAGTACAAAACCAGCTTGCAGGGTAACCAGCTAAGTCTTTTTTGAAATGCATTATTTATTTGACGGTAGCTATACGGGATTTCTCTGTTGTGTATTTGAAAGCTTTGAGCGGAAAGAATTTGATGTGACACCGGTAACGGATGTCTCCTTTCAAAACGCCTTTTTTACAGAGAGCCGTCAGATACCGGCTGATGCCGGAAGAGCAGCACGTGTGCATGCCGGGTTGCAGAATAAATGCGGTAAGGCTGCTGCCTCAGATTTTTACCGGGTCTTCCTTTCTGAAGATCCGCAAGCCTGGTATGCTGCCTTTCATATTATCCGGAAAATATTCCGGGAGGGTCCAACCATTCTTAACAACTATGGGGATGCCGACCTGTTGTTTTTTTCGCAGACGCTCAAAAAGGTAGGAAGAGAACGGCACAGGATGCAGGCGTTTGTCCGCTTCAAAAAAAGCAGCGACGGGTTATATGTATCGGTCGTAGCGCCTGATTTTAATGTGCTTCCGTTGCTGGCAGGCTTTTTCAGGAACAGGTATGCAGATCAGTCCTGGCTGATATATGATGCAAAAAGAAAGTATGGATTGTTATATGATAAAAGGCATATAACAGAAGTTACTTTGACAGAAGCTGAAAAGAACGGACTGTCTATCACAACAGCAGCAGTCACTTTGGATGAACAGGAGGCAGCTTACGAACGGTTATGGAAATCGTATTACCAAAGCACCAATATCGTTTCCCGGAGAAATATGAAATTGCACCTACAGCATGTACCTAAACGCTACTGGAAATATCTCCCGGAGAAGTTTGGATAAAAGCATGTTGCGTGCAGATACGCAACGGGGCAGCCACCACCCCGGCATGTGTCCCCACATGTAGTTCAATGGGGATCCGATCAGTTCTTATATTGCATGTTATTGCCGTGGGTGATCATGGCCGGAAGGATTTTTCCGCAGATAAGCGCAGATCCTGTATGCAGATCCCGCAGAAAGAAGCGATGCCCCTTCAGGCGAAGTCGGGTTACCTCAACCCGGAAGAGGTAATATCTTACAACCACCTGCTGTTGTCGCTGATGCGGCTTGTTCTCAGTCAGCTGTGTACAGACGCGGCTACAAGACTGCTCATGCCGTAGGTGTGTAGTGTTGAACCACTTACAGTTGAACAAATGGCAGGCGCTATTCCTGCTCCCCTGCCTTTTAAGGAGAGCTTAATGATCGTTTGGCCACAGGTAACCGGTTTGCTGGCCGCTACTACCATATGTTTTGCACTGGCTTACTATTTCTTCATGCGCCGGGAAATACGCTCATGATCTTATGGTGTTGCTGCGCGAACAGTGCATGAGCAGCTAATATCCTGTATACTCAGAGCCTGGTGAGCGCGGAACCTTTATGAGCGGCAATATGGTCTGTTTTATCGCTTTGGATCTCATACTGGGGATCATCCGGTGTAGCGTGATGGGTATAGCCTTTGTAATTAAAATCTTTGGTGTGCACTTTTATGATGGTGCCTGAAACACGGCCGGCTTCTGAGTTCCAGCTCACCCGGTCGCCTTTTTTAAATGTTGCTTTCATGATATTTTTTTCAATTAAACAGATCATTATCGGAATAAAAAACACGATCACCCACCACCCTGGAGGGGGAGGTGTAAGAATGTTCTTCGGCTTTTCCAATCGCCATAATATGCCGTACCGTCCAGCCTTTTGCTTTCAGGTAATCGGATACCATAGAACGGTGACAGCGCCACCAAACCGCTTCCGCGCACATATAAACGGTAGGCGCCTGCAGCGCTATTGCTTCCAGCTCTTCAATGCCTTTTTCAAAAACCTCGGTCTCCATATAATCCGCATATCCCCGGAAGGAAGCATTACGCCAGCGGGTATTTTTTGAATCCTTATGCACTTTTCTTCTGCCCCCCAGCTCTTTCAGATGAGTATATTGTATCCCGTATTCTTCCAGGGACCGCTCCAGGTTTTCTTTATCAAATTGCGGAAACTTCCGTGACCCCGGAAGTCCCCTTATATCCACCAGGTTTTTGATGGCAAAGGATTGCAGCATGGCAATAAAATCATCCAGGCTATGTGTGGAATGTCCTATCGTATAAACAGTATGTTCTCCGGACAGTTGTTGCATCCATCTTTTATTTTACTCAAATTTAAAACTATTGCAGATCATACAGAAAATGCAATCTGCCCATTGATACAGCAGGAAGCCTCCGCCTGGTATTGTATGTATTATTTCCAATATCCAAAGCGGACTGACTCCAGGTATCTATCGCAAAAAATATTTTTAATTGGTTTTAACTTTAAAAAGCCTTAGTGGCACCATTTTGGTGCTGGTTTTTCTTCCTTTCCATAAACTCCGGGGAAAACACCCCGCCACTCGGGCCAAGCATAACAAACACAGGATATTTCACCGCTTGTAAATGAAAATAGATATGAAAACATTACAGCTCTGCATCAGTACTGCATTACTCCTTATCAGCTTCCGCATATCAGCACAGCAACAAAATACCCCGGGGGTTGGAATTGGCATCAACCAGCTTCAAAAAGATTTTGGAATCGGGTTACATCTCGTTAGTCCTTATTTCGCCAACAACAGGGTAGCAGTAAGAGCCGGCGCCAATCTGCAGTGGTTGCAGCATATGAAAGGCAACGAAACAACCTGGTCTCCTTACGGCAGCTTCCAGCTGGGCATCAGGGGCAGGCAGCCGGTGATAGAAGATAAGATATACTTGTATGGCGAAGGTGGCAGCATCCTGCTATTGCCCAACAGTACTTTCTCAACAGAAAAAGCACATTGGGGAGGGTACGGGCTGTTCGGATTTGAATTTTGGGCCACCCCGAAATTTGGTTATTACCTGGAGCTGGGAGGAGTAGGAACTGGTGCAAAGGCAAATAAAGTATCCGCTGCACCGATATATGCGAATGGATTCACAGGCAGTGTGGGCTGCAGGCTCCATTTCTGACCTGTTTTTCTGTTCACAAAATCAGTAGCCGATACAAAAAAGTGTTTCGCCTGCATTAACCGGGGGAGTGCCTACCTTATACAGTACAACGCCGCTTGCAGGCGCCGTGATCCGGTGAAGCACATTGCCAAAATCATCTGTGATATACCCGATATCCTGGCCCGCAGTAATATTCTCACCACTCCTGACAGGGCTGTAAAATATACCTTTGTGGGGCACCTTCACATAGGATTGGTTGTGCAGGTACTTTTTATTCTTTGCAATAGCCGTCCTCTCTTTTTTATACATACCCGAATAGTGCAACATATTATAAACTGCATTTTTTATCAGCATCACATTTTCATCTTGTACTGTTCCGAGCTTTCCGGCTTCTATACTCAACGCAACGACCCCGTCCTGCACCGCCTGCTTGAAAGCATATCTGGCGGGTTCAGTTTTTGTAAGCGTGTACGGATAAGAAATAATATATTCCATTCCGGAAGCCTCACACCATAGCCTGGCCTGCTCCGTTTGCTTTGCCGCCGCCCGGTTATCATAGTAACAGATAAAAGGAAGCAGGTCTTCATTGGCATCGCCGCCATGGATATCCACAAACACATCGGTACGGGCAATGACCTCCTGAGTGATCCAGTGGGCGATCTGCCCCGTGATACTTCCCGAAGCGGAACCAGGGAAAGCGTTGTTCAGGTTTTTACCGTCTATCGGATTCACGAACGGAGACCGCCTATAAAAAGATGCAATGTTCGCAATGGGCAGGATAATAAGTGTGCCATGCAGTTGCCTTACATCTATCTCCTTCATCATTTCCTGCACCGCCATGATAGGCGGATATTCATATCCGTGTATACCTGCTACCATCGTGACGACAGGTCCCGGTTGTTTTCCTTTCATGATGCTAAGGGGAACATATTCCAGTTCCTTTCCTCCTTCAAACAAGATCAGCGTATCCATCCGGCTGCCGTTACTTACTTGCTGAAGCACACGGCCGAGGTCCTGTGCTTGTGTGGTAAACAGGGACAACAACCATATTAAAACAGCGGTTATCTTTCTCATTGCATTATATTTAGCTTTATAATTCCTGTTATCTGACTATCATCATGTTGCCATCCGGCAGCTTGTCAAAATTTCATTTATACCGATCCTCATGCCATGCCAGCTTTTCAAAAAAAATGTCACAATAAAAATCTCAAAAATAAAAATAATTAACTGGTACAGGTATTGAAAATAATTAAGTAACAACCAAACCACTTCATGACAGAATCATTGTAAAACCTGCGCCCACCGGGGAAACGACAAAAGGCGGAATTATTATTCCTGATACCGCAAAAGAAAAGCCACAGCGGGGAACATTGTAGCTACCGGCCCGGGTAAAAAAGAAGAACCGGTAACGGTCAAAAACGGCGATGCCGTACTTTATGGAAAATATGCCGGTACAGAAATTCACCTTAACGGGAATATCTGCCGATCATGCGGGAGTCGGATATTTTAGCCGTGCTCTGATCTGCTGCGTACCATACATTCGGGAATGTGGTTGACCAGGTTTTTCAAAACACCCTATCAAGAATTTTTGACGACAGCTTTGGGGGATTTGAGGGCAATACTCCAAACACCGGCCGGGTCCCCGTTAATATCCGTGAGACAAAAGAACTACGAAATGGAACTGGATGACACCGTGGATATTGACACGATCGAGGGCCGTTACAAAAATGGTGTACGACACGTAACGCTGCCCAAGGTAAGCCTCTTTTCGTTGTGAATCGGAGCCGTTTCTCCAGCCTTATCTTCCGG
>Ga0222429_100631_pt1 | contig 18850 bp, 13 predicted proteins | sample 1B50Ametagenome_FD_182475 | JGI IMG/M metagenome (GOLD analysis project Ga0222429, IMG submission 182475) | Enriched microbial communities from leaf-cutter ant dump, University of Wisconsin, Madison, United States - 1B50A (version 2) | ecosystem: Environmental > Terrestrial > Nest > Insects nest...
CAGAAGGAGGGAAGTAGTATAGGATATAGCAGCCGGGCCTTCAACGCTTTTTCCGATTTGCTGAACAGATCTTACACCGTAGCTGATACGGCAACGATGCAGGAACTGCGGAGCGGCTTGCTGGGAGATTATGTAAACGAAACACCCGGCGGCGTGTCGGTGGTCACCTTGCTGAAAGTACCCTTTGAATACAACAAAGAGGTATATGACGGACTGGAGCATCAGGAAGGTATAACGGTGCTGGATAAGCAATACCTTACCCGTCGCCTGGTGGAGCTGATCAATACAGATTTTACAAAGATCGCCCTGATAACTTCCGTATTTGTTTTTGTGGTACTGCTGATCACCTATGGACGGATCGAACTGGCCTTTGTATCCTTCCTGCCTATGTTCATCAGCTGGATATGGATACTGGGTATCATGGGGCTGACCGGCATTGAGTTCAATATTATCAATATCATCGTCTCCACACTTATATTCGGGCTGGGGGATGACTACAGCATTTTTATCATGGATGGCTTGCTGCAGGAATATAAGACCGGCAAAAAGAACCTGTCTTCTTTTAAATCCTCTATTATCCTGTCTGCTATTACTACTTTGGCAGGGCTGGGTGTGCTGATATTTGCCAAACATCCTGCATTGCGTTCGATAGCCACCATATCGGTTACCGGTATTGCCTGCGTGGTGCTTATCTCGCAGATATGCATTCCTTTTCTTTTCAGGGTCATCATTAAGAACAGAACAGATAAAAAGCTTTTCCCCTGGACGTTGATGGGTTGGTTACGCTCTCTGTTTGCAAATGCCTGGTTTATTTTTGGTAGCATACTGCTGGTCGTGATCGGTATTGTGCTGGTAAAGCTGAATCCTTTCCATAAGCAAAAAGGAAAAGACCTGTTCCATGTTGTGATCGCTGCATTTTCTCGTTCGCTGATATACATTATGTTCAATGTAAAGAAGGAGATCATCAATCCGCTGGGAGAAGATTTCTCGAAGCCGTCTGTTGTGATCTGTAATCACCAATCGGGACTGGATAACTTCCTGATGATGATGATGCATCCGAAAATGATCCTTTTCACCAATGACAGGGTGCGTAATGCGCCGGTTTCCGGGCTGGTAGTGCGTATGGCGGATTATTTCTCTGCTTCAGAAGGAGTGGAGGATAACCTGGATAAGCTCCGGGAGAAGGCGAAGCAGGGTTATTCGATCGTGATTTTCCCGGAGGGAACACGGTCGCCGGACGGTAATATAAAACGTTTCCACAAGGGTGCTTTTTATGTTGCCGAAAAGCTGCAACTGGATATATTGCCGGTGTTGATCCATGGCAGCGGCTACGTGATGGCAAAACATGATATGCTGGTGAAAAACGGGAAAATAACCTTGCAGTTTTTACCGAGGATACAGCCCGATGACGACCAGTGGGGCAACGGTTATGCCGAAAAGGCAAAGCGGGTAGGCAGGTATTTCCGGGAAGAATATGAAAAGCTCCGGAAATCGGTCCAGCAACCTTCCTGGTACCGGGAGCAATTATTTTATAACTATATTTACAAAGGACCGGTGCTGGAATGGTATATGCGGGTAAAGGTGGGGCTGGAGAAAAATTATAAACCGATACATGCGTTGCTCCCCGAACAGGGGAAAATACTCGATATCGGTTGCGGGTATGGATTCATGAGCCATATGCTGCATTTTGTTTCTCCGGCAAGGGAGATCACGGGCATTGATTATGATGAAGAAAAAGTGACCGTTGCTAATCATTGTTTCAGCAGGGACAACGGTATCCGTTTTCAGCATGCGGACGCGGTGGCTTATCCTTTAGACAGGTACGATGGTATTGTAATTGCCGATATGCTGCACTATGTAAAAGCCGAACAGCAGGAAATAATCATTGAGAAGGCAATGAAGGCATTGAACCCCGGCGGCGTGCTGATCATAAGAGAGGGAAATAAGGACCTGGAGAAAAGGCATAAGGGGACGGAGCTGACCGAGTTCTTTTCCACCAAGTTTTTCCGGTTCAACAAAACAACAGGTGACGGATTATTCTTTTTGTCGGGAAAGACGATCTATGATCTTGCAGCAAAGTGCAATATTGAGTGTACCGAGCTGGACGATACAAAACTTACATCCAATATTATTTACGTTTTAAAGAATAAGCTGTCTGGATATGAAGAAGTATGATGCGGTGATCGTAGGAAGCGGTATAGGCGGGTTGGTGTGCGCCACTGTTCTTGCTAAAGAAGGATTCAAGGTTTGTGTGCTGGAAAAAAACAAACAGGTAGGAGGCAGTCTTCAGACATTTTCAAGGAATAAGGTTGTTTTTGATTCAGGCGTTCATTATATCGGGGGACTGGATGAAGGGCAAAACCTGAACCTGATTTTCAGGTACCTCGGCATTATGGATAAGCTGAAGCTGCAGCGGATGGACAAAGACGGATTTGACCGGATACTGATCGGGGATGATCCCAAACAATACAGGCAGGCGCAGGGATATGAAAATTTCATACAGCAACTGTTGAAAGACTTCCCGGAGGAAGAAGAAGCTATTCGCCGGTACTGTCATAAAATGCGCGAGGTATGCAGTAAGTTCCCCTTATATAACCTCCGTTCCAAGGGATTATACGAGGAAAAAATTGAAGTGCTGGGTATCAGCGCGAAAGCTTTCATCGAATCGCTGACATCCAATGCAAAATTGCAGGCGGTGTTGCTGGGTAATAATGCATTGTATGTAGGAGTGGGTGATGAAACGCCTTTTTATGTGCATGCCCTGGTGGTGAACAGTTATATAGAAAGCGCCTGGAAATGTATTGACGGCGGATCCCAGATCGCCAAATGGCTTACACGCCGCATCCGGGAACTGGGCGGTGAAGTGGTAAAGCACAGTGAAGTGAAAAAATTCCACATAGAAGAGGATAAGATTGTATATGCCGAAACAAAAGAGGGCGACCGGTACTATAGTGATATATTCATATCAAATGTGCATCCCGCCAAAACCCTGGAGATGACACAGACGGACCTGATCAGGAAGGCATATCGCAAACGGCTCAGCAGTCTGGTCAATACTGCCTCTTCCTTTTTGGTGCATGTTGTTTTTAAGAAAAACAGCTTTCCTTATGTGAAGCACAACTATTATTTTCATAAGGAAGGTGAGATATGGAATATGTCGGACTATACAGAAGAAAATTGGCCGCTGGGCTATGCCATATTTATCCCTCCTTCTTCCAAATCGCCGGACTATGCAGAAGCAATGACGATCTTTGCTTATATGCGTTATGAGGAAGTAGCGCCCTGGCAACATACGTTCAATACCGTATCGGCTGAAGAAGACCGTGGAGAAAGTTATGCCGCGTTTAAAAAGTACCGGGCAGAGATTTTACTGGATGAAGTAGAAAAGCGGTTCCCGGGTTTCAGAGATACGATATATTCCTATACCGCTTCTACACCACTTACTTACCGCGACTATATCGGCAATTATGATGGCTCTTTGTATGGGATAGCCAAGGATTGTAAGGATCCTTTAAAGACATTTATTTCTCCCCGTACCCGCATATCCAATTTGTATCTTACCGGGCAGAATATTAACCTGCACGGGGTGTTGGGCTGTACCATTAGCGCTTTGCTGACAAGCATTACCATATTGGGCAGTGAGGACCTCATCGAAAAAATAAAGACATGGGCAGACTGAAAAAGTTGGGGAAATGGCTGCTGTACGTGTTTGCCGGTTTGGTGGTGATACTCCTGTGCGGCTTTGGGTACCTGGTATATGTGAGTAAAACTGATGATCCTGCAATAACGAATACCAGTTTTGCTAATAAAAACAGAACAGAGCATCCTGACGGGTTATATACCCTGGGAAATAACTGGTTCCGTCACAGCAACTCGGGACTGTATGAGCTATACGTAGAGGGAAATGCATTTGAAAGAGGTATTGCGCATGGGAAGCTGGCGAAAGAGCTGGTGGTAGCCCAGGAAGATTATTTTTACGAGCAGATCACCAAAATGATCCCATCGCAGAAGTACCTGCATTTCCTGAAGTATGTGATCGGGTGGTTCAACCGCAACCTTGATAAGAATGTGATCAATGAATACCGGCAGGAGATATATGGCGTGTCTCGGGCAGCATCAGATTCTTTTGATTTTGTAGGCTCCAAGTATCAGCGTATTCTCAATTACCATGCAGCGCACGACATTGGGCATGCCTTGCAGAATTTGGCATTGGTAGGATGCACTTCTTTCGGCACCTGGGGGGCTGCGTCGGAAGACAGCAGCCTGATCATAGGACGCAATTTTGATTTTTATGTAGGAGACAATTTTGCCAAAAATAAAATTGTATTATTCGAGAAGCCGGACAGCGGGTACAAATTCATGAGTGTCACCTGGGCGGGTTTTATCGGTGTGGTATCCGGCATGAATGAAAAAGGACTAACGGTGACCATCAATGCTGCAAAAACGGGTATACCTTCAGGCTCGGCAACGCCTGTATCACTCGTAGCCAGGGAGATATTGCAGTATGCAGCTAATATCCGGGAGGCGACAGAGATCGCAAAAAGACGGACAATGTTTGTGTCTGAATCTTTCCTGGTGGGATCGGCCGCGGACAATAAGGCGGTGATCATAGAAAAAACGCCCGATACACTGGATGTATATGATCCGCAGTCAGATAAAATTGTATGTGCCAATCATTTTCAAAGTCCGGGACTGAAAGGAAGCGATCTGAATGTGGTGCAGGTACAGCAAAGCGCTTCTCCTTACCGGTATGAACGGCTGCAGCAGCTGATGGCGGAAAAAGGAGTAAATTCTGTGAGGAAAACGGCTGAAATACTGCGTGACAGGAAGGGACTGCAGGATGCGGATATAGGCATGGGTAACGAAAAAGCATTGAACCAGCTGATAGCGCATCACGCCGTTATCTTTGAACCGCAGCAGCTGCGGGTATGGGTGTCTACCGCTCCGTGGCAGCTGGGGGCGTTTGAAGCCTATGACCTGAAAAAGGTTTTTGCACTGGAGCTTACAACAAACCAGGAAATAAGAGATGCGGCATTAACGATTGCGCCGGACAGCTTCCTTTTATCTGCAGACTATAAGCGTTTCGAAAAGTTCCGGGAGCTGAAAAAGGAATTGTCAGAAGGTAAGGCGCTGGATCCGGATAGTCTTGTTTTGTTGAATCCGCAGTTTTATCACAGCTATGTGCTGGCGGGTGATTACTGCTTTAAGCGGCAGCAGTGGGAGGCGGCACTGCAGTATTATCAGCAGGCATTGACCAAAGAAATTGCTACCCTGCCGGAAAAGGAATATATTCAAAAGCAGATCGAAGCTATCGGAACGAAAAAGAATTGATATGATCACCGGAATAGGCACAGACATCGTACAGGTAAGCCGGATTCAACGATCCATAGAAAAGGAGAGTGGGTTCAGGGAACTGGTGTTTGCCAAAGAAGAAATGGAATATTGTGCATCGCAGACTAACCAATACCAACACTACGCTGCCAGGTTTGCAGCCAAAGAAGCCTTCTTTAAAGCGTTGGGTACCGGTTGGACAGAAGGGACTGCGTTTAATGAGGTAGTGGTGGTAAAAGATGAAAAAGGAAAGCCGGGTCTCATTTTAACAGGTCAAACGGCGGTAACCTTGTCTCACCTGCAGCAGGCACATATGTGGTTATCAATATCCCATATTGATGAGTTGGCCACGGCTACAGTTGTAATCGAGGTTTGAATTTTCTTTAACGGGAACTCATTGGCGATTGATTCTTTATGATCAACGGTAAATAAATCATTTTAAAATTGTATACAGACATGCGAGCGGTCGGATCGCTGCTCCTGCACTTACGTACAACCTGTTCAGGCGCGGCAGAAAATGTGATGAATAAATCTCCCGCAGATTTCGCGGATCTTCGCAGAAATAATTGGTAAAATCAGCGCTTAGCTGTGTCATCTGCGGGAAAAAATAAGTGTTATAGAGTCGATTTAACACCGGCTTGCTTATAACCTGTCCGAATGACTAAACATGGTGGTTTCTCATTTCCTGCTGAACAATAGTCCAGAACTGTTTTGCGCGGTTCTCCCAATTATTATTTTCAACGAACTGTATTCTTTCGTTTACTTTTGATATGTCATTTGCCTCGTTGCTTTCCGCATATCTTTTTACGCCTTCCGTAAATTCTTCTTTTGTAGTTGCCAGGTGGATTATTTCTGAAAAGTCGCTGATGTCCTCAGAAAATGTAGTAGACACAACCGGTCTCCCGACGGACAGGTATTCATTCACCTTTAATGGATAAATGCTTCGTGTAAGCTCGTTACACTTAAACGGTATGATGGCGCAAGCCGCCTGTTTTAAATATCCCGGTAGTTCTGAGGACGGTTTCGGTCCTGCAAACTGAATATTGGGGAAAGACCTGAGCTTGTCCAGGTTGTCATGTCCTTCTGAAACCGGGCCTACCATTAAAAATTGGTAGTCTTTACAATGATCCACTACATATACCAGCAGATCAACATCCAGGCGTTGGTCTATATTGCCTACATAGATGATGATTGGGCGGGTTGTCCCCGAAATGTCTGCCGGTATCCCGGACGACCGGGTATATCCTTTTTTGAAACTTTGTACATCTGCGGCATTCGACAATAAATGCACTTTGGAAGAATGTTTCGATTTAGAGCGAACCAGCTCTTTAGAAGTACAGAATACAAGATCTGCTTTTTTTACTATTTCATCTTCCAGGTAGGCGCCGTGTTTCCTGATATGATAGGAGTGTGAGATATTGTCCACACACAGGTAGATAAATAGTCGGGGCTTACATGATGAAGGCAACCTTTTTCCGTAAAAGGGATTGAATGCATTCAGGAAAATATAATTGTCGATATGATGATCCTTCAACAGTTGCATCAGCAGCTTACCTATGCGCTTGTCATTGAGCCCGGAGAAAAAATCGTACAGTTTTCCTTGAGGGAAAAAATTGACAGGCAATGTCACATTCGGGGTTACAACCGTCAGGTCTCCGTCAATATCTAAACGTTTGTACTTGTTTTTAGAAAAAAATCCCGGCAGTATTCTCTTCTTTACTTCATCTGTAAAAAAATGCTGCGCTACATATTTTAATGTCAGCGGGTTTTCGATGTAAAACACTTTGTGTGTCCTGGAAAACTCTTTTGCCAGGGAGAACGTAGTGGATGTATATGGTCCGTCCCAGCGGGCCAATGCCAGTATGATGATACAGGGCTTATCAGCAGGTTTCTCTTTCGATATCTCCACACTTGTGACGTTTATGTTTTGTAAAAACTTATGGTTTTATGGGAATAATCTGTTTTAGGATTGCTCAACCCAAGAGCTGGATGACCGGCGCTTTACAGGATACCATGATTTTTAAAACCGGGCTAATTTATGCATTAAATGGAAGAAATCAAAACGGGCTATGCTTTCAGTGAAGTGTAACGGACAGGGGGACTACACTTTCAACCCCTGTTTTTATCATACGGTAATCTGCCAGCGGACCGCTCCTGATAGATTGGGGTAAACTTACTTTTGATCACCGCTACTGCAGAAAATAAGGCAGGTATTCCGAGTCGATCTGAAAATAGAGCAGCCCGCTTTTCTTCATGTCTGATATTTGTTTTTCAATATCATTCTTTGATGTGCTGTTCCTGGTAAATATCCAGTTGTTCACGACACCTACGGGTAATATGCCATGTTGGGTTGCCCATTGTATATCTTCTTTTGTAAGGTCATTTCCAAACAGGTAATAATGATCAGGGATATAATCAGCCCGCTTCCTGTTTGCTTCCAGTTGTTTCCTGGAGCAGCTCAGCCTGATCTTTCCCGTAAAAAATTCTGTGGATGCACCTGTTCCTATCATGAGTGCGCTATCCAGCAAATGATACCTGTCCAGTAACCTGATCAGGCGGTTCCATACAACAGTGTCGTTGCCGGGTATTTTGTTGTCAATCATTACCTGCATCTTACCACTGCAATACTGCAGCGCTTCTTCCAGCTTTAACACCCTGTGGTTACCACGTAAAACCGTTATTTCCTGCCAGGTCATTTCCGAAACTTTGCGTTTGTCTCCAAAATATTTTTCAAAGTTATTGTCATGGTGAATGATCAGTTTCCCGTCCCTCGTGAGCCGCATATCCAGCTCCACCATTTTATATCCCTGCCGGTAGGCTGCTTCTAACGAAGCCAGGCTGTTTTCGGCCCTGGCGCTGTCTACCACGCCGCCTCTGTGTGCAATAAGGTAGTAGGGGCTTTTTTGTTGCCCCCGGGCAGCTATTGGCAGGATGATAAGCGCGAGACATAGTAAGCGGTAACAGTGCATCAATACAATTGCTTTAAATATTTATACCCGTAAAAACAGCTTTTGCCTGTACATGAAATACAGGCAGAGCCATTTCACGAGCACAAATGTTAGGGCCATTATCACTATATTCCAGGGATCTCCCACCAGTTGACCCAGCCACCCAAAAAGTGTTTCGTTGCTATAGTTCCAATTGATAAACCGCCAGCTCATATAAATGAATATGGAATTCATACCGATCACCTTAAAGAAAAACGCCCATTTCTGGTGTCCCTTTACATCTATGATATAGTAGAAAACAGCTAACAGCATCAGGCTGTATCCTCCCACATTCAGGGTGAAGGAACTGCTCCACAGGTTTTTGTTCAAAGGGAAATCGAGGGCCCATATATGGGCTAGTATCCATAATACAGCACCGGCTATGAAAAGATAAACGGCTTTTTTAGGCGGTGTGAACGACTCTTTTTTCAGGAAGGTACCTGCAAGGATACCCAACAGCCCGGTGCTGATAGCCGGAATGGTGCTCATAAACCCTTCTGGATCATGAATGCCCAGGTATAGCTTTCCGGGAACAATAAAGGTGTCAATGTAAGAGGCAAAATTTCCCTCCATGGAAAGATCTCCCATGGGGTGCCCTGGCGCCGATGTAAATTTAAGCAGCAGCCAGTACCCGATCAGCAATGCCCAGAACCATATGATCTGTGTTTTTTCTCTTGTGTAGATGTATATGATATTGGCGAACATATAAGCGAGACCGATCCGTCCCAGCACGCTGACGATACGCAACTCGGAAAGCGGCTTGATCACCAGTCCGTTGTTGTATATAATACCCAGGATCACCAGGATCAACCCTCTTTTTACCACCCGTTGCAACATTTGCGATTTTGTTTTACCTTTTTCCAGTTCCCTTCCTACGGAATAGGGGGTAGTGACGCCGGATATAAACAGGAAAAGCGGGAAAATAAGGTCGTAGAAGTGAAAGCCATTCCAGTCGGGGTGCGTCAGTTCTTCGGCGATGGTGTTCCAGAAAGGAGAATTGGTAACTTTTGCGATCGCATGGAAGATCTGTTCGCCTCCAAGGATCCAGAACATATCAAAACCACGTAGCGCATCCAGAGAATAAAGCCGTCCGGGTTTTGCGGGTAAAGTCGATTGCATGTCGGTATTTTCAGAAAGTATAAAATATTAAACAGGAGAGGCATTGCCCCCACCTATACTACGTTTGAAGTTATTTTTATCGCAGGTAAAACAACCAGGGTGATAAAAATCTTCCCAACGAATATAATTTTTTAAACTATTCATATAGTACGATCGTGAAAATATTGTTAACAAGGAGGATACGCAAACGTTTGTTGTTGGGATCTTATGCTGTTTTTCCTGAAAAAAGTTGCCTCAATACCTGGTAACACCCCCCGGAAACCACAATGAAGTGATTGTGGAAGTTTAAACTGCCGGACGGAATCCTCCTTTTTGCCTGAACATCTCCTTTTTATCGATGTTTAGATGCAGGGATGCACCCGGGATATCCTTAATCCGGCTACGGGGCATAGATCAAAAAGAGGAATGGGTGTATGCCGGCATCTCTCAGCCGGTGGGTATAATTGGTACAGACGGATGGAAGAGGATTTCCCTTATAGCGGCTTACTAAATGTTACCTATAAACGAAAAATGATTACATTTGAAATACACCGGTTGCTTCAAAGCCGGCAGGTTTATAAAATAGTTTTCTTTTATGGGAGTTAAGATAGCAATGGCTCAAATGGCTGTGGAGGGAAATGCAATCGATCAGAATCTGCTGGTCGCGGAACAGTGCATCGGGGAAGCCGCCGGCAATGGTGCAGCGATCGTTGTTTTACCCGAATGTATGGACCTGGGGTGGACGCATCCTGCCAGCCTGGTAGCCGCTACTGAAATCCCGGATGGTCGCGTGTTTCGTACATTGAGCGGAGCGGCAAAAAAACATAAGGTTTTTGTTTGTTCCGGTATGACTGAAAAAGAAGGAGACAGGGTATACAATACTGCTGTTTTAATAGGACCGGACGGAATATTGTTATTAAAACACCGCAAAATCAATGAGCTGGATATCGGTAAGCCCTACTATGCAACCGGCGATCGTTTAAATGTTGCAGATACTTCACTGGGTAGACTGGGTATCATGATCTGTGCAGATGCATTGCCGGAAGACAGGTCTATCACCACTGCGCTGGCGCGTATGGCGCCGGGGATCATATTGTCGCCCTGCGCATGGGCTGTACCTCCCGGATTTGATAATGCACTTACGCCTTATGGTGGCCTGTGGCGGGAAGCTTATATACCCGTTGCCAGGGCATTTAAAACCAATATTGTGGCTGTTAGTAACGTAGGTGCTATATCGGATGGTCCCTGGAAAGGATGGGACTGCATCGGCGCTTCGCTGGCAATTGACGCAGATGGTAATGAAATTACACAGCTTCCTTTCGGGGTCGATGCTTCGTGCATCCGGTATATCAACGTGGAATAGTTATACCTTTACCAGTTGTTCAGTTCTGTTTCGGTAAAAGGTTGCTCCCGTTGCGCCAGCTTGTCGCGCATTATTTTTACCTGTTCCGGGTTTATTTCTCCTGCATTATTGTTCCAGTTTTTACGGATAAAGCTCAGCAGCTCTGCCAGTCCCTCATCCGTGATTTCCGCATTGGCGCCCACACCGGGCATATCTCCACTGATCTCGGGCGCCTTGTAGAGCTTATTGTTGACATGAACGGGCCCTGTCAGGCCTTTTAATACGATTGCAATAAGTTTATCAGGATCTCCGGTAACCCATCCGGATTTATTAAGCGGTGGCGCCAGCAGTGACATTCCCTCTCCATTGCCTGCATGACAGTTCTGGCACACCGTAGCATATATGGCGGCACCTGCCGGAAATTTCTTTTTAAGCATTTCTTCGTTTTTGCCTGCTTCCTCCTTATGAATATTGGTGATGACACCGGAAAACCGTTTGAATAATATGCTTCCCGAGTCTCTGTTAAGCGCCAGCGCCCGCTTGTAAAAAAGAGTATCATCCCCGAAGTTGCTGAGAACCGCGCTTTGTATATATGCATCTTCAGGATGCTGGATGGCTGTCTTCAATAGAATATCCTGTACCAGGACGGCATTTTTTTCCCTGAAGTATTTTAGCTGGAACAGCGCCGTAGGAACAGTAAGCGAATCTGTTGAATAAATGATACCGGCTAATTGGTCAAGCCATTCGGCAGCGTCCCCTGGCGATAAAACGGAAGGAATAGCGGCAATAGCATGTGTGCGGAGCTTCCAGTCATGTTGTGACAGGAGGTATTGCACATCGTCTTTTTGTAGTATGCCCAGCCCTTCCAGCGTCCAGAGCGCCTGTATGGCAGCTATGTTATCCCTGCTTTTTAAAACAGCCCGCAGGGTATCACCCATGCCGGTGTGTTTGTTGTCAATCAGCTTCTGGCGCGATATATCCCTTACCCATGCATTGGAGGAGTGGAGCAGTGAAACGAGTTGTTCCGGATCATCGGGTATGGTTGTCCGTTTGTATTGATAATGTTCGGGTATCACCTTATAAATGCGGCCGGCATTCAAAGGTTGTGTCAGCTCTCTTTTTTTTATTTCCCCTTTCAGGTACTCGGTCAGGTAATAGCGGTGTTGTATGATGCCCCGGTACATATCTACGATATACATGCTCCCGTCGGGTCCAAGATGCAGGTTTACCGGTCTGAAGCGCTCATCTATGCTGGTGAGGAATTCATGGTTCCTGTAGGCCTGCCTGCCTCTGACGCGGTACCCTTCTTCATGCAGTATATTCCTTTTGATCAGGTTGCCCGAAGGCTCGGCAACAAAAACGTTGTTATAATAGGCTTTACCAAACAGGTCACTTCTGTATAACAGTGGCCCGCAAGCGGCAGTAAAGGTGATTAAACGACCGGTGGTATCCAGCACATCGTCCTTATAACCCCGGTTAACGCCCGTAGTCTGACGTGAAGGATATACGCGGTTGTCTTCCACAATTCTCAGGTTGAATCCTGCGACCGGTTTAAGATACTTGTTTCCTGCGCCCAGTCCGGGTAAAAAATAATCACCCAGCAGGTTCTGTGAGTTGTTGTTGTAATAAAGCCGGCCGTAGTCATCCTGGGATATACCCCATTGGCCACGGTTATGGGTAACCTCAGTCAGCCATTTATCCCCCTTTTTCCTGTATCGTTTTGCCGAATTGGCGCTGTATATCCAGTTATCAATGCCGCGGATCAGTCCGTTTGCTTCGTGCTCTACGTTCCCCCCTTCATTATAGGCTTCATCCACTACCATAATGTTGGCGGGCTTGTCGTTTACAATCTCCGCAAATAAAAGGCGGGGAGGAACTGCCACCAGTATGCCGTTCTCTATCAGGCAGATGGCGCGTGGCAGTACCAGCGAGTCCATGAATACCTTCCTGTTATCTGCTTTTCCGTCTCCGTTCTCATCTTCCAGTATAACAATTTTTCCATTGGGTACGTCTTCACCGGTTCCTAATGTGTCGGGCATATAACCGTTCATTTCCACAGCCCAGATCCTTTCTTTTTCATCAAATGCCAGGGCTACAGGCGCACTGATCAACGGCTCGCCGGCCACCAGCTCAATATCAAAACCCTTCTCTGCATGCATGGTCTTGAGTGATTCGTTGGCGGTAAGAAAAGGTGCTTTTTCAATGATCCTTTTGATCCTGGCATCATCCAGCTGTATGTCAGGAATGCTGTTGCTGCTATCTGCGCACCCTGCCAGCGACATGCCCAGTACGAATAAAACGGCGATTACGATCCGGTGATCCATTCCTGAAATATATTTTTTAAAACTGTTTGCCCTGTTAAGAGCGAATTCAAACTTCCTGATCATATACAGGGTGTGAAATTATATCAAAAAATGCTGTATCATTATCTTCTTTATTGTCTCCTTCATATTAAAAACGTCGTTATATCTGTTTTCATATAAGTGCAGGACGGATGGAAAGGTATTTTCTGCTACCTTTAAACGGAAAAAATGATGCTGTGATCAAACGTTTGCTTTTCAGAAATAAGAATATATTTAACAAGCTGATTTTTACCTTTTTTGTTCTATCGGGTTTTCAGGGTTTTGCTTTTGCACAGGCCTATAAGGTTTCCGGAAAAATTGTAGAAGCAGATGCACAGACAACGCTCGGTTATGCCAGTGTGCAATTGTTCAGACAGGGAGATACGGTTTCGCTGGTAACGGTCAATTCGGCCGAAGACGGGACCTTTACGCTGCAGGCCCCGGCCCCTGGCAGCTATTATGTGCAGGTTGATTTTGTGGGTTACGACGGGTTTGTATCGCCGGTCATTAAATTAAGCACTGATCAACCGCATCATCAGCTGGAAACCATAATGCTTACTGTCTCCGGGAAAATGCTGGATGAAGTAATGGTCCAGGCGGAAAAGAGCACGATGCAACTGGCGCTGGACAAGCGTATCTTTAATGTGGGGAAGGACCTCGCTAATGCAGGAGGAACAGGCATAGATATACTGAGTAATATACCTTCGGTGGCAGTAGATGTAGATGGGAATGTAAGCCTGAGGGGAAGCAGCAGTGTGCGGATATTGATCGATGGAAAACCTTCGGGCCTGGTAAGCATCAAAGGTGGTGCTGGTTTAGGACAGCTGCAGGCTAATATGATTGACCGTGTAGAGATCATCACCAATCCTTCTGCACGTTATGAGGCGGAAGGGATGGGAGGTATCATCAATATTATTTTAAAAAAGGAGCGAAAAGAAGGCTTTAACGGGTCATTTGATGTGATAGCCGGCTACCCGGAGAATTTCGGGTTGGCTGCCAATGTAAATTACCGCAAAAAGGATTTTAATTTTTTTGTGAATTATACGGCATCTTACAGAAATGCACCCGGGAGGAATAACCTGTACCAGGAAACCTATCGTAATGACAGCACTTTCATTTTTACAAAAGATATGGAGTCCTGGCTGAAAGGAATGTATAATACTGCCCGGGCAGGGCTGGATTATTTTTTCAACGACCGCAATATCATTACCGCCGCTTATACCTATCGTATCAGTAAAGGGAAACGTTATTCCGACATATGGTTCAGGGATTATACATCGGATCTTAAAAACCCGACTTCTATTACCAGGCGCACCCAGGACGAAACAGAAACAGAACCTAATTCGGAATATGCACTTACTTATAAGAGGACTTTCAGGCAGCCGGGGCGTGAGCTGGTGGCAGATGTAAGGCACCTGAACAACTGGGAAAATTCCGATCAGTATTTCGGGCAGGATGTTTTTAATCCTGATGGCAGCGCTTCCGGTATACCGTACCTGCTGCAAAGGTCTGTGAATTTTGAGACGGAAAAGCAATACCTGTTCCAGGTAGATTATGTTCATCCGTTCGGAGAGAAAGGAAAATTTGAAACAGGCGTCCGCAGCAGCTTCCGGAATATGACCAACGACTACACCGTTACGGAGCGGGATGCGGATAATCACTGGTTTGAGCTGCCGGGGCTGACCAACGATTTTTTATACAAGGAAAATATACATGCGTTGTACGCAATTTATGCCAACCAGTTTAAAAAGCTGACTTACCAGGCTGGTGTGCGGGCAGAGATCACGGATGTGACCACCACGCTTAAGCAGACCAACGAGGTGAACCCCCGGGATTATTCCAACCTGTTCCCGAGCGCCCATCTTACCTATGATTTGCCGGACGGACATGCGGTACAGGTAAGTTATTCCAGGCGGGTGAGGCGCCCGCAGTATAACGACCTGAGTCCTTTTATGACGTTTAGCGATAACCGTAATTACTGGAGCGGCAATCCTGATCTGAACCCGGAGTTTACGGATGCTCTTGAGCTGGGACATATAAAATATATGGACCGTGCTTCTATAACTTCATCTATATATTACCGTTATACTACGGGGAAAATACTGGCAATAAAGCAGGTATATGAGGACGGGACTTCTTTCACCCGCCCGGAGAATATGGCCACAGAAAATTCATTTGGTGCGGAATTCACCGGTTCCTGGTCTGTTACCAACCGCTGGAAAATGGACGGCAGCGTTAATTTCTTCCGGGCTATTACGGATGGAAGCAACCTGGGAGAGGACTTTGAAAGCGATACCTATAGCTGGATCGCCCGTTTACTGAGCAGGGTGACGGTATGGAAGAATACGGATATCCAGTTTCGCGGCAATTACGAAGCGCCGCAGCAATTACCCCAGGGCAGGAGGAAATCTATGGCGACCCTGGATATATCAGCCAGCAAGGATATCATGAGGGATAAGGCTACGCTCACGCTCAATGTTACCGATGTGTTTAATTCGCGGAAATTCAGAACGATCACCGAAGGCGCCAACTTTTATTCCTCGGGAATGTCCCAGGGAAGACTTCGGCAGGTGAACCTGATATTCAATTACAGGCTGCGCCAGGCCAAGAAGAAAGCGAAAGAGGGACTGGATGCAGAAATGTAGATATACCAACTATCCGGGAAAAATAATTTTCAGCATATAAACGTTCTCTGATATTTATAACCAATAATGTCAATCCATGAAAAAAGATATGCTTCTGCTGCTGGCAACCCTGCTGATCATAAGCTGCAATTCCGGGGAAACAAAGGATAATAGCCAGCCTGTAACGGTAGAGAGCCTGGACTGGCTGATTGGAAACTGGATCCGGACAAATGAAGAGCCGGGCTTGGAAACTTCGGAGAACTGGCAGAAAGTAAATGACTCCACCTATACGGCACACAGTTATACTATGAAAGGAAGCGATACCACCTGGCAGGAGCATACCACGCTGTCTCCCAGGGAGGGCGTCTGGGTTTTCCGGGTGCAACCGGGAGATGGATCCGGAACGACAGATTTTCGACTGATAGCAGCCGGTAAGGAAACTTTTTCCTGCGAAAACAAACGAAATGATTTTCCCAAACTGATCAAATACCGCCGGAATGGAGATGAATTGCTGGCAGATATCTCCGGCGGACGCAATAAGGTGGAATTCATATTCAGGAAGCAGGAGTAACTTCTCGTTGTAAGGAAAATGAGCTGCTCAAAAGGGTATAGAGCTCCTGATCCTTCAGTAAGCAGTTGTCTGGAACGTTATCCTGCTTTGTAAGGTATGGAGCCCTTCACCGCACACTTCATGCCTATACTGAAGATGGTGCATTGGGTTCTGATGTATTTTATCTGCGAAATCTTCCAAATCAGCAATCAGTACATTCGCCATCAATCATTTCAGTCAGCCTGGTCTCCGCTGGTCTGTTGGTGTTCTCCCCCTGGTGTTTTATCCAATTGTTTTTCCTGTTGACAATGCCGCCACTGATGGCGATCAAACCGGCGTGGACCCAGCGTGAGCAACAGTATGGAAAAGGTGAATGCCGCGGTGATAAAGCCGATAAGAAACCTGTTGCTATTTTTCATGTTGTTCGTTTTGAGGATTATTAAAACCTTTTCTTCCGCCACAGCCATAAGTGGCAGCCCGTTCTTTAAAACGAGCGTATTCTTCATCACTCATATTGCGGATACGGTCGGCCATTTGAAGCCGTCGTTCCGGGAATCCTCTTCCAAACCGCCCTCTCCCGAAAACCAGTCTTAAAATAAGTCCTGCTATGAGGATCAACAGGGCTACCCTCAGTATGAAAAACGGCATAAAGTATAACCCTGCCCCGATCAACAAGCCGATCAGTACCGGCCTTAAAATCTGTCTGTTCATTTTTAAAAATTTTAATGGTAATAATGCTTGTTATAGTAGACGAAGCGGGAAGGCTTTTACTTTAAATGATAAAAAGATTCCTGGTTTCGTATTAATAAGCGTTCAAAATGGGGTGTATTTACCTTCGGTGAGAAAGTTCAGGTTTTCGTTCCGCCAGCTCCCGCAAAATGAAACCCTTTGTTCTTTAATGATGAAGCCGTTGATTTTCGACCCCTGGCTGACAACAGGTATGTTTTTTATATAACATTACCGAATCATCGTTAAGCTTTTACTTTTCTGCTCCTTACTGCCATTGCCTTGTGATAAATGATGGGAAATACCAGCAGCGTGAATAATGTTGCCGTTACCAGTCCGCCGATGATCACTATTGCCAGCGGCTTCTGGCTTTCTGAGCCGATACCGGTGCTCAGGGCTGCGGGCAATAAGCCGATCGCTGCCATTAAAGCTGTCATTACTACCGGCCGGGTACGAACCTTAACTGCCGTAAAGATCGCTTCATGCAGGTCGCCTTTTAACTGTATCTGCTTATGGAACTCGGATATCAGGATGACGCCGTTCTGCACACAGATACCGAACAGGGCAATAAACCCGACACCCGCCGATATCCCGAAATTGATGCCGGTCGTATGCAGCGCCAGTATACCACCGATCAGTGCGAAGGGAACATTTATCAATACATATCCGGCATCTTTGGCATTACCAAACATAATGAACAGCAGGATAAAGATCAGTAACAGGCTGATAGGTACTACCTGTGTAAGCCTTTTGCCTGCCCGTACCTGGTTCTCGAATTCCCCGGTCCAGTCAATTTTGTACCCTGCCTGCAGCTTTACATGCTCTTTTACGTTTCGCTGTGCTTCGGCAATGGTGCTGCCGAGGTCTCTTTCCCTTACTGAAAATTTTACACCGATGAACCGTTTGGTATTGTCGCGGTAAATAAATGCCGGGCCGGTAACCTGCCGTACGGAAGCCACCTCCTTTAAAGGGATAGTGCTGCCGGTGATCGTCGGGATCATCAGCATCAGGAAGTCTGTTTCATTTTTCCGGAAGTCCTTGTCATAACGGATGCGGATATCAAATCTTTTTTCCCCTTCGTATTTCTGGGTGGCTGTTTTGCCGCCGATGGCCATTTCTATCACCGCCTGCGCTTCCCCCTTGGTAACACCGTACATTGCCATTTTTTCTTCGTCCAGCAAAATGCTGATCTCCGGCTGGCCGATGTTGCGTAAAATACCTACATCCTTTACGCCGGGCACATCTTTGATCTGCTGTATTACTTCGTTGGCGTATCCGTCCAGCTTATCAAGGTCATCACCATATATCTTCACGGCGTTGGATGCATTCATCCCTGCTACCGCTTCCGCCACGTTATCAATGATGGGCTGGGAATAATTGTAATTGATGCCCTGGTAGTTTTTCAACTGGCTGTCCATTTCTTCGATCAGGTGGTCCAGGGATATTTTTCGCTTCCATTCTTCCTTTGGTTTAAGGTTCACCTGCATCTGCACATAGTAGAATCCGCTGGGATCCGTTCCGTCATTGCTTCTGCCGGTTTGAGACAATACGCCGTTTACTTCGGGGAAACGCATCAGCTCCTTTCTCAGCACGCTCACCATCTCCACCGTTTTGGGCAACGAATAGCTCATAGGCATTTTGGCTTCTACCCATAAAGCGCCTTCGTTGAGCTGGGGTAAGAACTCTGTGCCCAGCCACCGGGTGGAAAAAATGGTGGCAATGAACAAAATGCAGGCGATGAGGATAGTAGCAGCTTTATTGGCAAATGTAAATTTGAACCCGCGATAGACCGCTCTGTTTACAAACCTTACAAAAAAGTTTTCCTTCTCCTTCACATTTTTATTCAGCAG
>Ga0222429_100632_pt1 | contig 18847 bp, 7 predicted proteins | sample 1B50Ametagenome_FD_182475 | JGI IMG/M metagenome (GOLD analysis project Ga0222429, IMG submission 182475) | Enriched microbial communities from leaf-cutter ant dump, University of Wisconsin, Madison, United States - 1B50A (version 2) | ecosystem: Environmental > Terrestrial > Nest > Insects nest >...
GACCTATCACTTCAGCCCCCTCTCCTTTCCCTCAGAGAATGACGGCACAATAAACACTCCCTAACACACATCCAAACAGGGCGTTTCCTGTTTTCATATTCTCACACTTTCACATTTCCAGCCTCACCCTCTTTCCCTCTCCCTCTGTGGAAAGGGACGGTGCTGTTGAACAATTCCCAGCTACATATCGATCACATCATCTATAATACAAATCCACATATGCGCTCTCCCATTTCTACATCCCCAACTCTCCTGCTTCATTTTATAAACCGTCCTTGAATTTGGGTACCCGTCCCCTGTGGGATAAGGGTTATTCCGTCCTCAAGCTCTTTACCGGATTGGACGTAGCAGCTCTTATAGTATTTAAACCCACTATCACCAATGCCAAAATGAACATAGCTATTCCCACAATAATAAAAACCCAAACATCAATATGAATATGGTAATTGTATTTGTCAAGCCATTTGCTCATTAACCAGTAGGTAAGCGGCACCGCAATTACAAATGCGATTATCACAAGCTTTAAAAATTCTTTTGATATCAGTATAAGCAACTGCTGAACAGTTGCCCCCAGTACTTTACGAACACCAATTTCACGGAATCGCTTTTCTATGGTAAAGGATGCCAGGCCTGCAAGTCCGAGACAGCAGATAAATATTGCCAGCATGGAAAATATTCTGGCAAGATTACCTATCAGTTCTTCGGTAACAAATTTTTTCTGAAACTCCTGGTCTACAAACTGGTATTCAAAAGGCTGCGATGGATTATATTTTTTAAATACTGTTTCCAGAAGGGAAATAGCCTTTTGCACAGGAATGTCCGATTTTATGCGCATGGCATTCATGCTTGAGTTATTACCGTCAAAAACCATTAGCATAGGATAAGGTGGCTCGTACGGAGAAGTCATAATTACATTGTCTGTTACGCCTACTACCGTATATGTGCTTCTTCCATAACGCATTTGCATACCCAGCGGGTTTGTAAGCTTCATTGCATCTACAGCAGCTTTATTCAGGATCATTGAAGCAGAATCAACAGGTGTTCCTGTAAAATCGTGCCCTTCTAACATTTTTACACCCATCACCTTCGCAAAGTCAACATCCGTTGCCAGCCCACCCATAATTATTTGTGCGTTTGCCGGTTTGCCTTCATAATCCGGCGCACCTGTATTCCACCATATCTCTGTAATAGGAGAAGAAGTCCTGGTAACACCGGTTATTATTCCTGATGCAAGCAGGTCATTTTTTATGGCAATAAAATTTTTATCGGTATCCGGCGAAGAGGGAACCATTAGAAGATTATTGGGATTATATCCAATATCCCTGTGTTTTACATGTTGTATCTGCTGGTAAACAATAATGGTAGCCGATATTAATAAAATGGATATCACAAACTGCAAAGTAACCATCACATGCCTCGGCAATACCGTTTGTTTTCCGGAAATACCGGTCCCTTTCAGTACTTTTACCGGATTAAAAGACGATAAATGCAGTGAAGGGTAACTACCTGCAACAAAGGCCGTAAACAGAATAATCCCAACTGCCATCATCCAAAACACAGGCTGCAGTATATTTAAAGAAAGCTGTTTTTCGACCATTATATTAAACGCAGGTAGCAGTAAAACAACTACCCCTATAGCCAGCACAAACGCGATAAAAGTTAAAATCAGCGACTCACAAAAAAACTGTATCATTAACTGCTTTTTACCCGAGCCCAGTGTTTTCCTGATACCCACTTCTTTTGCACGCTTTTCACTTCTTGCTGTTGAGAGGTTCATAAAATTAATACATGCTACCAGGAGGATAATGATGGCAATAACGGAAAACAACCGCACATGCTCAATTAGCCCGCCAATATTTTTTCCATTATCAAAATCACTGTATAAGCGCCAGTGATCCATTGGGAAAACAAAATAACTGCTGATGTCGTCATTACCATGCGCTCTTTTAATCTTAGTAATATGCTCATTCAACAAGGCAGTATCTGCTTTTGGCGTTGTTTGTATAAAAACATTCCATGAAGAATTGGTCCATTCATTCATGGAAGCCCTGGTGCCGGGGTCATCGTAATTAAAGGGCATGATCCAGTCAAATTGAAAAGTAGAATTGCCAGACGGATTTTTGACTACCGCGCTTACTTTTACAGTCCTGTTGTTATCAACCGTTAAAACCTTTTGAAGAGGATCTTCATTTCCAAAAAATACCGTTGCGGCATTTTCCGAAAGAACAATGGAATTGGGATCCTTTAATGCTGTTGTAGCATTGCCTTTAACAAACTGCCAGGAGAAAATATCAAAAAAATGCTCGCTTACTACATAACCTGATTTCTTTACCTTATTATTGTTGTATGCCAACAAATTTTGTTGCTGGTGGGTGGTAACAACAGCATGCTTTATTTGCGGAGAACTGTTTTCAAGTTCGCTTGCAAGCGGCAATACCATATTCCTGTCGGTAAATACCTGGTTTTTGAAATCCCTGTTAGCGATAACCTGGTATATAGTATTGTAATTTTTTTGGAACCGGTCGTAAGTGAGCTCATCATATACCCACAATAAAATGAAAACAGCAGAAGCCATCCCAATAGTCAGTCCAAAAATATTGATTATAGAAAATCCCCTGTTTCTGAGAAGATTCCGCCATGCCGTTTTAAAATAGTTTTTGAACATAGATACAATTTTGATTGCTGATTTAGCCTCACCCCCACCACGGCGGGCAAGCTCTTATCCCCCTCCCCGCAGCGGAGAAGGAGGATGCTATAGAACAATTCCAATCTTTTAGTTCTTACACATCACCTGTAAAACAACTCCATGTAATCATTTCCACATTTTCAAATTCTCAATTATCTATTCTGCCCTTAACGTCTTCATCCCGATGCGCGCTTCGCTTCATTGGCACCTCTGCATTACTTCGCTATTCGCTTCGTAATGCTACGACCGGGTTTGCCAACGCCGCTTTAACCGCGTGGAAACCGATCGTAATAAAGGCCACCAATACCGCCAGCAGTCCTGATAACAGGAATACCCACCAGTGGATAGATACCCGGTATTCAAAACCAGCCAACCATTTGCTCATAACATACCAGGCCAACGGAAACGCGATCATAGCAGCGATGATCACCAGCTTCAAAAAATCTTTTGCCAGCAATAATACCAATCCATTTACGCTTGCGCCAAGCACCTTACGCACACCTATTTCCTTTATCCGCTGGGATACTGCGAATGTGGACAACCCGAACAGTCCCAGGCAGGCAATACAAATCGCAATTACCGAAAAAGAGGTAAAAATGCTCGCCTGCCTCTGTTCTGACTCATATAACCTATCAAAACTTTCATCTAAAAAGGTATAGTCGAAAGGTGACTCGGGAAAGAACTTACGCCAGGTTTGCGCCAGAGCCTCCATGGCCGTTGGTGTATTCCCGGTTAGTTTAACCGCCAGGCGACGATAGGATGGTCGCAAAAGGAATACCATGGGTGCAATGGACTGGTGCATGGACTCAAAATGAAAATCATTGACAACGCCCACAACATGCCCTCTGATACCACCATAGCTGAAATCTTTACCAATAGCATCTTCATCGGACTTCCAGCCGATACTTCGTACAGCAGCATGATTAATTACAAAATTGGTACTGTCCGCTCCATACGTTTTTGAAAAAAATCGGCCGGCAGCCAGGCTGATATTAAAAGTGTTGGCAAATTCATAATCACAATTCACATATTTAATATCGCTGGTGACCGGCTTAAGCGAATCTCCACTTAATGCCGACGCTCCCATATTATCCAGCAACCGGCCAGTGGGTATACGGGAGGAACGGGCTACATTTTTAAAGTAGCGGCTTTGCAACAATTCTGTCCGGAATGATTCATAATGATTGCCGACTTCAAAAGTATAAGGAAATATTACCACCTGCTCTTTATCGTACCCCAAAGTCTTATTATGAATATAATGAAGCTGCTGTAATACAATAATGGTTGTAATTATTAACACAATACCGATGGAAAACTGTGAAACCACCAGCACTTTCCGTAAAGAGATATTGGTACCACCAGCCTTAAATAAACCTTTTAATGTTTTAACTGGTTGAAAAGACGACATATACATTGCAGGATATAACCCTGAGATTAAACCGACGATAAACGGCGTTGCAACCAATGGAAGCAGCACATTTGGCTGGAATAATACTTCAAAAGAAAGTGTCTGCCCCGACACTTTATTCAGCCACGGAATCGCAAGCCAGGTAAGCAACAACGCCAGGACAGCAGCTATTAAACACATCAGTAAGGATTCACTGAGAAATTGACCCCTCAATTCCCACCTTCCGGCTCCGACTACTTTACGGATACCTATTTCTTTAGCCCGCAACGTAGACCGGGCAGTAGAAAGGTTCATATAATTAATACAGGCTATCAGCAATATAAACAGCGCTATAACGGAGAAGATATATACCCGTTTAATATCGCCGTTGGGCTCCGCTTCCGCATCCGTATGCGAATACAGGTGTATATCTGTCAGCTTCTGCAGGTATAACGAAGTGAGTGCAGAAGGTTTGCTGCCACCATACTCGTTTGCCATATGCTTATCCAGAAAATCCGGGAACTTTTGTTCCAAAGTTTTGGGATCATAATTTTCGGGCAATTGCAGGTAAGTAAAAAAAGAATTGTTCCCCCAGTTTGTCCGGAGCTGCTTTTCACCATATACTGTAGAATCTTTCAATGTATTGAATGAAACCATTATCTCAGGGTGAATATGTGAGTTGGAAGGAAACGACTTATATATGCCTGTTACCTTAGCGTCTGCCTGGCTGTTGACACGGATGACCTTGTCAATAGGATCTTCATCACCGAAATATTTTTTTGCTACCTCTTCCGAAAGCATAACAGTGTAAGGATCCCTCAGCGCAGTTGCCTGATTACCTTTTACGATCTCTACCGGAAACATATCAAACACATTTTCGTCGGCAAAAAATGCATTTTTTTCACTGAAGATTTTTTCCTGGTACTTCATAGGAACGGTACCAATACCAAACAACCTTGTCATATTTTCTATTTCCGGGAACTCTGAGGGGAAATAGTGCCCGAAAGGCGGTGACACCGTACCCAGTTCCAGCGATTTTGCGCCGTCACTTGTTTTAAAAATCCTGGCGACCCGGTAGATATGATCCGCTTTAGTGTTCCATTTATCGTAGCTGATCTCATTTAAAATATAGATCGTGATCAATAAGCAACTGGTCAGCCCTACCGTAAGCCCAAACAGGTTGATAAAAGAAGTAACCTTATGTTTGGAAAGATTTCTAAAAGCAATTTTCAAAAAATTTATAAACATAACCTGTTTGGTGATTTATATTGCTGGTTTACGATTTTAGCCTCTCCCCGCCGTGGAGAGAGACGGCACTGCAGCATAATTCTACACTATATGCCTGCCATATCAGCCACAGAACAGAGCCAGACAAACATTTCCACATTTTCAAATTATCTATTCCATCCTTAACGCTTTTACAGGATTTGCTATCGCCGCTTTTATGGACTGGAAACTGACTGTAATTAATGCTATCAATAAAGCAAAAGCTGCCGCCACCACAAATACCCACCAGCTAATATCAATCCTGTAAGCAAAACTCTCGAGCCATTTGTTCATGCCCCACCACGAAACAGGAAACGCAATAATCGAAGCAATTAAAATCAGTTTTAAAAACTCCTTAGAAAGCATCTGGGTAATTTGTACGGCGCTTGCACCTAATACTTTTCGAACACCTATTTCTTTAGTTCGTTGTTCGGCGGTAAATGTTACAAGCCCAAACAATCCAAGACAGCCAACAAAAATTGTTAGCATGGAAAAGATATTAAGTATAGCGCCTGTTTTTTGCTCTGTTTCATAGGTTTTATTAAAAAGATCATCCAGGAAAGCATATTCAAATGGTTCTTCAACCGTATAGCTGCTCCATTGCTTTTTCATCGTAGCCAGTAAGTCGGCGACATCATCCGTTTTAATTTTAAAGATCAACCCACTTTCCGGTTCTAAGGTCATATACAATGGACTGATTGCTTCATGAAGGGATTTAAAATTAAAATTCTTAACAACACCAATTACATGAAAAGCAACATTATTACCTTTTGTGCTGTTTTGCCTGATCACCGTTTTTCCAACTGCCGTCGAACTGTTCCAACCAAATGCTAAAGCTGCCGTTTCGTTTAAAATAATGGCAGAAGAATCTGTGCCAAATGCTGCAGAAAAATTTCTACCATTTACTATCTGCATACCCATGGTAGGTATATATTGCTCATCCACATGATAATCCACGCCATTTACTACCAGATTGCTATTGTTCCGGGGATAGGCCAACCCATTATTATAAGCACTGGGACCTGCCGGTTTATACCATGAAACAGTGGCACTGACTATCCGTGGGTCATTCAACATCTCCTGCTTAAATGCCTGTTCATTTTTTCCCAAAACATAAGAATTGGGTATCGTGATAAGTTGTTCCTTGCTAAAACCCAGGTCTTTATTATGGATATATTTCATCTGCTGATATACCACGATCGTTCCAACAATTAACGTGACGGAAATAAAGAACTGAAATATCACCAAAGCACTCCTTAAACCGAAATTTTTACTCCCGGCTGTACGCTTACCTTTTAATACAGCAATCGGTTTAAACGCAGACAAATAAAAAGCAGGATAAATACCGGCTATAACCCCCACAGCAAAACCCAGTCCGATAAAGACAAGAATAGGTTTTGCATCAAAAATCAATTGTTTACCTGCAACAGCATTAAATGATGGCAATGCTACACTTACCAAACCAAATGCTATTATCATTGCAAACAAAGAAATAACAACGGACTCCGACAGAAATTGCTTAATAAGATCAAATCTTCCTGAGCCCGCCACTTTTCTTACACCGACTTCTTTTGCTCTTTTGGAAGCGCCCGCCGTAGACAGATTGACAAAATTGATGCAGGCAACAATCAGCATGAAAATAGCTACCCCCGAAAAAATATATACATACATTTTATTGCCTCCAGGCTCAAACTCTGTAGTGGTATAAGAGTTAAGATGTATATCGGTTAATGGTTGTAATATAAAACCCAGTGAATTTCCTTTGCTAATGAATTGTTCAAGGCTCAAACCCATATGTTGCTGAATTTGAGGCCCCATATATTTCTTCACCATCTCCGGGAACCTGGCTTCCATTTTTTTGATATCCGTTCCGGGTTTCAGTAAAAGATAAGTGTGGTAACCACCAGACATCCAGGTATCCGAATTGGCATCTCCCAAGCCAGTTGCTGAACCAAACATATCAAACTGAAAATGAGAGTTGCGCGGCACATCTTTAATAACACCGGTTACCACATAGGGCTGGTTATTATCCGCAGTAACGATAATGGTTTTGCCAATAGCATTTTCTTCTCCAAAATATTTTTTTGCTATTGACTTTGTGATGACCACTGAATGCGGTTTTACCAACGCAATAGCCGCGTCGCCTTCAATGACAGGCAAGGTAAAAATGTTTAAAAAATTAGAGTCGGCAAATGCAAAGCGATCATCTTTAAAAACCTTGTCTTTATACAGTATTTTTGACCTGCCGTAATCAAGCAGCCTGGTGGCATCCACTACTTCAGAAAAATCTCTTTTCATGGTTTGGGCCACGGGCGGCATCGCAACGCTTTCGTTTATTTTGCCACCACCCATACTCGCCTGAAAAATCACCCGTACAATATTGTCTGCATTTTTATTAAAACGATCATAGCTTAATTCATCCTGCACGTAGAGCATGATGACAAAAAAGGTGGCGATCCCAATAGATAATCCAAGAATGTTGATGAAAGAAAACAGCTTATTCTTCCGGATGTTCCGCCAGGCTGTTTTTAAATAGTTTTTAAACATACATGTAATTTTTATTACTGATTCAGCCTCCCCCTCCTCTTACCCTTCTCCCCGCAGTGGAGAAGGACGGTACTATATGACAATTCCAAACTTTATATCTACCACATCGTCTATAGCATAAATCCAGACTTTGCATTTCTACATTTCCATATCCACATTCTTCCAACTCGCATTTCATCAACATATTCTGAACTAAGTCCCCTTCGAGAGGAGGGCTACTCCGTTCGCAGCGCCTCCACAGGATTACCCCATGCTGCCTTTATTGCCTGGAAGCTGACCGTAACAAGCGCCACCAATATCACCAATATACCAGCCATTGCAAACATCTGCCACCCGATGGTCGCCCTGTAAGGATAGTTCTCCAGCCATTTATTAGATACTGACCATGCGGCAGGAACGGCAATCACCAATGCAATGATCACCAGCTTCAGGAAGTCTTTTGACAAAATAGCTACAATACCATTTACAGAGGCGCCCAACACTTTCCGGATACCGATTTCCTTCGTACGTTTCTGTGCTGCCAACACCGACAGCCCAAAAAGACCTATGCAGGAAATAAATATGGTTAACACTGCGCCGAATAAAATTATCTGCTTCCATTTTGCTTCCTGCGCGTAAGTATTCAGCTTTTCCTGGTCCTTGAATACATAGTTATAGGGGCTTAACGGGTAAAACTTCCTGAAAGTTTCCTGTATAAAAGGCAGCACCCCTGAAGCTGCGCCCGGCTTTATTTTTAACAGGTATTGACCGTACAGGTTATCCGGCTTCATCGTAAAAAGCTGCGGTCCTATCTTTTCCGTCAACGACCTGCTGTGGTAATCTTTCACGACGCCTATCACCGTATATACTTCATTATTGTAAAAAAAGTTCATGGTTTCTCCTACCGGGTTCGTCCAGCCAGCCTTTTTTACAAACGCTTCATTTACCAGGATAGAGCCGGTGGCGTCGCCGGGAAATTGTTTTGAAAAATTCCGGCCTGCCACAACCGGGATCTTCAGCATAGGGATATAAGCTTCGTCTATTGTTTCGTAGTCGAACTGCAGGCTGGAGTCCCTGGCGGTTTTTGCCAAAGTGATCCACCCCCCGCTATTTTTTGCTGTCACTTCAACAATATCAGGGTTTTTCAATAGCTCCGCTTTAAACAATGCTGCTTCATCATGCCGGATCCTGTCCTTATTCAATTGTATAACATTGCTGTCATCATACCCCAGGTCTTTTTTGGTTAGATAATTAAACTGGGCATAAATAGTAAACGTGGCAATAATGAGAAAGGATGCCAATGAAAACTGCAATACGACCAGCGATTTCTGCAAATAGTTTTTTCCCCCGATAGAGAAACGGCTGTAAAGCGTCTTTACAGGACTATACCCCGACAAAACCAATGCAGGATAAAAGCCGGCCAGCAACCCGGTAAGGACGAACAACAGAATATAGCTTCCCACCAGCGTTGCATCAAAAAGATAGGAAAAGGATAAGGCCTTATTGGCAAGATCATTGAACAATGGTAAAATAAGGAACACCAACAGCAGGGCCAGTGTAAACGCCAGGAGGCAAAGCAGGAATGACTCACTCAAAAACTGGAAGATCAATTGTGTTCTTTCTCCGCCTACCACCTTTCGGATACCTATTTCTTTGGCTCTTTTTACAGACCTGGCAACGGTAAGGTTTACAAAATTGATGCATGCGATGACCAGCACGAACAATGCAATGCCCGACAGTATATAAGCGTACGTAGGATTACTTCCATGTTTCAACCCGTTCACCGTTGACAACCGGGGGTTCATATGCATATCAGTAAAAGGCTGTAAGAAGTAGGAGCCCATTGACCCATTACCGTCTCCGTATTTTTCGTCCAATATTGTAAAGGCTTGTTTAGCATCCTGCATATAAAAGCGCTGCATATTTTCTTCAATCTGCTGCAGGTTGGCGTTGGGCTGTACTTTCACAAAAGTGTTCAGAAAAAAGTTGAACCAGTTCTCATTGTTCTGGGTATCTTCCTTCGACGGACGGAGCGGTAGCAGGATATCAAACTGTATAGAAGAGTTTTGAGGAATTCTTTTTGCCACCGCCGTAACTTTAAGCGGCGTGAAAGCGGAATCCAGCTTTACAAGCACGGTTTTACCAGTAACATCTGTAGTGCCAAACTGCCTTTTAGCCTCATCTTCAGAAAGCACCACCGAACCAGGATCTGTCAGGCATGTTTTTGCATCTCCATATAACAAAGGGAAGCTGAACACAGAAAAAAAAGCAGCATCTGCTATCAATGTCTCTTTTCCCTGGATATCATTTCCGGTTTTAATATCATGATACCCACCTTGCAAGCGCACATAGGTAGTCAATCCCGGCACATTTTCCACAAACCTGGGTCCCTGTAAAAAACCCGTAACACCGCTTACAAATTCGTTCCCTTCGCGTTTATTTTTAGAAGCAATACGATATATGTTGTCTACATCGTTATGAAATCTGTCAAAGCTGACCTCATCTTTAATATACAGCAGGATCAGCATGCTGCAGGCCAATCCAATACTTAATCCCAAAATATTAATGAAGGAATAGACACCATTTCTCTTCAGATTCCTGATAGCAATTTTAAAATAGTTCCGGAACATAGTTGGGATTATTAACTCATACGCAATCGTCCAATACACATGCCACAATAGCAATAGGATGATTATCAACTGATTGAATCAAATTTCCATGATCAACTGTCCGAAAGCGGACACTATTTGTTCAAATGCGAACAATCTTGGAAAGGAAGTCATACAACAGAATAATTCCGAACTATAATCCTGCCACACCAGCCTCATCCTCTTTCCTTCTCCCCCAGCGGAGAAGGACGGTGCTATACTACAACTCTTAACTACATACCTACCACATCAGCTATAGAACAAAGCCAAACATGCATCTTCACATTCCCACATCCACAATCTCCTGCATTGCGTTTCATCAACATACGCTGAACTTAGGCACCCCTCGCCTCGTGGGGGGTGAGGACCTACTCACTTCGTAATGCTTTTACCGGGTTCGTTACCGCCACCTTACAACACTGCGCTACAATAAATATGCAGGCTGCCAGGAATATGAACATCATTACAAATAAATAGGTGCTGATATGCTGCGGCATACGATAGGCAAAATTCTGTAACCAGTATTCCGTTGCGTAATAAGCTATAGGCCAGGCTAAAATATTGGCTATTAATATAAGCCATGCATAGTCCCTGATAAAAAGTGTCATTATATTTTTTACAGATGCGCCAAGCACTTTACGCACTGCTATTTCTTTGTTTCGTTTAACCAGTGTGAATGCTACAACGCCGAATATACCCATAAACACAATGACCAGGTTTAATAAAGTGGCTGTTTGCGTTGCTTTTTTAAGTTGCAGTTCAGATTGATACAGTTTTTGAAAATTATCATCCATAAAGGTGTATTCAAAAGGCGCTCCCGGTGATAGTGCAGTCCATTTTTCTTTTATGGCGTCAATTGTTCCACCCGGATTTTGCGTATTGATCTTAATAGTAATATAGCGGTATGACTGCATATCCCTGGTATGCATAAGCGCCAGCGGCTCAATTTTATCATGCATGCTGGAATAGTTAAAGTCCCTGACCACACCAGCTACTGTAAAAACAGCATTTTTAAACGATGGTACTTTTACCTGCTGACCCTGTGCATTTTCAATATCAATACCAAGCGCCTTTGCAGCCGATTCATTCAATACGATTTGGCCGGGCGTATAAGCGCTCTTACCTGCATTAAAAAAATTTCCTGATATTACTTTAAGTCCAAATGTTTTTGCATAATGCTCATCGGTTGATATAACGGAAATTATATAAGGTTGCTCAGCAGACGGGCCTGCCGGTATCATGCCGACGGTGTTTGGCGGCTTCCGGTCAGGCACTTCATAAGCAATGCTGGCATCTGTTACCCCGGGCAGATTTATCAGGCCATTGCGTATGGTCTCCATTTTGGCTATACCGGCAGAATCCCATTGTTTTGGAAAAGCGGTAGCTACTAATATCTGTTCTTTATTATAGCCGAGATCTTTATTAAAAACGTAGTCTACCTGGTTTGAAACATTCAGCGCTGCAACAAAAACTACTATAGCCAGCGTGAATTGAATGACCAATAATGATTTGCGGAGGTTCAGTCCGCCTTTTGCCGTGTCAATCCTGCCTTTTATTGCAGTAATGGTACCGGATGCACTCAGCACAAAAGCGGGGTAAATCCCAGCCATAACACCGATAGCAATAATCAATAACATTATCAATAATAGCCTTGCTGCATCAAATTGCCAGATTGCCGATAATGGCGTATTAAGCATGGATGAAAAATACGGGCGCAGCAATTCATACAAGGCAAACGATAATAAGCCCGATATAAATGTGAGCAACAAAGATTCTGTAAGATGTTGTATGATCAATTGCTTTCTTTCCCCGCCAAATACTTTGCGCAATCCTATTTCTTTAACGCGGTATGAAGATGTGCCGATATTTATATTAATGAAATTGATGATCGCCATTGTTATAATGAATATCACAACTATTGAGAGCGTTAATATCATTTTTTGAACAGCGCCATTATTGGATTTGATATAATAATCCTTAACAGGCGCCAGCTCAACCGTCAGGTTATTATTGATATCTGCCGATGCATATTTTGCAAGCACCTGCTTTACAGGGACCTCCAAATCCTTAGGTTGAACGCCTTTCTGAAGCTCGACAGCCCCTACTTCAAATACCTGCGCCCAATTATCTGCCGGGTCACCGCCAGGGTAATAATGATTGCCAACCGTGGGAACAAAAATTTTATAATCATTATCGATTAAATCAATCACAGAGTTAAAAGACCTGTCTTTTAAAACGGCTGAAACAGTGTATGCCTGTTTTTCGTTGTTAACACCCTGTATATCGAGTGTTTTACCGACGGCATCTTTCTGATCAAAAAGCTTCAAAGCCAACGATTCTGTTATTACAGCAGAATTGTTATTGGTAAAAGCCTTCGATGGATCGCCATACAACACTTCCAGTCCGTACATGCTTACAACGGTGGTATCGCCTATCGCAATATTTTCCTTAAAATGTTTATCGCCTGCAGAAACGACATTGGTTACAGGGTTATATCGGTAATAATTAGCAACAAGAGAAGGATATTCGTTTCGTAAGGTTTGCGGCAATGGACCAAGCGTGGTAATATCCAATCCCATCTTTTTTACTTTCCAATTGCTTTTAACAAGGTATTGCCGGTCAACATTGCGGATACCGGCATTAACTTGTTTTTCATGTAGAATATAGTCGCCAATCAATATAGTGAAGGTTATACCTATAGCAAGGCACAGAATGTTTATAATGGAAAATACCCTGTATTTCACAATATGCCTCACCGCGATTTTGAAATAGTTCTTGAGCATAGTCTGTAATTTCTGATGTATGATTTCTGATTGCTGATATATGTTCTGGTCTCACCCTCTTATTCTGCTCCCCCTGCGGAAAAGGAGGCGCTATATAGAAGTTCCAGGCTTTTAGTTATTCCACATCATCAACAAAACATATCCAAACAGAACGTTCCCAATTTTCATATTCCCACGTTTTCAAATTATCTCATTTTCAAATTAATCACTCGCTCCGCAATGCCTTCACCGGGTTTGCCCTCGCAGCTGGAACCGACCTGCTTCCGATACTCAGTGATACCACCAGTACGGTAATGAAAGCGGATAACCCATAAAACCACCAGTCAACACCTGTTCTGTAAGCGTATCCCTCCAGCCATTTTATGGCAGCGAGATGAGCCAGCGGTATACCTGCAGCCAGGGCGAGCAGGATCAAAACAATAAATTCCTTACCAATTAAAACAAAAATGCTGTTTACAGAAGCTCCCAGCACTTTCCTGATCCCGATCTCTTTTGTACGTTTACGAACGATCAAAGATACCAGGCTGAATAAGCCAAGCCCCAATAATGATATGGAAAGTATTGTAAACATACTTATGAGCTGTGTAAGCCTTATCTCCGTTTGATACTGGGCTGCTACTCTTTCATCAACGAAACTGAAATCAAATCTTTCCTGCGGAAAATGCTTTTTAAAAATGTTGGACATAAATTGCAGGCTTCCGGCAGTATTCGCACCATTAATACGGGCATATACATAAGGGAGGTACGAACCATTTGATTTACATCGTATTGCGGCAAGCGGCGTTTTCGTCCTGAGATTGGTAGCACTGAACTCATTGAATATACCAATAATGGTTCCCTGTAAGAAGAAATCCTTATTTAACACAGCACCTATCGGGTTTTCAATTTGTAATGCCTTTACCAGAGAAGCAGAAACAATAATAGGGCGATCAGGATTTGCGCCTGTCCAGTCGTCACTGTCATAATCGGCTATATCACCGGGAAAATCGCCGGAGAAAGACCGTCCTTCAATAACGGATATACCCAATGTGTTGATAAAATCTAAATCGGCATTAATAATGGCAGCGTCTAATAACTTCGTTGTGTCTGACGGATCCTTAAGGCTGGTATACATACTGTAGCTTTTACCCATGTTTAAAGCAGATAATGTTACCGACTGTATATTTGGATTTGCCAGTAAATCATTTTTAAACGCCTGTGGATAATCCTTTAAGAAAGGAAGGTTAAAGCTAACCAGGTTATCTGTATTAAATCCCAACGATTTATTATTAAGATAATGCAGTTGTGCATTCACCACGATCGCGGCTACTATCAGCACGACGGAAATGGTTAGCTGAAGCGTAATCAGCAGCTTCCTGAAATTTACGCCAAACTTCAGGTTACTGCTCCGTTGCTTTAATGCCATAACAGGAAAAATATTTGCTAGAAAAATTGCCGGATACAGCCCGGATAACAACCATGCCGCAATGCAAACACCCGATACCAGCAAGAGCGTATTCCTGTTTAGCATAAAACCAAGCGAAGCCGAGATATTACTCAGAAGGGTAAACTGCTGCCAGCACATAGCAGCCAGGGTAAAGGCCAGGATAGCAGCAATCAAAAAATACACTAAAGTTTCCATCAATATCTGATACGCGATCTGCTTCTTTTGTGCACCCATCACTTTCCTGATACCCATTTCGGATACTCTTTCCATATTCCTGGCTATAGCAAGATTGATAAAATTGATACAGCCAACAACCAGCAACAGCAGTGCAATAGCGGTATAAATATAGACATACTTGATGTCGCTCAGCTTATATTCTGATGATTGCATTTTTACATCAGAAGAGTGCAGGTATATATCTGTAACAGGTTGTAATTCTATTTTGAAATTATCCAGTTTATATTTCCTGCAGAACTGCGCCATTTTGGCGTTTATACCCGGCAGTGATGCATTTTCATGTAGCAGTAAAAATGCGTTACCCATAAAATAGGTACCTGATGCCCCGGCATCCAGCTTTCGGTAATTTTCATTTAAAGGTCTATAGGTAAATGCATCAGTTGATAAAAAGGAGTTTTGGGGCAGATCATTCAACACTGCACTGATAATATATGTGTTATCGCGGGTAATGAACGGTTGTCCTACCACATCTGTAGTTCCGTACAGTCGTTGGGCAGTAGCAGCCGTAAGTACAATATTATCTGGGTTGCTCAAAGCCGTTGCCGGATTACCCTGTTGAAACGAAAAATTAAATATGGAGAAAAAGCTGTTATTCACTTCGCTCAGGCTAAAATCAGCATACTGACTTTTAATAAGCGCCTGGGTGACAAATGTTGTTATGCGTGTCTGGTCTTCTATTTCGGGGAACTCATCTACCAGGGTCGGTGCAAAAGGGAGCGGCACAGTTTCCGATTTACCGGCATCAAATTTTGTATTCGTACCGATAACGCGGTATATCCGGTTGTGGTTGGTATAACTTCTGTCTGCATTAGCAGCAAAATAGATATAACCAGCAATCAGCATTACACAGGTAAGTCCCAGCACCAGGCTCGAAAGACTTATCAGGGTATCTGTCCTGTCTTTCTTAAAGCTTCTGATCGCAATGAGAAAATAATTCTTTAACATAAACTTTAGTTTCTGGTATATGATTTTCGATTTCTGATTTTTAGCCTTCTCCACCCAACTACATTTCATAAACCCTCTTTGAACTTAGGCATCCAGCTTCCCTTTGGGGAGAGGACGGGGTGAGGGGCTATTCCGTTTTCAAACTCTTCACCGGGTTTATCGTTGCCGCTTTAATGGACTGAAAGCTTACGGTAAGTAAACAGATCAGCAATGCAAGTGCAAGGGTAGCCATTAAAACAAGCAGACTTACATTGGTATGGTACTCAAATTTCATCAGCCACTCCCTCATAATATATACGCTTGCCGTTGCGCCTATTATAAATGCAATACCCACTAAGCCTACGAATTCCCTGGAAAGATGCAACCATATGCTGCCGATGCTGGCACCAAGCACCTTCCGAATGCCTATTTCCTTCTGTCGCTGCTCTGCGGAGAAAGCGGCCAGACCAAACAGGCCCAGACAGGAAATAACGACGGAAAGAACTGTAAATGCCAATGCCAGGTTTCCCAGCATTTGCTCGGCATGAAACTTCTCAGCAAATATCTCATCCGTAAAACGATAGTCAAACGGATAACCCGGGTTCATCTTTTTAAGAAGGTTATCCAGCTTCGCTAAGCTTACTGACGGCGGTAGCCCGGGGTGCAACCGGAGGGTTATATTCCCGATCCAGTCCTTTTTAAACCCGATGATCACGGGCTTTGAAAGATCAAAAGGATTATTATAGCTAAAGTCCTTCACCACACCCACCACCTGCCGGTTTGCACCCTGCCATTTTATGGTCTGGCCAAGCGGTTGCTCCAGCCGCATCATCTTAACCGCAGCTTCGTTTAAAATAACAGCGGTAGAATCCCCCGGATAAGCCTCAGAAAAATCACGCCCCTGCACCAGGCTCAACCCCATGGTGGAAATGAAATTATAGCCGGTTGCCATCTGGCTGATCATCATTTTATCTTCCCCCGCCAACTGCCCCGGCCAGGTAACGCCCCAGGTAGAGCCGAATGACTGGTTAATACCGCTTCCGGAATGTGTTCCATCCACGATGGCATTGGCATTGATAGCCTCCCGGCGAAAAACTTCAAAATTTTTATACAGGTCTCCCTCCGGCAAAAACTCTATCAACCCCCTGTTATTATAACCCAGTGGTCGGTTTTTTACATACTGTACCTGTCGGTAGATCATTATACTGGAAAGAATAAGGCATATGGCAAACGTAAACTGAACCACTACCAGTACCTGACGGGGCCGTACAGATGCTTTTCCAACTCCTGCTATGCTTCCTTTGAGCACTTTCACAGGACGGAAAGAAGAAAGAAAAAACGCAGGATAACTGCCGGCAACGAGACCTGTAAATAATATAACTCCCGTTACGGCAAGCCCAACAATAGGGTTATCATAAGGAATGGAGAGCTTCAATTGCAGCAGGGTATTAAAGAAGGGAAGCAATACTATTGTCAAAGCCAATGCAAATATGAACGCAATAACCGCCATTAACATGGATTCACTCAGAAATTGTGTGATCAATGATTTTCTCGGAGCGCCGACCGTTTTAAGGACACCTACCTCCCTGGCCCGCTTTACAGACCGGGCCGTGCTCATGTTCATAAAATTGATACAACCGATCAACAAAATACTACAGGCCATTATCAGCATCAATCTGACCAACTGAATACGCCCACCGTCCGGAAGGCCATCTTTAAACGCATCATATAAATGGACACGCGAAAAGGGATAAAGGAATAGTTTGTTACTTTTATTATTATCGTATTTAAGCAAGATCCCTTCAACTCCTTTATTCAACGCTGCTATATCCGTATTCTCTTTTGCCAGCAAATAAGTAGTAAAGGAATAATTATACCAGCCTTCTTCCTTTATCCATGGCTCCTCCGCCAATAGCCCCTCCCAGGGGATCAGTACATCAAACTGCAGAGATGCATTTTCCGGCAGATCCTCCATCACTGCTGCTACTTGCAGCAGACGATCATTATTATATTTGATAGTTTGTCCTACCGCATTTTCATTTCCAAACAGCTTTTCAGCGGCAGACCGGGATATAACCACGGATGAGGCGTCAGCGGGTATATATTGCGGACTGCCCTTTAAAAACCGGAAAGAAAAGATATTCGACAGGGATGCGGATGCTGCCAGGGTTTCCAGCCTGACCAGCCTGTCATTGATACCGAACAGCATTTTTCCCCGGGTGGAAGCAACCGCCGCTTCCTCTACAGCCGGGAAATCTTTTTTCAGCACACCTGCTACCTGTACAGGCGTGGAGCTGTTCGTCAACAATTGACCATTACTGCTGAAATGGGTATACACCTGGTAAATACGATCGAGCCTTTCGTTCTGATGATCATAGCTCATCTCAAAATGCACATACAGCAGCAATATAAAGCAGGCCGCCATCGCCACACCAAGCCCTGTAATATTCAGAAAGCTATACAGCCGGTTGTGTTTTATATTCCGCCAGGCGATTTTGAAATAGTTTTTGATCATAACTTATAACTTCTGATATATGATTTTCGGTTTCTGATTTTTACATTTTCACATTTCCCTTCCATTTTCAAATTCTCCCATTTTAAAATTTTGAAATTACCTACTCGGTTCTCAATGCATTCACCGGATTGGACAACGCCGATCTTATTGCTTTAAAGCTCACTGTCAGCAACGTAAGCAACAATGTTACAAGCGCCGTGCCTACAAATACCCACCACTGGATGCTGATGCGGTACTGATAGCCCTGCAACCAGCTATGCATGGCCCACCATGCTACAGGAAAAGCTATAAGTATAGCAATAAATGCCAACTTTATAAAATCTTTCGACAGCACAAATACGATATCAGGTAATGTTGCGCCAAGCACTTTCCTGATGCCAATTTCCTTAACCCGCTGTTGCACTGAATAGGCTGACAAGCCAAATAACCCGATACAGGCAAGTATAATG
>Ga0222429_100633_pt1 | contig 18801 bp, 13 predicted proteins | sample 1B50Ametagenome_FD_182475 | JGI IMG/M metagenome (GOLD analysis project Ga0222429, IMG submission 182475) | Enriched microbial communities from leaf-cutter ant dump, University of Wisconsin, Madison, United States - 1B50A (version 2) | ecosystem: Environmental > Terrestrial > Nest > Insects nest...
CTCTGATGTATAGATATTGTCAATTGTCGCAAAACCATTTACTGAAAAGTCGTCTGTTTGTTTCATATAGGATTGCTTAAAGCAGGAGGCAATAAAGATATAAAGTTCATTGTTAATTCCATTGCTCAATTTAGTTATCCTTGACCGTCCCCGTCCGAATGGTTTGTCCGGGCAGGTGTCGCTGACATAACAAATGCACATGTCGTACGCCTGCATTCCGGTTTCATATTGCACCATGCTTTCGCACAAATCCTGAATACATTTTTCGCAGAAGAAATAATTCCACAACCGTTACAAAAATTAATACACATCCAATCCACGAAAAGTATAAGTCACCTATGGAAGCAAAAGTCAGGTCACCTGTCGAAATAAAATAAATAAAAAACAGGAGATTCTGTACAACGGGTGGAATAAACACAATTGCAGCTTTGCTGATATTAAGGTCTGATTTTAGTGTAGATAAAAATCTGTCATACATGAGCCAAATTACGAGAACATGAAACGGTGCAGAAAGCCCATAAGAAAAGATTACTGATAAATATAAAAACGAGCCGATTAGAAGTATCGACAAGTAAAATATCAAACTTTTAGAAGTCATGGTTGGTTTGTGATTAAGCTGTCCGTCCAGCAGATGGCATACAACTCATAAATTTGCAAACCGAGGTGGCGTTTATTAAGAAATAGATTTTGCGGTTCAGCGATTAATGATGACAATGAACAGCATCGTCCGGGGATGCCGGCAATAAGGGGCTGAGATAAGGTATACCCAGGTTCATCCCTCTTAATATCAGGATGAGCGCCATGATACCCATAATAACAGGGGTAGCTTTCTGCACTCGCCTGCGCAGGGTTATCCCCGCCGTTGAGCCGAAATAGCTGACTGCAACCATAGCAGGCATGGTTCCCACTCCGAACATGGCCATAAATAACATGCTGTTACCTATACCCGAGCTTGTTAGTGCCGCAGCTATTCCCATATAAACCATTCCGCAGGGGAGCAAGCCATTGGCCATACCCAGCAGCAGGAAAGAAAAAGATTTTTGAGGAGATTGTAATATGTGCACGATCCAATGCTGCACCTTACTATTAAATTGCCGGATAAATGCCGGTTGAAACCTGCTCCTGCTGTAATAATAATACAGCAGGGAAACCAGTATCAGCACACCTATTCCGATAGAAAACGACTGTTGAAAACCGCTTATATATACCATACGTCCTGCCAGACCGAAGATCAACCCCAGCAGGGTATACGTAATTACCCGCCCTGCCTGATACAGTAAAACAGATATAATTTTGCGTACAGGAGAAAGATGATTAACAGGCAAAGCCAAAGCCAGCGGACCACACATTCCTATACAGTGAAGGCTGCCCGCAAAGCCCAGAACAAATCCACCGGTTACAATCATCCACATAGCTAAATAGTCAGTTCTGTTTCTTTGTAATAATCCTGGTTGTTACTGCTCCATTCGATCTTTACCGTGTAGTTGCCCGGTGTAAAGCCGGCAGCATCCAGCACCTGTACGCCTTCTGTATCGGTATTCAGGGATATCTTTTTGTCCATGCCGGCTTCGTAAGCGCAGTAAAACCATATAGAGCCGCTCACAGACTGGTTTTTCATTTCCTCCGGCAAACGAAGGATGATCCTGTCGCCCTCACGGTGGATCGTTGCCTGCGAGGTAAGCCGGCCGGCCCTTTCCGCAGCATCCAGCACCTTCTGATATTGCAGCTCGGCTTTATAATATTCCTTTTCCACCAGCTGAAATTCAGTAGTGAAACACTTGTATACCATAAATGCCATGAACCCTATAAAAGCCAGGATGGCGATCAGTAATTTATGTCCCCAGTTCATATAAAACGTTTTATTTATTTTCCTATCGGCCCCATAAAATTGGTGCTCAGCGTTGTTATTTTTTTATCCCCGTCATACAGCCCCACTTTAACCTTCAGCTTACGTTTATCGATAGCATTTCTCGGCAATACAATAAAGAATGAATTCTTTCCCTGTCCTTCCCTGGGTATATGAATACCTTTACCCGATACCTCAAAGATCTCACCCGGCACTTCTTCCAGCTTCAAACGCAAATCCAGGTCTTTGATGCTTTTATTGATCGTCTGTAAGGTATACAGGTTTGAAACACTATCAGTACCTCTTTCCTGGTACAGCATCCCCCCTGCCCGGATGATCGTTCCGTCCACGTCTTTTCTTGATAACAACAGGGCAGTCAGTAACCCTGTCAGCACCACCAGCAGAATGGTGTAAAATTTCATTCTACCTGTGTACTGGAGCTTTTTACCTTCGGCAATACCTGTTTCAGATGCATACCGTATCAACCCTCTCGGTCTGCCTACCGCATCCATCATATGGTTGCAGGCGTCAATACAGGAAGTACAACCTACGCATTCCATTTGTGTTCCGTTGCGGATATCAATACCCGTCGGGCAAACTTTCACGCATTGGTAACAATCGATACAATCTCCCAGGGGCGGCGCCTCTTCCTCTTTTACCTTTTTGAATTTTCCACGAGGTTCGCCTCTCTTGTAGTCATAAGCTACGATCATGGAGTTTTTGTCCAGCAACACCCCCTGCAACCTTCCGTAAGGACAAACAACAGTACAAACCTGTTCGCGGAAAGAAGCAAATACACCATAGAATACAGCAGAGAAAATGATGATGGCGCTAAGTCCGCCGATATGCTCCATCGCCGGCTCCCTGATGATCTTCAGCAGCTCATCCATACCTATAATATAGGCCAGGAAAAAATTGGATACAATAAAAGAAAGCAGGAAAAATACTAAATGTTTTGTTCCCTTTTTCCGGATCTTCTCCGCGTTCCAGGGCGCCTTTTTCAGCATACGTTGTGCGGGCGCATCTCCTTCTATCCAGTACTCTATTTTACGGAAAAGCATCTCCATAAAAATAGTTTGCGGGCATACCCACCCGCAAAACAACCTGCCAAATGCCGCAGTGAACAGAATGATAAACACCAGGCCGGTTACCATTGCCAGTCCGAAAATAAAGAAATCCTGTGGCCAGAATACCTGTCCGAAAATGATAAACTTTGCTTCCGGAATATTGAAAAGAAACAACGGGCGTCCTTTATACTTTATGAATGGCAAGGCAAAAAAGAGTAGGAAAAAACCCCAGCTTACCCACGTACGGATATTAAACAACCTCCCTTTTGTCTTTTGGACAAACAGCCATTTTCTTTTTCCCTTTTCATCCACCGTGGCGATCCGGTCCCTGAACGATTCCGGGTCTTCCACCTTATTCCCCACTCCTTGTTTCATTTTTTCCGAATTTCATAATTAAGACCTTATTCCGCTGCAGGCGCTTCTGCTACCGCCGCATCTTCCTTGTATAGCTCACCTTCCTGTGCTTTAGCATCGGGAGGATTTGTGCCATGTAAGGATTTTACATAGCTGGCTACCTGCGCCAATTGTTTATTGGAGTAACTGGCCTGCCATGCCGGCATAGCGTTGATACCATATTTGATGGTTTTGAACACACTCTTAATATCGCCGCCGTGCATCCAGTAGTCATCGGTCAGATTGGGACCTACCAGTCCCCCGCCATCTTCCTTGTGGCAGGCAATACATACTGCAGCATATATTTGCTTACCTGCTGCCAGGTCGGCCGGAGCCATCATCACCGTTACCGTATTCTCATCAATTGCCTCACCCTGTGAAGCAAGGTACGCTTTTACCTCTTCATCCGCTTTCTTCACCGAAATTTCATATTCTTCTATGCTCAGCGGTGCGCTATAGGCTACATGATACCGCCACATATACACAACGGCAAACAATATACTTACGTAGAAGCCCCAGAGCCACCATGGCGGAAGCTTATTATCCAGCTCCTTTATGCCGTCATAATCATGCTCCATCTCCAGCTCGGCTTCCTGCTCTACAGGCTTGAAGCTGTTGAGCCTGCCCCACCAGGCAATAAGCTTTTTGGGCTTGAAAACATAGGGTTCTTCAAATACCTTTTGCTCTTTTTTCAGCAAAAAGCGAATGTTGATCAGCAGTGCCAGTATTACCAGCAGTTCAATAAACAAAATGCTGATCATTACATAGAAGATAAATGCCGACAGCCCCCCGATGGTTTGCGGTACTGCCGATCCGGCTTCCTGTGCAAAGGCTAAATTGCTGCATAACAAGAGCGCAATTACAGCTGACGTTACAGTTGCGGTATTACCGGACTTCTGCTCTTTTTCTTTCTTCAGCTTCACCTCTGCAATATCTGTGAGCAATTTGCCCAACATAAATATCACTACCAATAATACAATCATCAGCGTCACCAGGGTAAGGGCCAGCGGGTTGTTGAGAGAAGACGGTTTGGGAGGCTCGGCTGCCATTGCGGTAGTGCTCACCAGCAGCAAAACCAGCGATAACATTTTACTGGCAGCCGGAAACAGTTTTACTTTTTTTGTCAGAAACATACGGTTGGTTTTAGTCCTGGTTATCTAATGGAATTCTGCTTATTTCGTTTATCTTATTTTTATCGGCTTTAAACAGCCAGACAAGAACACCCAGAAAAAACAGGAAAAAAATAGCAAATGAGCTCAATGCGTATATGTCTACTCCGCTTATTTTTTCCAGATAGTTAATGAACTTCATTTCGGTGATTTTTTTTAGTTTTTAATTGGAGGCTGTTTCCGAAAGTTTGATGTCTTTACCAATCCGCTGCAGATAAGCGATCAACGCCACAATTTCCTTATGGGCGGGTGTTTCAATTTTATCTTTCTTGAGGCTCTCTGCTATACTGTTCGCCTGCTGCATCAGGTCTTCATTTGCCTTATGCTCAAATCCTGCCGGGTAAGGCACGCCGAGCTTCTGCATAACTGTTATTTTCTTCCGCGTGGAGGCTGTATCCAGGTTATTGTCCAGCAGCCAGGGATAAGCCGGCATTACCGAACCCGGCGACATGGAAGTAGGATCGAACATATGGTTAAAGTGCCAGCTATCGGGGTATTTACCACCCAGCCGGGCCAGATCCGGGCCCGTTCTTTTGCTTCCCCACTGGAAAGGATGGTCGTAAACAAATTCTCCCGCTTTTGAATACTCCCCGTAACGTGCCACTTCATCGCGGAACGGACGTATCATCTGGGAGTGGCAGGTATAACAACCCTCTCTCACATATATATCCCTGCCCTGCAGTTCAAGCGGAGTATAGGGTTTTACACTTGCGATGGTCGGAACATTTGATTTTACCAAAAAGGTAGGCATCATCTCCAGGATACCTCCAATGGCAACCACAATAAGACTCACTACCAGCATGGCCATAGGACGTCTTTCTATCCAGGTATGCCAGTGGCGGGGACCATGCGCTTTTACTTCCTTATGTAAGGGAGCTGCTTCTGCTGCTTCGTTGGCGATGAAGCTGCCCGATTTGATCGTTTTGGCCAGGTTATACACCATGATAATGGCGCCCACCAGGTACAAGCCGCCACCTACGCTGCGGGAAACATACATCGGGATAATATTGGTCACCGTTTCCAGGAACTGGAATTTCAACTGGCCTTCAGGAGTAAAGGTCTTCCACATCAGGCTTTGAGAAAATCCGGCCCAGTATAACGGTACCGCATACAGTATGATACCGATGGTGCCCAACCAGAAATGGTTATTCGCCAGCTTTTTGGAATACAATTGTGTACCCCACATTTTCGGTACCAGGTAATATAACATTGCGAAAGCCATAAAGCCGTTCCAACCCAGTCCCCCCACGTGCACATGCGCCACGATCCAGTCGGTGTAGTGGGCTATGGCACTGATATTTTTCAGGCTCAGCAACGGTCCTTCCAGGGTGGCCATACCATAACAGGTAATGGCTACCACCATAAACTTCAGTACGGGCTCTTCCCTTACCTTGTCCCAAACGCCACGCAGCGTGAATAATCCGTTCAGCATCCCGCCCCAGGAGGGGAAGATTAGCATGATGGAGAATACGGTTCCGAGGGATTGGGCCCAGTCGGGCAACGCCGTATACAACAGGTGATGCGGACCCGCCCATATATAAATGAATATCAAAGACCAGAAGTGAATAATAGAAAGCCGGTAGGAATAAACCGGGCGGTTGGCTGCTTTAGGCAGGAAATAATACATCAGCCCCAGGATGGGTGTTGTTAAAAAGAAGGCCACCGCATTGTGCCCATACCACCATTGCACCAGGGCGTCCTGAACGCCTGCATACCAGGTGTAACTTTTCATAAATGTAACCGGTATGGCCAAAGAGTTGACGATATGCAGCATAGCCACAGTCACCCAGGTAGCGATATAGAACCATATTGCCACATACAGGTGTTTTTCACGACGCTTTAATATGGTACCAAACATATTGATACCGAAAACCACCCATACCAGGGTAATGGCAATATCTATCGGCCATTCCAGCTCAGCATACTCCTTACCGGTGGTATACCCCATCAGCAGGGTAATGGCCGCTGCAGCAATGATGAGCTGCCAGCCCCAGAAATGGATCCAGCTCAGGGTATCGCTGTACATGCGCGTCTTACAAAGCCGCTGCAGCGAATAATAAACACCTGTAAAAATACAGTTGCCCACAAATGCAAAAATGATGGCATTGGTGTGCAGGGGGCGTATACGTCCGAAAGTAGTAGCGGCCAGGTTAAGGCTGGTTGAAGGCGCATATATCTGGATGGCAGCCCAAAGCCCGGCGAGCATACCTACCACGGCAAATATCACCGTTGCATATCCGAACGCCTTTACGATCTTGTTGTCATAGTAAAACTTCTCTACTTGCATAAATACTTGTTCTGGGAGTTATAGTTTGGATGGATTTGGTTTTATCGTTTACTCTTCTTTTTTTACAGTGTCGTCAAATAATATCCTGGAGGAAGGAGAGTAATCATCTTCGTATTGACCGCTTTTAACGCTCCATATAAATCCGGCCAGGAACAAACCCGCGACGGAGATACTGGCTATCAGTAGGATTATGATCACACTCATAAAGACATTTTTTAAAGCGTACAAAAGTATTTTCAGGCTACGGGGCTTTTAATAAGTTTCGTCACCGGGTAAGGTGATTTTTGTCATAAGATTGTCAGGGCTGGCCGGGGATTCTTAGTAAAATGATTAGCACACAGCATGGTGCCATCTGCCCGGACCAGCTATCTGCAACTTCGGGGATCATCATCTGCAGGCAACATAATAATATAATGCAGTATAAAAAATATATGCAGTATGCAACCGGAATGCAGCTCTCTTCAAAAGGTGCATTGCAATTGTTGTTTTTACCCTAATATTTCTTTGTTACACAACGAATTGCTATTTTTAGTCGATTCTTAAACCAAAGCCCCTTCCCGAAATGAAGATCAATATCATTGTATCTGTTCTTTCCCTTTTGTTCGTTCATCACGATTTATTTGCCCAGCTGGATCTCTCCAATGCTTTGATATGGACAGATACACAAAAAAAAGTATCCCTGCAGAAGCCCGCTACTGTACTGAAAGAGGAAATTGAAAAAAGAACGGGAATAACGCTTTCTACCGTTGGAAAACCGGAAGAAGGACAAACCATAATATACCTTGTAAGCAGCGAAGGGGAAGCTAAGATGCCTAAACAGGTACGGGATTTTGTCACAAAAATGCCGCAACCGGGTGAAGAAGGCTTTAAGCTGATTACCCTGAAAGAGTTATCTGCTGTGATCATTTCCGGGAAGGATGCCAGGGCTGTATTATATGGCGTGGGAAAGTTTCTCCGTGAAGCGGTCATGAAAAAAGGCGTGCTGACCATCAGTGACAACCTGTCCCTCAGCTCTGCCCCGGCTTACCCTATAAGAGGCCATCAACTGGGATACAGGGCCAAAACAAATTCATACGACGCGTTCACCGTAAAACAATTCGACCAGTACATACGTGACCTTGCCTTATTTGGCGCCAACAGCATAGAGATCATGCCGCCTCGTACGGACGATGACGACTCCAGTAGGCATATGGTAACCACACCTTTCAAAATGATGGCGCACCAGGCCCGCATTTGCAAGGAATATGGGCTGGATGTATGGATGTGGTATCCCAATATGGGAAAAGATTATACAAACCGGGACGAGCTCAGAACCGAAATGGCTGAAAGACTGGAAGTATTTGCGGGGCTTCCCAAGCTGGATCACCTGTTTGTTCCGGGAGGAGACCCGGGCGATCTCGAGCCCGATGTCCTGTTCAAATGGCTGGGAACGGTAGCAACCGCCATGCGGCAGTACCATCCCAATGCCAAAATATGGGTATCCCCGCAGGCATTCCGGCCCAATCAGCAATGGTTCGATGATTTTTTTAAACATGCAAATGCAGGCTACCCCTGGTTTGGTGGCATCGTTTTCGGTCCCTGGGTCAAAATCCCTATTGAAGAGCTGCGCACAAAGCTGAATCCGCAGATACCTATCCGGAGATACCCGGATATTACCCACAGCTTCAGCGCGCAATACCCGGTGCCCGACTGGGATGTGGCCTATGCCATGACCCTGGGAAGGGAATGCATCAACCCCAGACCTCATGACCAGAAGCTAATACATAACCGGTTTGCCCGGCTTGCCTCCGGCAGCATCAGCTACTCTGAAGGCACTAATGATGACGTAAACAAGTTCATATGGAGCGACCAGGATTGGGATCCGTCAACACCCGTTATGAAAACCCTGCGCGATTATGCTCGCCTCTTTATCAACGAGGACATGACGGAAGAGCTGGCGCTAGGCATTTCCGCACTGGAAACCAACCTGAGAGGCCCTTTGCAGACCAATACCACAGTGGAGCAGACACTCATGGCCTGGAAGAACATTGAAAGAAAAGCGACCCCGGAAATGCTGAAAAATTTCCGTTACCAGATGTGTTTGCTAAGGGCTTATTATGACGCTTACGTACAAAGGAGACTGGTACATGAAAAATCCATTGAAATGCAGGCAAAACAGGTGCTGGAAGATGCGACCGCTGAAACATCCCACCTCGCTATCCTTAAAGCCAGGCAAATATTGGATGCGGCGGAAGACAAAGCTGTAGGAAGCTCCCTCAAAGAAAAATATTTTATCCTGGCAGATTCGCTTTACAGCAGCATCGGCGCACAACTGACGATCGAAAAGCACGGCGCCATGCCGGGAAGGGGGAATTTCCTGGATAATATTGATATCCCCCTGAGCGATGCGCCCTGGCTGCAGGATCAGTTAAACGGTATTGAACCTATTGCGGATGACAGGGAGCGTTTGCAAAAGATCCATGAAATGCTGCACCGGACGGATCCGGGCCCGGGCGGCTTTTATGATCACTTTGGAAACCCGCAAAGCAAATACAGGGTTATTACTGAAAAGTCTTTTGAGGACGACCCCGGCAGCCTGAAATCACCCAGGATCAGCTTTGGCGTGGGCATTATCGGGGAAGAATGGGTACACGAAGTAAGATCGCAGGGTTTTTCCGGCCAGGTGACGCCGGCCGCCTGGATGAGCCAGATCAATACCTTATATGATACCCCCCTGAAAATAAAGTACGATAACCTGGATAGTACTGCTTCCTATAAAATGCGGGTAACCTATACCGGTCGTTTCCGTTCCAAATTAAAGCTGACGGCCAATGATGTAGTGATCCACGATCTGATGCAAACCGGTGAAAAACCGGTATATGAATTTGACATCCCGAAAGAAGTCACAGAAAAAGGAGAGATAGTGTTCACCTGGACCTGCGGCGAAGGCCAGAGAGGTTCCCAGGTATGCGAAATATGGTTGATACGGAAATAATAGAACCGGTTTGATTGGTGTAACTTTGCGGTTGCTGCAAGCTATGCTATCGCGGTCTGCTCCGGCAGACCGAGGAAAGTCCGGACAGCAAAGGGCAGCATACCGGTTAACGACCGGCCACGCTTCCTGCGTGGAGAAAGTGCCACAGAAAATAACCGTCCGCCGTAGGCGGATAAGGGTGAAAATGTGAGGTAAGAGCTCACGGTAATACCGGGTAACCGGTAGTACGGGTAAACCTTGTGCGCTGAAATGCTATGTATACCCCAACCATCCGGCGGCCCGCCGGAACGCGAAAGCTGTTGGGGAGGGTAAGCAGATAGATTCTTTTAGTAATAAAAGAGCCAGATAAATGATAGCACACGACAGAATCCGGCTTACAGGCTTGCAGTAAATTATTACAGGGGTTGCTTTTTTAAAGCAACCTCTTTTTGTATGGGAAGACAGCCGGGCATTCGCCCGCAGATTTCGCGGAAGCAGCTTAATAAAATCAGCACCTATCTGCGTAATTTGCCGGAAAAAGAACAGACATTATTGAATTGACTTAACATTAGATCGTTCAAAATGGATCCCAGTCGAAATTTCAGTTCCCCAACCTCAATATTGCTCACGCCCGGGTATTCGGACTACCCAACTTCGATCAATCACTAACTCACCCCCGACCCCGGCTCGATCATATTTTCCGGACGCACGAAATGCAGCTTTCCGGCTTTGTCTTCGGCCATCAGTATCATGCCGTTGCTTTCTATGCCCCTCATCTTGCGCGGCGCCAGGTTGGCCACCACCACTACTTGTCTGCCGGTAATTTCTTCCGGTGAAAAATGTAAGGCGATACCTGATACGATCGTACGCTTTTCAAAGCCGAGATCCACTTCCAGCTTCAGCAGCTTGTCAGCCTTCTGTACTTTCTCTGCGGCAGTAATGGTACCCACTTTCAGGTCCAGCTTGCCGAAATCATCGTACACTATTTCGGGCTTCAGGTTCACGGTAGCTTCGGCAGCCACCTCCGTAACAGCGTTTGCGACCGGCTGCAGCGAATTGGCCTGCAGCTTTTCGATCTGTGCAGCGATCTCGCTGTCCTCGATCTTCCGGAACAGCAGCTCCGGCGCCCTCAGGCTATAACCCACGCTCAGCAGCTTAAGGCTGCCGGCATTTTCCCAATCCAGCATTCTCTCTACCACTTTCAGCATATGCAGCATCTTCCTGGCCGTATTCGGCAGGAACGGATTGATGAGAATAGCCAGGTTGGCGGTCAGCTGCAGGCTGATGTGCAGGCAGTTGTCAATTTCTTTTTGCGCCAGCACAGCCACCTCTCCGCCTTCGGTTATTTTTTTTGCCTTGATCCAGGGTTCCTTGTCCTGCATATACTTATTGCCTTTGCGGGACAGCTCAATCACTTCAAACAGCGCTTCCCTGAAACGGTATTCTTCTATGCTTTTTGTAATTTTTGCCACGCCCTGCTGCAGATCGGTGATCAGCTGTTTATCCTTTTCATCAATGATCTCGTTATGAAAAACAGGGACCTTCCCGTCGCAGAGCTTGTGCATCAGCACCAGGGCCCTGTTGACAAAATTGCCAAAAATGGCCACCAGCTCGTTGTTGTTGCGGTCCTGGAAATCCTTCCATGTAAAGTCATTGTCCTTGGTTTCCGGCGCATTCGCGCATAACACATACCGTAACACATCTTCCGCCCCGGGAAAATCTTTTATATACTCATGTACCCATACGGCCCAGTTACGGGAAGTGGAAACTTTATCGCCCTCAATATTCAGGAACTCATTCGCCGGCACATTATCCGGCAATACAAAACCCCCATGTGCCCGCAGCATGGCGGGGAAAATGATACAGTGGAATACGATATTATCCTTGCCGATGAAATGTACCAGCTTGGTATCTTCTTTACACCAGTAATCCGCCCATTGATCCGTCAGCTCCTTGGTAGCGCTGATATACCCAATGGGCGCATCAAACCATACATATAAGACCTTTCCTTCTGCATCGGGCAAAGGCACTTTTACACCCCAGCTGCTGTCGCGGGTCATGGCACGGCTTTGCAGCCCGCTGTCCAGCCAGCTCTTACACTGGCCATATACGTTATTCTTCCATTCCTTGTGCTCTTCCAGCACCCACTGCTTCAGCCATTCTTCGTAGTGCTGTAAAGGGAAATACCAGTGTTTGGTTTTCCGCTTTACCGGCACGGCATCACTCAGGGTGCTTTTTGGATCGATCAGTTGTTCCGGGCTCAGGGAAGAGCCGCATTTTTCGCACTGATCGCCGTAAGCGCCAGGATTGCCGCAGATAGGACAGGTGCCGGTGATGTATCGGTCTGCCAGGAATACATTGGCTTTTTCATCGTAATACTGCTCCGTTTCCTTTTCCTCAAACAGCCCGTTATCATATAGCTTCTTAAAAAAGTCAGCCGAGGTTTCGTGGTGCGCGGGGTTGCTGGTGCGGGAATAGATATCGAACGATATCCCCATCTTTTCGAAGCTGTCTTTTATGATAGCATGATATTTATCTACTATAGCCTGAGGGCTTACCCCTTCTTTTAAAGCACGTATAGTAATGGGCACGCCATGCTCATCGCTGCCGCCCACGAATTTGATATCCCTTTTCTGCGCCCGTTGATAACGTACATATATATCAGCAGGCAAATAACAACCCGCCAGGTGCCCGATGTGAACGGGACCATTGGCATAGGGTAATGCCGCTGTAACCAGTATTCTCTTATAATCTTTCATAACAAATGTAAAGCGGATGCAAAAATAACGCAATGCAGCCACATCCTGTTCATTTACTATCTTCGTACAGACCGCCTGCGGTCGCTTAAAAGTCTTATTATGAAGAACATTTTTGCCGGAATTGGCTTACTGGTATTGGTATGGTGTAAAAATCTCGCATTTGCCACCGAAGGCATGTGGCTGCCCCAGTTGTTGGCCAGCCTGAATGAGAAGGAAATGAGGGAGATGGGGATGAAGATAACCGCAAAAGATATTTATGATGTCAGCAAAGGAAGCCTGAAAGATGCTATTGTAAGCCTGGGTGGCTTTTGCACGGCTGAAGTAATTTCCGATAAAGGGTTGCTCCTTACCAACCACCACTGTGCCTACAGCGTGATCCAGCAGCACAGCAGTGTGCAGAACAACTATATCGACAAAGGCTTTTGGGCAGCGTCGCCAAACGAGGAGCTGGCAAATCCGGGGCTGACCGCTACTTTCATTATCCGTATTGACGATGTGACCGCACAGGCGCTGGAAGGTGTCACCGATGCCTTATCAGAAAGAGAACGGCAGTCGCAGGTAGACAAAAACCTGAACAGCATACGGACTTCGGTGAAAAAAGAAAGCTGGCAAAACGTGCTGATCCGTCCTTTTTTTGAAGGCAACAAATATTTCCTGTTCATTACGGAAACCTTTTCAGATGTACGCCTTGTAGGCGCTCCGCCTTCTTCCATCGGTAAGTTCGGCAGCGATACGGACAACTGGGTATGGCCGCGTCATACGGGAGATTTTACGCTCCTGCGGATCTACGCGGATAAGGATAACCGGCCGGCAGCTTATTCCAAAGATAATGTGCCTTATAAGCCCAAAAGATCCCTGAGCATTTCCCTGGACGGATTGAGCAAAAACGACTTTACTATGGTATTCGGGTTTCCCGGGCGCACCCAGGAATACCTGCACTCATCTGCCATAGCCCAGATCCTGGAGAAACAAAACCCTGCAAAGATCCAGATCCGCGACAAAGCGCTGAGCATCACGGACAGGTATATGCGTAGCGACGAAGCCATTAAAATACAATATGCGTCCAAATTTGCCTCTACATCCAATGCCTGGAAAAAATGGCAGGGAGAAAGTCTCGGGCTGAAAAAAACAAATGCAGTAGCCAAAAGAAAAGCCTATGAAGCAGATTTTCAGAAAAGGGTAGATGCTAATGCAGCATGGAAAAGCCAGTACGGGACCCTGCTGCAGCAGCTGACAGATACTTATGTTGCCATTGAAAACCCGGCGCTGTACAGGGATATCTTTAATGAGACCATGCGGAACGTGGAATTCCTTTCCTTCAGCACCCGTATCATACCATTGATAAATGCTTCCTCAAGAAGCGCAGACGCCTACGAAGAGATAAAAGCAGAGCTGCTGGAATACAGCAAAGAGTATTTTAAAGACTATAATAAAGATATAGACCAGGAAGTGGCCATCGCTCTGCTGAACCTGTATGCCAGTACCATGCCGCAGGCTTTTAAACCTTCCACACTACAGACCGATAACAGCGCGTTGGTAAAAGAGCTGTTCGGCAGCAGCCTGCTGATGAATCCCAATAATTTTACAGCCACGCTCCAAAAGCCCATGGACGATGCGGTTGCTACCCTTTCGGCTGACCCGGCTGTAAGGCTGGCATCTTCTCTCGGAAAGTTATATGCAGAAAACAATGTTGCCATTGTCAACGATCTGCAGGAGAAGCTAAACGGACTGCAGCAAAAGTACATGACCGCCCAAATGGCTGTATTCAAGGAAAAAAGATTTTATCCCGATGCCAACAGCACCATGCGGGTAACCTATGGTAAGGTGAACGGGTACAATCCCCAGGATGCTGTGGAATATGATTTTTATACTTACCTGGATGGCGTCATGGAAAAATATATTCCCGGCGACTATGAGTTTGACGTACCGCAAAAGCTCATCGACCTTTATCACAAAAAGGATTACGGGGCATATGGCGTGAACGGTAAAATGCCGGTTTGTTTTATTGCTTCCAACCATACAACAGGCGGTAATTCCGGCAGCCCGGCTTTGGATGCCTGGGGCAACCTGGTGGGACTCAACTTCGACCGGGTATGGGAAGGCACCATGAGCGATATCAACTACGATCCGTCCATCTGCCGGAACATCATGGTAGACGCCCGTTACATACTTTTTATCATTGATAAGTTTGCCGGCGCCGGGCATTTGGTACAGGAAATGAAGCTGGTGCATCCGAAAAAGCAGGGGAAATAGTACAAAGTAATAAGTGAAATAACAGGTAGTTGTTCCTTTGGGTAAATTGACCGCGCGGCGATTCCTGCCCCTGCCAGGCTGTGTCGTCCGGGCAGATGGCTACGTCATTCAACCGGGCACCGACTTATAGCGGACCACCCGCCTGCGAAGAATACATCTTGCTTTCAGAAATTACTACAAAATTTAGTATATTTGTTGTCATTTTTTATATGCCTACACAGAAAAAAGCCGGCAAACCTGCTTCCGGCAATCATGACGAGCAAATAGAAGTATTCGGAGCCAGGGTGCATAACCTGAAGAACCTGGATATTAATATTCCAAAAAATAAGCTGGTGGTGATCACCGGTATCAGCGGCAGCGGCAAGTCTTCGCTGGCTTTTGATACCATATATGCGGAAGGCCAGCGGCGTTATATGGAAACATTCGGCGCCTATGCCCGGCAGTTTATCGGGGATATGGAAAGACCGGATGTGGACAAAATAACCGGGCTTTCGCCCGTTATCTCCATTGAGCAGAAAACCACGAACAAGAATCCCCGTTCTACCGTGGGAACGGTAACCGAAGTATACGACTTTTTACGGCTGCTGTATGCCAGGGTGGGAGAAGCCTATTCCTACAATACCGGTAAAAAAATGGTGAAGTGGAGCGAGGAAGAGATCGTACAGAATATTTTTTCCCGCTTTGCGGGACAGAAGATCTCCATACTGGCGCCATTGGTACGCGGACGTAAAGGGCATTACCGGGAGCTGTTTGAAGATATCCGGAAAAAAGGATTTGTGAAAGTGCGGGTGGACGGGGAGATAAAGGACCTGGTGCCCAAAATGCAGGTAGACCGCTACAAGGTGCATGATATTGAACTGGTGGTAGACCGCCTGAAAGTAGAAGAGTCGTTCCGGCTACGCATCAGCCAGAGTGTACAGCACGCGCTGCGCCTGGGCAAAGACCTGCTGTTCGTTTCCCCCTCGGAAGACAGTCCTAAAAAGCTGAAAGAAGCTTCTTACTCCAGGTCCCTGATGTGTGAGGATACCGGTCTTTCCTACGAAGAACCTTCTCCCAACAGTTTTTCTTTTAACTCTCCTTACGGCGCCTGCCCGGTGTGTAAGGGACTGGGAACAGTATACCAGGTGAGCATGGACGCCATCATCCCCAACCCGGACCTGAGCATCAACGAAGGAGGTATTGCTCCGTTAGGCGAAGAAAGGGAGGCCTTTATTTTTAAGCAGGTACAGCAAATTGCCAAAAAAAATAAGATCAGCCTGGATAAGCCTGTCAAGGACCTGCCACCCAAAGCAATGAACCTGCTGCTCTACGGTAATGAAGCCGGGGAAGGAGATGCCGTGCTGAACTTTGATGAGTCCCAAAGCGGCGGGCAGATATATGCCACGGAGTTTGAAGGGATCGTGAACCAGTTGAAGAGATGGTTTGCCGGCAGCAGCAGCGAGGGTATCCAGCGTTGGGTAGAACAATTCATGGAGCTGAGGACCTGTGATGCCTGCCAGGGAGACCGCCTGAAAAAAGACAGCCTCTGGTTCAAGATAGATGGAAAGAATATTGCGGAGCTGAGCACACTTAATCTCAATACGCTGGCCCAGTGGTTCGAAGGTATTGAAGACCGTTTGTCAGACAAGCAAAACGCCATTGCAAAGGATATTTTAAAGGAGATCAGGGAACGCCTGGGTTTCCTCCTGAATGTAGGACTGACCTACCTGTCGCTCAACCGTTCTTCCAGGACGCTGAGCGGCGGCGAATCCCAGCGCATACGGCTGGCCACCCAGATCGGGTCGCAGCTGCAGGGGATCACCTATATACTGGATGAGCCATCCATCGGGCTGCACCAGCGCGATAACCAGCGGCTGATCGCAGCGTTGCAGAACCTGAGGGATATCGGCAACAGCGTATTGGTAGTGGAGCACGATAAGGACATCATGATGGCCGCCGACTATCTCATCGATATCGGTCCAAAAGCCGGGTACCATGGCGGCCGTATCGTAGCGCAGGGCAAGCCCAAAGACCTGCTGAAGCTGGATACGCTGACCTCTTCTTACCTTAACGGTCACCGGAAAATTGAGGTGCCGGCGGAACGCAGGAAAGGCAACGGCAAAACATTAGAGATAAAAGGCGCCAGCGGCAACAACCTGAAGAAGGTAAATGTGAAATTCCCGTTGGGGAAGCTGATCGTCGTGACCGGCGTCAGCGGCAGCGGAAAATCTACCCTGGTGAATGAAACCCTGTATCCCATCCTCAGCAGGCATGCGTACAATTCAAGGGTTCAACCGCTGGCATACAGCTCGGTGAAAGGGTTGGAAAATATTGATAAGGTCATAGAAATAGACCAGTTGCCGATCGGACGGACACCGCGCAGCAACCCCGCCACCTATTGCGGGTTCTTCACGGAGATCAGGCAATTATTTGCTGCCGTGCCGGAAGCTAAGATAAGAGGATACAATGCCGGACGGTTTTCCTTCAATGTAAAAGGTGGCCGCTGTGATGTTTGTGAAGGAGGAGGTATGCGTGTGATAGAAATGAACTTTTTGCCGGATGTGTATGTGCCCTGCGAAAAATGCCAGGGCAAAAGGTATAACCGCGAAACCCTGGAGATCCGTTACAAAGGGAAATCCATCAGCGACGTGCTGAATATGACGGTGGATGACGCTGTGGAGTTCTTCCAGAATGTGCCATATCTCTACCGGAAAATAAAGGTATTGCAGGATGTGGGATTGGGATACATTACCCTGGGACAGAACGCCGTGACCCTGAGCGGTGGGGAAGCGCAACGTGTAAAGCTTTCGACAGAGCTGGCAAAGAAAGATACCGGCAAAACATTTTACATCCTGGATGAACCGACCACAGGACTGCATTTTGAAGACATACAACACCTGCTGGCTGTATTGAACAAGCTGACAGACCGGGGAAATACCGTGCTGGTGATAGAGCATAACCTGGACGTGATAAAAGTAGCAGACCACGTTATAGATATCGGACCGGAGGGTGGCGATGGCGGAGGCTCCGTTGTATTTGAAGGAACCCCGGAAGCATTAATGAAATGCAAAGAAAGCTTTACCGGCTATTATCTCAACCTCGAAGTCAATCATCAAAAAAATTAACATGCAAAGAGTAATCGTAGACATGGATGAAGTAATGGCCGACACCATGGGCGCCATGGTAGAATGGTATACCAAAGAACACGGCCAGCCTTTGGATTATTCCAAAATGATAGGGTCATGGTCAAAAGGGTTTCCTGACCAACACCAACCCCTGATAAAAGAAAGATTGTATTCCGAAGGTTTTTTCAGGCACCTGCCGGTGATGGAGGATTGCGTGGAAGTGCTGGAAGCCGTAAATAAAAAATATGAATTGTTTATCGTATCTGCAGCTATGGAATTCCCGAATTCTTTAAGGGACAAGCTGGAATGGCTGAACGAACATTTCCCCTACCTCACCTGGCACCAGCTTGTACTTTGCGGAGATAAGCGTTTGGTGTCCGGCGACTACATGTTTGACGATCATGTAAGAAACCTGGTGCATTTCCCGGGAAAAGCTTACCTGTATTCTACCATTATGAACGCGCATGAAACCGGCTACGACCGGGTTGCCAACTGGAAAGAGATCGCCGGCATCCTGTTATAACGACACGGCAGCTACCTGCTGTTCCTTCTTCCAGTTAACACCGCGCTCTTTCAGGTAACGCAATACAAAATCGAAACAGGCTTTACTTTTACCTACAAACTCAGGCGGGAAAACGCCTTTCTCCGTGAATTGCTTATTGACAAGCAGGTTAACCCCTGCCGTGCAGGTATATCCTGTAGATCTTGCCATGGAGCTGGTTTGAGATACTTTATCATATTGATCCAGCAGGCTGTAGCTGACTCTAACGGGTTGTTTGTCCTTTTCCCCCTCTACGGTTATTTTCATTACCGTAAATTCTTCCTCTTCCGGTAACAGTTGCCATTCTTTGAACAGCAGCGAGGAGGAAAATTCCAGTGGAGAAACCGGCACCCCTTTTACATTCACCGGATCCGTATCAAAAAAGCCTGCAGACTGCAGATCCGCGATCAGCTTACTGTGCCCCGGATA
>Ga0222429_100636_pt1 | contig 18754 bp, 13 predicted proteins | sample 1B50Ametagenome_FD_182475 | JGI IMG/M metagenome (GOLD analysis project Ga0222429, IMG submission 182475) | Enriched microbial communities from leaf-cutter ant dump, University of Wisconsin, Madison, United States - 1B50A (version 2) | ecosystem: Environmental > Terrestrial > Nest > Insects nest...
TTGTGTATAAAAAAACAAACAGGATAAAAGGGTTTAAAATAGCTAAACTGAAGTTTGAGCTGGAGCTGGAGACAGAAATCATGAAAGCCGTGGTCGTGTTGTGTGGTGGAGACCCGAACAGAGCCCCGCACCTCTTTAATTCTACTTAGACACGTTTCGAACAGTACTAGCCTCTTACTTCGAAAAATTATATACGATACCCCCCAGTATATTAAACCCAAATACATCATACTGGTTCCAGCGTTGGTACCTGGAGTTGAAAACATTATTTGCCTGTGCCCATAAATTGAGTTGTTTGGTAATACGGAATTCAAGCCCGGCGCTCAGGTCAAACGGGTTTTTGCTGCGCCCGGAAGAACCGTCGCTTTTCATGTATTTAGCACCTTCAAAGAAAAACAGGTCGCTTTTCAGCCAAAGATCTTTCAGCAGTCGCCACCTCAACGCAGTGCTCAACTCCCTGGGTATGATGCCCCATGCTTCCTGCTGCGTTTTCTGACCGCTGAACAACAACCAGTCGAATTTGGCTGTCAGTGAAAATTCTTCCGCCTGCACGATCCCTACTTCCCCGTGAGATTGAAAAGCTGTTAACCGGTCTTCGTTTAAGATCACAAAGCTCTTACGGTCTCCGGGAAGCGTATCGTTTACAAACAGGGGCATGTTGTAAAACTGCACCAGTCCCACTTTTACATTATAAAAAAAGTATTCCAGGAAAGTTCCCTTCAATCCGCCATAGGTTTCGTTCACGCGGGTATTCAACAAGAAGTTAGGTTGCTTCAGGTAAGGGTTGATACCTGCAAAACGCTTGTAGGTCCCCTTGTCGTAATGCATCAGCCAGCCTACCTGTACGATCGCGCCATCCGTACCCAGCTTAAAATCTGCCATCAGGTCGGGCAGCAGCCGGAATTTGGAGTTATCCCAGGAAGGAATAACACCTCCGTGAATATTTACATTTTCATTTTTAAAGTCGAGTGAAAACGGTACCGTGAAAAGCGTATTGTTGATGGCTTCCTGGTTCCTGCGGGAAAGCTGGTTGTAATCCACATTCAACGCCAGGTTCACGGCAAATGACTCCCCGATGGACTTGCTCAGCGGAAGGTTCCCGATAGCCCTGAATTCCCTGCCGTTATAGTTGTCATTAAAAAAACCAACGGTTACATCCGGGTGATACTTAAGTCCGAATTCGGTTTCCTCCGTATTCCTGATACCCGCACTTACATCCATGCCTATGAAACGCTGTCTCACATCAGATTTGCTGTAGCTGTACAGGCTGTGGTCGTATCCGTAAAGATTGTACTGGTCATTTTGGAAAGAAGCTTTTCCATGCAGCTCGTGGCTGTTATTGATCAGGGTGCTTCCATACGCGCTTGCGCGCATGTTCATATATGACTGATGCTGGATGTCCTTGCCCTTAGAGCTGATAAAGTCACCCAGGACGCTGAGGGTAGAATTGGTAGCGTTTGTAAAGGTGAGTCCTGCCTGGGCATAAGGTGTCTGGTAATTTCCAAAGCCCAGCTTAACAAAATTACTGGCAGCCCATTTCCCGGTGGTATCTGTTTCCAGCGAAAGCGGACTGATTGTAAGCGGTTGGTATTTACGCTCCAGGGAAGTAACCGGAGTGTTATAGGCAAATCTCGGGCGGGCAGAATCCGGAACAGGCGGCGCCGCATCGAAATTGATCTTCGCAGCCGCTTTCAGGCTGGGCTTAAAGGAAGACGTGATGTCAATGGTCTGCTTTTTGCCGGGCTCCTGCGCCGGTAAAAGGTTCGCGGACAAAATAAATAAGCCAGAAAACAGGTATATCTTTAAAAAGTTCATTTTAGAACATTTTGAATGTTATAAGCTTTATTAACCTCCGATTTTACTATCCGTTTTTTCAGCAGCGATCACATCATTCAGTTTTGCCTGCGCTTCGTTTTTCAGTTCCGTGATCTTGCTGTTTTCCACCACGCTTTGTAAAGTGGCTTTTGCATTAAAATAGTCACGATCCTTCAGGTATATATCTCCCAGCAGTATATAGGCTTTGGTGATCCAGTAATCATAGGATCCCGATTTATTGATCGTTTCGAATGCCGCTTTATCCGCGTTCTTGAGATCGTTGAGCAGGAAATAGCTGTATGCGATCTCGTACCTGGCTTCAGCTGCAAAGGAAGCTTTGTTGATAGCAATAACGTTCCGATAGCTTTGAATGGCTTCAGGATATTTCCCGTCCGTCTGGGCGGCCCGTGCCGTTACCATATTGGCCAGCACCTTATCGTCTACGCTGGTGTTTTTTTCCTTCAGCAGATCCTGGGCATTCGGTACAGCCTCGGCCCATTTCTTCTGCTGGTATTGGCTTCTTAATAATCCTCTCATGCCTTCCAGCCTGAAGTCGGCGCCGGTAGCCAGCTCTTTCAACGCCGTAAAATAGGTTTCGGCTTTTGCGTAGTCTTCCAGTTGAAAGTAATAGATTTGGCCTGCCTGCGAAGCTGCCCGCTCTGCATATTTACTGGCGCCTCTTTCGGCCACTTCTGCATATCCTGCTGCTGCATTCTTCCAGTCTTTGCGCATATTGTATATCTCGCTTCTCAAAAAGAAGGCATCCAGGGCATACTGCCCGTCGGCAAATTTGCCGAGATAATTATTGAAGCCGGTCAATGCGGCGTTGTAGTCTTTATCTATATACTTGGCTTCGGCAGCCTTGTAGGTGAGGTTGTCTTCTTCGTTAACGGTTACGGATCTCCCGATGCTCTTCATGAAATCGACATATTCTCCGGTCCTGCCTTCTGCAGAATAGATAGCTTTCACGTTGTCGATAGCCTCATTTGCCTCCATGGCATTGGGGTGCTGGTTCACCAGTTTTTTGAACTGGGCCAGTGCCTCATTGTTATTATCCAGGTTGTAATAACATAATCCGAGCTTCAGCTGCGCTTCAGGCTTCAGGTTGGTAGCGCCGGGCGCATCTATTACATTGTTCAGATACGGGATCGCCTCGCGGTAACGCTCATCAGCGAGATAGGTCTTTGCAATTTCCAGGTTGGCATCGCCGATCAGCGACGAATTGGGAAACTTGCGGTCAAACCCCCTGAGAATGTTAATTTTTTCATTGCTGCTGGTAATACCGCTGATCATGGCTGTTTGGTAGGTGGCATAGTCAGCCGCCGGCCATGAATAGCTGCTGATGGTTTCATACATTACTTTGGCTTTTGAAAAACTCCTGTTCATGAAATAACAATCGGCTGCCCGCGCATACGCATCCTGTTGAACAGGTGGGGAATTCAAAACAGGTGTTTTAGCTACCTGCTCAAAGAAAGGCAGGGCCTGCGGGTAATTTTCCTTTCTGAAAAAGCAATACCCGAGGTTATACCTTGCATTGGTAATATTCATTTCCCCCACATCGCCTGACTCGGTGGAGATGAAAGCATGATAAAACCGGATCGCATCGTCGAGCCTGTTCTGCCGGTAGGCGATCTCTCCCTCCCAGAAATTTACAGCCGACAGTACCGGCGCATTATATGTATTCTTCAACGCTTTATCCAGCAACTCTTTCGCTCCGTTCAGGTCCTGGTCGTTGATAAGCTCCATTGCCCTGCCGTACAGCACTTTGGGATACAAACGCCTGGCAGCATCAGATGAAGCCTGGATATTGTCGAGTATGGAAAGCGCCTCCCGGTAGTTATTGGTATTTGCCAGCAATGCCGCGGTTATTTCAGAAGCCTCTTTCTGGTATTCAGAGCCGGGATATTCCGACAGGAATTTCTGGAATTCCGCCAATGCTATATCCTGGAAACCTAATTCGTAAGACAGCTTGGCGTAATTGAATTTAGAAACCTCTCGCTGGGCTTTGTTGGTATTATTGGTGGCGCTGAATGAAAATGCATTCCTGGCATTTGCCTTGTCGCCGAGCTTCAGGTAGGCATCCCCCAGTATATACATGGCATGCATGCTCAGGGAATCCTCGCCGCCTGCCAACTGTTTTAAACCCTCTACAGCATCCTGCAGCCTGTTTTCATGATAATAACTATAGCTCAGCTCGTAAAGCGTTTCGCGGCTCACCTTCGGTGTTTTTTCCACGTATTCCTTCAGGTAAGGTAAGGCTTCGGTATATTCTCCTTTTTCAAAAAGCGAGTGGCCTACCAGTTCCTTCATCGGCACATCGTAGTGGCTGCTGCTTTTCTTCAGCGCGTCCTGGGCATAGGTCAGCGATTTTTCTTTATCACCCTGTACATAATACAGGTTTGCAATATAAAAAGGTACAACAGACTTATATTTCGGATCGTTCTCGATGTTTTTAAAAGCAACCTGGGCTTCTTTGTGATTACCATTGGCATATACAATCATACCATAGTAATAATTAGCTTCCGCATAATTAGGGTCACCAGGCTTCTTGGAAATGGTTTCCAGCAGCGGTTTGGCTTTATCGAACTGCTCAACGGTAAAATAAGCATAGCCCTGGTGAAACTTCATGTCCGCGATCTGCCGGTTGCTCAGGTTGGTGATGCTGGTTTGCTCGTAGTACTGCAGCGCCTGCCGCATATCATTTTTTCTGAAATAATATTCCGCCAGGTGGAAGCTCAGCCTTTCCCTTAAGGAAGGGTTATAATTGAGCCCAATGAAATTGGCAGCATCCTCTGCTGCAAACGCTTCATTTTGCTGCAGGCCACAGGCGATGGTATAAAACTTCACATCATCGTATTCAAGCGCTGAATTTGTTTTGTCGGTGGAACGAAGTCCTCTTTCCAGCTCCCTGAAAACGGGATATGCCAGGCTGAACTGGTCGTTCTGAAAAAACTCTTTTGCCTGTTTATACTTTGCCTGCGGATCGGTAAATATCCTTGTTTGCTGCCCCCTTGTTTGTAAGGTCATCAGACCGGCAGATACCGTGATAATTAAAGCAATGATTTTTTGCATAACATTATCTGTAGTGGGTTTATTCAACGAAGCTGTTTACAGCAACCTGCACGAAGATCAATTCTCTTTTGTTACAAATTTCCTAAAGTAAAATCTGGCGGCAAAGTTACTGTTAAGCAATTTTGCAATAACCATTCCAGATCACATGTGGATAAAAGGTTTGTATCGCCTATTTTTGCATCCTGAAATCTCAAAACGGCATAAGAATCTGCCTTTGATACAATTATAAAAGATGAAAAAGCTACTCTCTACCGACTATCCTGTTTGGGCCTTCAATACGGCAATGTTCATTCTCCGGGTGGCGCTAGGGCTTATGATGCTGCCTCACGGTTATGGCAAGCTGGTCCGCTTTGGCGATATGCAGGCGAAGTTCACCAATTTTCTGGGTCTTGGTTCCACAGTTTCACTGGTATTGGTGCTTTTCGCAGAGCTGATATGCTCTGTTTTTATCATGCTCGGGCTATTTACCCGTTTTTCTGTCATTCCACTGATCGTGGTTATGGGTGTCGCCTTGTTCCAGTCGCACAATGGTGAAATATTCGGAGCCGGAGAAAAGGCAGGCTTATACCTGGCAGGTTTTATCACTATCCTGCTGGTAGGTCCCGGAAAGGCGAGTGTGGATGGTATGATGGGGAAATAGGCAAACAGCAGGGGAAGCTACCCGGTTACAGCACAGGCGCAACTGGCATTTCCCCTATAAAAAAGCCCCTGTTACAGGGGCTGGTTCACAACATCTACAATTTTAAATTTTTTGACACCGGCGGGCAGCTTCCATTCTACTTCGTCGCCTTTTTTGAAGCCGATCAGCGCGGCACCCATGGGCGCTACAATAGATACTCTTTTTTGGGAAATATCCGCATCGGAAGGCATTACAATAGTATATGCGGATGTTTTCCCGTTTTCTACATTTTCAACCGTTACCGTTGAGTTTAGCCGCACTACATCAGCATCCAATTTACCATCTTCTACTACTTTGGCCCTGCCGAGCTCGTATGCCAGGCTCATTTCATCGCCTTTGGGCTGACTGGTGGAAATGCCTATAAATTCTTTCAGGATCTTAAAATCGGATTCACATAAAACAACCGGATTTTTAGTCATAATATTCGAATATTTTAAAAATGAACAATGACCCCTTATACCGTTGGCATGCAACAGCTAACAGGTCTTTTTTATATTTTGTAAACGTGGAATTCCGGGTAGCCCCGGCATCCTGTTATATAAGGGAAGAAGCCGGGGCAGAAATGGGGAAGGCTGCAAACGCCGTATTTGCCGGTGGCAATACAGCGGGAACCTTTCCGCCCGGTAAAACGAACAAATCGCAGGAGCAATATTTTTTCTGCAACAAGATCATTCTGCAAAGTTAGCTATTTATCCGCAATTCTCCATTTTAGTACCTGCCGGCAATTATTGTCACTCTCCAAAGCATATCCCGTCTGGAAAATATTTTGAATCTTGCTCACACAAGTCCATGACTGTCAATTTAAGCAGGGAAGCTTTCCCGCAGATAGAGCGCAGATCCTATACGCAGATATCGCCGAGAACTGATCTAAAAAGAGTGGTCTATGCGGTTTGGGCGCTTCATGACGACTTTGCGAGGAAGTGCAGATGCTTCCTTCGTCAGCATGACAAAATAGTGGGGGGCGGTCACGCAAAGTGCGCAAAACACGCCGCAAAGATTCGCAAAGAAGAAGTGTTCTAAAAGGTTATCTGCGGTCTTCGTGCTTCATGGCGGCTTTGCGCGAAATTACCTGCAAAATCAGCATCATCAGCGAAAACAATCTGCGTGGATTTGCAGGATATAAAACCAGACTGGTGAAAGTCTTCCGAAGCATGACTTGTTGCCTTCCAATTTGACCGGACCGTGCCCGGATTAGAGAGGGTTATGGGGTTGGCTAAAAAGATCGTCATCGCAAATGAAGGGAAGCGATGTCAATTTTTTAAACCTTTATCATTCTATGAGCTTGCGTTTCCCAACCTTCGGTCGAGATCGCAAAGACGTTCAATGAGGCAGGATACATTGCGCCGGATCCCGGTATTTTCTTTTTTGTCCCGAATACCCCTGTAGTTTGTCGAAATATCCCTCCCTTCATGCCTTTATCCCATATTAGCTTTGTAACGGCCGAAACGGGATCGCAACATTACAATTTCCTGACAGTATACTGACATAGGATTGACAAACTACCTGCTATCTTGCGTGCCAATAACATGGACCATGTAAATTTTAAAAATAATTGATGGAAACTTTGGTTACAATTAAAGTTTCCTTAGTTTTGCTCCCGAATATGGAAATGCAGGAGCGCATAGCTGTAAAGGCGCAGGAGCTTTTTCTCCGGTATGGCATCAGAAGCATCAGCATGGATGAAATAGCTTCTCAACTGGGTATCAGCAAAAAAACGATCTATCAGTTTTATGCTGATAAGGATGCATTGGTTGAATTAGTAGTGGAAAACATGCTGGCTGATAACGAGGGCGCCTGTTTTAATACAAGGAGCCTGAGTGAAAACCCGGTTCATGAAATTTTCGTTGCCCTGGGGCTGTTGCAGAACATATTGAAGGTAACCAACCCTGCCATAGTGTACGACCTTCAAAAGTATCACCCCGCTGCCCACCAGAAACTTACGGACCATTACAATAAGTTTTTGCTGAAGCTTATTGCAGAGAACCTGGAAGAAGGAAAGAAGCAACAATTATACCGGCAGGAGCTGGATACCGATATCATTGCACGGTTCAGGCTGATGTCGGTGTTCATGACCTTTCATCCCGACCTGACGCCCTCTGTGGGCAAACACTCCCTGACCGCTGTAACGGAAGAAATAACCACCCTCTTCCTGTATGGAATAACCACTCCCAAGGGACAGAAACTGATTCAAAAATATCAAAACAGATAAATATTCATCCTTTATGAAACGAGTATACACGGAAACATCGGCATTACAGCAAACGATGCCCCGTAGCATTGCAGGTTTTTTATATGCCGGGGCAGTCTTTGTATGGCTGTTGGTTTCTTCTCAGATGGTTCGCGCACAGGATGCCCCGGAAGTGCATTCGCTTTCCCTACAGCAAGCCCTGGCGTATGGACAACAGCATAATGTGCAGGTGAAGAATGCGTTGCTGGACATCCAGATCCAACGCCAGACCAACCGGGAAGTAACCGGTGCAGCCTATCCGCAGATTAATGGCAGTATTTCTACTACCTATAATCCTGCTGTGGCTACACAGGTAATTCCGAATTTTATTTCACCTGCCACCTATCAGGTATTGGTTCAGGAAGGAGTGAAGGATGGAAATGGTAATCCCATCCAAATGCCTGGTGATTTTGGTTTTATCGCAGCACAATTTGGAACCAAATTCAATGCAAGCGGAGGGGTTTCACTCACGCAAATCATTTTTGACGGCCAGGTGTTTGTCGGTTTGCAGGCAAGAGAAACACTGATACAGTTCCGTGAGAGGAATGCGGATATTACAGAAGAAGCTATTAGGGCCAACATCTCGAAAGTATATTACCAGTTGGTTGTCAGCAAGACACAGGTAGAACTGTTGGATGCCAATATAGCGCTGCTGGAAAAGCTAAAAAAAGATACCCGTACCATGTATGATAACGGCTTTGCCGAAAAGCTGGACATCGACAAGCTGGAGGTGCAACTGATGAACCTGCAAACAGAAAAACAAAATGCCCAGAACCAGATACGGAACGGTTACCTGGGGTTGAAGGTATTGATGGGAATGCCTGTCAGGGACTCGCTGGTGCTAACGGATGAGCTGACAGACGAACAGGTGAAAGAAGGTATGCTGGAAGCGGCTGATTTTAATTACTCGAAAAGGCTTGATTACCAGTATGCGGAATTAGGGATCGCTCTTGGAGAATATGATGTAAGACGGTACAAGCTGGCTAAGCTCCCGACCCTGCTGCTGAATAGCTACTATAATAAGAATGCAATGCGTAACCGCTTTGACTTTCTGAAGAAAGGCGACTGGTTTGATATTTCTGCCATCACGCTGCAGCTGAATATTCCGATCTTCACCGGCTTTACCAATAATGCAAGGATTGAAAAGGCCAGGCTTTCCCTGCAGCAAACCATCAACCAGCGGGAAGCCTTAAAGCTGAATATTGACAATGAAGTGGCAACTGCGCAAAATAACTATACTATCGCTATCAGCACGCTCGACTACCAGAAAAAGAATATGGAGCTGGCGGAAAAAGTATTCCAGCAAACACGCAAAAAGTTTGAGATCGGTACGGGATCCAACCTGGAGATCACCCAGGCGCAAACCGATATGAAAACGGCTCAAACCAATTATATCAATGCACTTTACAGCGCCGTGATAGCCAAGATAGATTTCCAGAAAGCAACCGGTAATCTTTAAACGTATTAAACAAACAGTCAAAACCAGATATATGCAAAACTTAGTAAAAATAATTATTGCGCTAGCTGTAGTATCAACTATGACGGCCTGCGGTGGTCAGTCGCCGGATGAAACGTCAAAACAGGTTGCCGCGAAAAAAGCAGAAATAGAAAAGCTGAAAGGCGAGCAAAACGCACTGTCTGAAAAAATCGCAAAGCTGGAGCAGGAAGTGCTTACACTGGACCCTTCGCAAAAGAAGGAGAATCCGAAACTGGTAGCGACCACCCCTGTCAGCGCGGGATCCTTTACACATTTCATTGAGCTGCAGGGACGCATAGACGCTACGAATGTGGCATATGTGGCGCCGCGGGGCGCCGGAGGACTGGTGAAGGCGGTATATGTGAAACAAGGTGATAATGTAAAAAAGGGACAACTGCTGCTGAAGCTGGATGACGCCCTTACCCAGAAACAACTGGACCAGTTGAATACCCAGTTGGATTTTGCACAGGACCTGTTGAAACGGCAGCAAAACCTGTGGGATCAGAACATCGGTACCGAGGTGCAACTGCTGAATGCAAAAAATAACGTAGCCAGTATAGAAAAACAAATAGCGTCAGTAAAGGAGCAGGCCTCGTTCTCGAATGTATACGCGGAAATGTCGGGTATTGCAGAATCCGTAAATATAAAAGTGGGAGAATTTTTCCAGGGTGGCCCTCAGATAAGGATTGTAAATACCAGCGAGCTGAAAGTGGTAGCCCAGGTACCGGAAAATTATCTCGGCAAGGTAGGAGTAGGGAATAACGTGGTATTGAATTTTCCCGATATCGGCAAAACCATTCAGTCAAAGATATCTGTAGCCGGTAAGCTCATAGATCCTATTACGCGGTCCTTTTATATAGAAACCAAATTGCCGCAAAACAAAGATTATCGTCCCAACCAGATCGTAGTGGTAAAAATACAGGATTATGCAACGGATAATGTAATTACAATCCCGGTAAATACACTCCAGAATGATGATAAAGGTAAATATGTGCTGGTTGCCGTTACCGAGAACGGAAAGCTGGTGGCGCATAAAAAATATATTACCATCGGGCAAACCTATGAGGACAAGGTGGAAGTGACCGGCGGTATGGAAGCAGGCGACACCGTAATAACCGATGGATTCCAGGGGCTTTATGAAGGGCAATTGCTGACCACAAGCTTATAACGACCCGAAAGCAATTACATATTAATGACACACTAATTACAGTATATGAGTGTTTTAGAAAATATTACGGACAAGTTCAAAGAGTTCAAACCTACCACCTGGTCCATCAAAAACAAAACGTCCATTTACCTGGCAATGATCTTTGTCAGCCTGGCGGGTGTTTTCCAGTTTGTTACTTTACCTAAAGAACAGTTTCCGGACATTATTATTCCTACCGTATACGTACAAACGGTATATGTAGGTAATTCTCCCAAAGACATGGAAAACCTGGTTACCCAACCCATCGAAAAGCAGATCAAGGGGATAACCGGTGTCAAGATCCAGAAAACAACCAGTACTTCCATACAGGATTTTTCTGCGATCGTGGTGGAATTCAGCACGGATGTGAATATAGATGTGGCGGTGCAGAAGGTAAAGGACGCTGTGGATAAAGCGAAGTCCGACCTGCCTACAGACCTCACAGAGGAACCAAGCGTAATGGAAGTGAGCCTGTCGGAAATACCTGTGATGTACGTGAACCTTAGTGGTGACTATGACAATGTGCGGCTGAAAAAATATGCCGACGACCTGCAGGACAAGCTGGAGGAGCTGTCGCAGATCACCCGGGTGGATATCGTGGGCGCTCCGGAAAGAGAATTCCAGATCAACGTGGACAACTACCGGATGCGCAGCGCCAATGTAACATTCGACGATATCGCCAATGCAGTGGCCAGGGAGAATATGGATATTACCGGCGGTTTGCTGGAAGTGGGAAATATGAAGCGTACACTGCAGTTGAAGGGACAATTCCGTTCAGCAGCAGATATTGAAAATGTTATCGTCCGCGGTCCTACAGGCGGATCTATTTACCTGAAGGATATCGCCTCCATTAAGGATACTACCAAAGAGAGAGAGAGTTATGCGCGACTGGACCATAAGAATGTGATCACACTCAATATTGTGAAAAGGTCTGGTGAGAACCTGATTGAAACAGCAGATGCGGTAAAGGAGGTGGTGAAAGGAATGCAGGAAACGGAGTTTCCCAAAGACCTGAGCGTGGTGATTACTGGAGACCAGAGCAAGAATGCAAAACATTCTTTTGATGAACTGGTAAATTCAATTGTCATAGGGTTTATCCTGGTGTTAGCGATCCTGATGTTTTTCATGGGGGTCACCAACGCCTTTTTTGTGGCCCTGTCTGTGCCGCTGAGCATGTTTGTCGCATTTATGTTCCTGCCGGTGGCCGATATGATCGTCGGCTCACATGTTACGCTTAACTTCATGGTATTGTTTGCCCTCCTGTTCGGGCTGGGTATTATTGTGGACGATGCCATTGTGGTCATAGAAAATACGCACCGGATCTTCGTACAGGGGCGGGGGCGGATCAGTTCGGAAAAGTCGGCCATGATGGCAGCAGGAGAAGTGTTCGTGCCGGTGTTATCCGGGACATTAACGACGCTGGCACCGTTTTTCCCTTTATTGTTCTGGCCGGGTATCATCGGGAAGTTCATGATCTACCTGCCGGTGATGCTGATCTTTACGCTCACCGCTTCGCTGATCGTCGCCTTTATCATGAATCCTGTATTCGCGGTGGATTTTATGAACCACCCCGAGGGAGAGCATAAACAAAAAAAATCCGCTATTTTCAGAAAACCCGTATTCTGGGTTGTAATCGCGATAGGCATCCTGCTGGATATCATGGGTTATACTTTTATCGGGAATATCCTCCTTACCCTGGTGGCGCTTTCTGTTCTTAATGTATATGTACTTGACGGGATGATCCACCGTTTCCAGAATAAGGTGCTGCCCTGGATCATGGGGCATTATGAATCCGTGTTGAAATGGTCGCTCAAAGGCTGGCGCCCTGTGCATCTCCTGATAGGCACTTTCGGGATATTGATCTTCAGCTTTATGGTATTTGGCGCTTCTGTTAGCAGCCAACGCGTTCCGATCGTATTCTTTCCGAATGCCGATCCCAACTTTATATACGTGTACCTAAAGCTGCCTGTAGGTACTGATGTTGCCTATACGGACTCTATTACGAGGAACCTGGAAACGCGGGTATATAAGGTGCTGGACATGCAAGACGGTAAGAAAAATCCGATCGTGGAAAGTGTTATTTCCAATGTTGCTGTAGGTGCCGGGGATCCGATGAACGGCGACCGGAGCACCCGTCCGGAACTGGGAAGGATACAGGTATCCTTTGTGGAATTTGATAAACGGCACGGTGCATCTACCAGGGTATTGCTGGATTCTATCCGGTCTGCAGTAAAAGGTATACCGGGAGCTGAAATTTCCGTTGACCAGGAATCCAGCGGTCCTCCCACCGACCCTCCGATCAATATTGAAATTGCCAGCGAGGATTTTGACAAGCTGATCAAAACAGGTGTGGCGCTCAAAAACTATCTCGACTCCATACAGGTGGGCGGCGTAGAAGAATTAAAAATGGATATTGATCTTACCAACCCCGAAATAAGCCTGACGGTTGACAGGCAGCGGGCATTGATTGAAGGGGTGTCCTCTGCACAGATCGGCATGGAGATCAGGACAGCGCTGTTCGGAAGAGAAGTGTCCAAGATCAAGGATGGGGAAGATGAATACAAGATACAGCTGCGCAATGCAGAGCTGCAGCGGAAAAGCCTGGGCGATCTGCTGAATATGAACATCACGTTCAGGGATATGGCCAGTGGCGGAGCGCTCAAAACTGTGCCTATCAGTTCGCTCGTAAAGGTTGATTACACCAATACGCTCGGCAGTGTTAAAAGAAAAAATCAGAAAAGGACCATCACCCTGCGTTCCAATGTACTGATCTCGCAGGGATATACGCCTACGGCGGTGAACCAGCAGATCAAAAATTATATCGACATGTTCCCCGCAAAAGCTGAGGGGGTGACCATCCAGCAAACCGGGGAGGGAGAGCAGCAGGCTGAGACCATGAACTTCCTGGCAGCGGCCCTTGTGATAGCGCTGATGATCATCCTGTTCATACTTGTATTACAATTCAACTCCATCAGCAAACCGGTTATTATCCTTACCGAGATTGTCTTCAGTATTGTTGGTGTTCTGCTGGGATTCAGCCTGACGGGTATGGAAGTGTCTATTGCTTTTACAGGGCTGGGTATCGTGGGACTTGCCGGTATCGTGGTGAAAAACGGTATCCTGGTGATAGAGTTTGCCGATGAGCTGCGGTCAAGAGGTTTGAAAACAAGGGAGGCTGTTATTGAAGCAGGTAAAACACGTATCATACCTGTTTTACTTACAGCGCTGGCGGCTATCTTTGGTTTGATTCCGCTGGCAGTAGGCTTCAATATTGACTTCGTGGGGCTCTTCTCCAGCTTTGAGCCACACATTTTCTTCGGTGGCGACAGTGCTGCTTTCTGGAAACCATTGGCCTGGACGATCATATTCGGGTTGATATTCGCATTTTTTATGACGCTGTTCATGGTGCCCGCTATGTATCTTATAGCAGAACGATTGAAACGCCCCATGCGCAGGATCTTTGGCGGTAAATGGATATCCATGCTGGGTATTCCGCCGCTGACGCTTATATTCCTGCTGCTGGTGTTCTTTACCATGTTCCGCCACAGGATGGATGTGAGCAGGAGAAGGAGGGTTTTGGCCGGTAAAGCCAGTGAAACCTGGATAAAAAGCTGGTTTTAAAGATAAGGGACATGCGTGGCAGAACTATCAGTTACGGACATACGAATTATCAATAGTTAGGTATTTTACCAAAGAACGCAAAGGTACTGTGCCTGCACCGGCTATGACCTTTGCGTTTCTTATTCACGACCTGTGAAATGGGTCTTTTACAGATGTGCGGGCTGTATTGCTTACCTTTGTTGGATATTTTCTGTACAATTTTTTTCTTATATGCTTACGAAAAGGATCATCCCATGCCTGGATATCAAGGACGGACGGACGGTAAAAGGAACAAATTTCGTGAACCTCAGGGATGCCGGCGACCCGGTAGAGCTCGGCGCTTTGTATGCTCAACAGGGTGCGGATGAGCTGGTTTTTCTGGATATTACTGCTACGGTGGAGAAACGTAAAACCTTAAGTGAGCTGGCTAACAGGATATCTCATCATATCAATATTCCCTTTACGGTGGGAGGCGGCATCAGTAGTGTTGAAGATGTGAATGTATTGTTGCAGAATGGTGCAGATAAGATTTCTGTTAATACCGCCGCTTATAAGAATCCGCAATTGCTGAATGAGCTGGCGAAGGAATTCGGCAGCCAGTGTGTTGTATTGGCCATCGATACAAGAAAAGAGGATGATGGCGAGTGGTACGTATACCTGAACGGCGGCAGAACGAAAACGGATACAAGATGTATTGACTGGGCCAGGCAGGCGGTGGAGCGGGGCGCGGGGGAAGTGCTGCTTACATCTATGAACCATGACGGCACCAAGCAGGGATTTGCATTGGATATCACCCGCACCCTGTCTGAGTTGTTACCTGTGCCTGTAATCGCCAGTGGTGGCGGTGGCAGCATGGAACACTTTGTGACCGTATTTGAAGAGGGAAAGGCGGATGCCGCCCTGGCAGCCAGCATTTTTCACTTTAAGGAAATAAGCATTCCTGACCTGAAAATGTATCTCCGCGACAAAAGTATCCCTGTGCGGGTATAACATTTACTGGGCTCTTTTATATACCGCGGTCAGGCTGGAAACGGCATTTATTTCTGAGTTTTCCTGTTTTATTTGATCCAGCTGGTTCATGTACAGAAATAGTGTATCGGATTTAATTTCATATGTCAACCCGCCAGGCGGAGCGATAGCCTGACCGGTAACAGGATCCGGTAAATTAAATATGGGTCCGTCAGGAAAATACAGTGAATCGGTTCCTTCCTTTTGATAACGGGTTGTGAAATCGTTGGTCTCAAATTTAAATTCCAGCTTGGTGGGAGGCGGGCCTTCTACCTGGACACCATTCGCAAAGCTTTTGTTGTATATGTAAGTGTCAACCTTGTAGCTGTGTTGGCCGGACATGGTTGTTGCCTCGATAGTAAGATTACCTTTGTTGTCGGAAGAAGTATCTGTATACCAGTAGGTTGATTCCATCCGGATATTATTTTCAGATATTAAAATCCCCGTTTCTGAGGCGGTTCTTGCTTCTACGAAGTTCCATTTCCCTTCCAGGGTAATTTCCCCCGGTCCAGGGTCAGGCGTAGGTATTTCAAAAGATTTCTCTTTGCTGCAGGAATAAAATGCAACGGACAGAAGTACAAATACCGGGATTAAAACCTTCATACCTGATTTATATAGATTTATAAAAGCAAAAATCGTAAACTTATTGTAATTATCATTCAGTTATACGCACAAAAAAGCCTGTAAGTTGGTTACAGGCTTTTTTATAGCAATATTTAACAATTATCAGTCTCGTAATCCCAGGTAGGTTTTCACCGCCGTGTAATTATTCCAGTCAACTTCTGTTGTCGGCCCGGCTTTGCGTGCTGCCGTACCGCCCGGGATGAGGATGTAACGGAATAGCCCCGTAAAATTATAATTAGATGTAAGAGTGATCAAACCGTTTTCATAATATGGATCTATGAATGCGTCAGGTTGCCCCTCTTCAGGTTCTTCTACTAAGAGTACTATGGGAACTACACACGGAACGGGAACTACTAACGGAGCTGTTGCCGAACCAATATTCCAATAAGCTTTTATTTCCCCCCCATTTAAAATGTCTGCTGTTAATGCAGATGCTTCTATTTCAGCAAATCCTTCTTTAAAAGTAACCTCCAACCATTCGGAATAGATCACATTAGCGGTACCGGCAGGTCCTGTAGCACCCGTAGCGCCCGTTGGTCCTGTAGCGCCGGTAGCGCCTGCGGGTCCGGCAGGTCCTTCTTTCGAGCAGGATGAGAACAATATAATGGAAGACATTGCGGCAACCATTAAAAATGAAAAAGTCAATCTTTTCATAAATGAAGTATTTGGTTAAGTTGATTGTTTTAAAGTTACTGATTAAAACGGGTTAAAATTAAGTTTTCGACAGGCTGCTACCAGGTAGGGACCCAGCTTATCCAGGTCCTGGCGTCGGCGGCGCTTACCATATCATAACCCGACGCGGTTTGAACCAGGTAGTACCCTTCGGGGATAAGCAATTGCTGGAGGCTCTGGTATGCCGGACCGGTGGAGGGGTACGGACCATAGAATCCCAGGTTGTCAAACACAATCCTTCCGTCGGCGGTAAATGTCGGAATATCGGGCGCTGCCCCATAGAGCAGCTCAAGCCCGTCTTCAGCGCTATTGATAAATACAGGACCGAAGAGGTCGTTTTCGCCATTTTCACCGTATACCGGCCAGTATACCAGGTAGTAATACCTGTTAAGGCTACGCATGTTGAAGAGATCGGGTGAGCTGCTCGAACGGAAACCATTCCGGGAGTACCAGTAACTATCCTGGGTCACCCCCTCCTGCCACCATCTCCTGGGCGCCTGGGTATCCGCACGCAGCGGTGCCGTGGCGCCGGTGATATTACCTGTCGTACCGGCCGCAGTCAGTTGAAGCGTTTTGGTAACATTGTTCCATGAAAAGCCAGCCAACCTGTCGATGGTTTGTGAACCATTGACAACAGGCGTTTCCAGCATGAGTCCCTGGCTGTTCAGGAAATAACCTGTTGTCAACGTCTGTAAGCTGCCTCCGGAGATCCACTGGAATTTTATCAGCCTGCTGACAGGATCCACCTCAATTTCGTATGTGGCGCCTCCCAGGCTGAGCCTTTTAAAATAGTGTTCAATTTTCTGGATGTTCAGGAAATTGAGGATGTTTAACCAGGTGCCGTTCTGCCAGGCATCCAGCTCTTCCTGGGTGGCTTTTTCCAGTTTAAGTTTTGTCTTGTTCTGCCTCCCGATCAGCACAATGCTGTCTTCGCTGGCGCTCTGGAAGGCAAACTCAAAATCCGAGGCCAGTCCCACGCCATTGATCCCCCCGTTTTTGGAACCGTCAGGGTCAGCAAGAATATGCAGGTAGGAATAGGTGTCGAAGATAAGGCTGGGCTGCTGTAGTGCTTTCAGGCGATAGCTGCTTTCTCTTTTCGTATGGGCTGTAGCCGTGTCAATATCGGCAAACATAAAAACCCGGTTATCATTGTTGAACTGGAAGAAAAAGTTATATGCACCCCCCAGGGCCGGTTGCAGTACAGCTTTCCAGCCCGCCGGAGACGAGGTCAATGCCGCCTGATAACCTGCAAGCGTTTCATTCAATCGCTCATCAGGGGACTGATCAAAAATATATTCTTCCTTTTTACAGGAAACGGCTGCGATCACCAGCGCTATGATGAGGAGTATCTTGTTTTTCTTCCGCATTTTTTTCATTTTACTGTTCGTTACAGTTATTAGTACATTTCTTCCACAATAGCCTGCCTTTTTCTGGTTTGCAGGCTGTAAAAGTCAATGTTCCAGGCATCCTTAAAATAGTTTACCACCAGCTGCTCCTTTTGCCGGAGCCTTGCTTTTGCCACTTCGGGCGTTGTGCCCCTGATGCTGGTTTCGGTAATGCTGTTGACGATAGCGTCAAAACCACTTTTACCTTCCGTCAGCATGATAGATACCATTTCCGCGAAGTCCTCATAGTTTCGTGACAACGCATACGCTGAGATAACGCCATCGCGCCTGGCCTCCATTGTACTTGTATTGATCCAGTCGCTGGTATAAAATCCGGCACTGATCGCATCAAACTCTACAGGTCTCCTTACGTTCTGGTCGAGAATATGGGTAAATTCATGTTCCATTACCCAGAACATTTGCTTCAGCACACCCGTGTCGGCGCTTGTATACCCGGGCATTGATTTATTGCGGAATTCGTTTAATTCGTAAAGCATTACCTTACGTCCGTCGTCAGCAGTACCCAGTGTGACGGACCCATCTATATTCCAGTTGGCGCTGCCTGCCAGTATAAAAAATTTAGGACTGTATTTATTGAAGAATACCCTGCCTGCCTCTGTAATATAAGGCTCTATCCATACCTTTTTAAGTGACCGCATCGCCGGGATGATCTTCTCCTCCATCGGCGGCACAAGTGTTTTGTTGATTTCCAGCTCAAACTGGTCCCATTTGTATTTTATTGAAATATTGTAGGGAATGGTAATAGAGTCATACAACCATTGGTCCAGCGGGGTTTTTACCCAGGTATCTCCACCCAGCCCGGGGATATCATCTACATGCAACGGATCTTCTCTTTGGCAGGAAAAGACCGTGAAGGAAAATGAAATAATTATTAAAAGCTGTTTCATGTTCGCCGTTTTGTAAAAGTTATCTTGCATTTTGTTCTAAGCCGGATTGAGTGGTAGTAGGGGGTATTTGAAATACTCTTCTCGGATCATCCGGCTCCAGC
>Ga0222429_100639_pt1 | contig 18700 bp, 16 predicted proteins | sample 1B50Ametagenome_FD_182475 | JGI IMG/M metagenome (GOLD analysis project Ga0222429, IMG submission 182475) | Enriched microbial communities from leaf-cutter ant dump, University of Wisconsin, Madison, United States - 1B50A (version 2) | ecosystem: Environmental > Terrestrial > Nest > Insects nest...
CACCGCGTCGTCGGCCACCAGGCCGTTGCCGCGCGAGATCAGCTCCAGCCCCAGCTCGCTCTTGCCCAGGCCCGATTCGCCGGTGATCAGCACGCCCAGGCCCAGGATGTCCATGAACACGCCGTGCATCGTGGTGCGGTCGGCAAAGTACTTGGACAGGTAGGCGCGCAGCACGTCGATGACGTAGGCCGACGACTCGGACGTGGAGAACATCGGGATCTGCGCGCGCTCGCACATCGACACCAGCTCGTCCGGCGCGGCCTGGTCGTCGGCCAGAACCAGCACCGGGGGCTCCAGCGTGACGATGCGCGCCACGCGGCGCCGGCAGTCATCGGCCGTGCCGTTGGCCAGGTAGGCCACTTCGCGCGCGCCGATGACCTGCACGCGGTAGGGGTGGATGTAGTTCAGGTGCCCGACCAGGTCCGAGCCGGAGCGCGCCAGGCGCACGGCTTCCTCGTCGAATCGGCGCTCGGACGCGCCCAGCCCCGCCACCCACTGCCACTTGAGCAGGCCGCGGAACTCTTCGAACAGGACGTCGGCGCTGACGACGTTGGGCTTCACGGTGCGGCCGCCGTCGCGTGCGTCAGGCGCTTTGCATGGACTGCCAGCCGGCAATCATGTCGTGCAGCGCGGTGGCGTCCTGGCAGGCCTTGAGCCGCTCGCGCAGCGCGCCGTCGCTGAGCAGCTCGGCGATTTCCGACAGGATCTCCAGGTGCTTCTGCGTCGCCGCCTCGGGCACCAGCAGAAAGATCAGCAGCGCCACGGGCTGCTCGTCGGGTGCGTCGAAGCCGATCGGCTGCGCCAGCTGGAACAGCGCCGCCATGGGCGACTTCAGTCCCTTGATGCGCCCGTGCGGAATGGCCACGCCATGGCCCAGCCCGGTCGAGCCCAGGCGTTCGCGCGCGAACAGGCTGTCAGTGATCAGGGCGCGCGAGAGCCCGTGCTGGCTCTCGAACAGCAGGCCCGCCTCTTCGAACGCACGCTTTTTGCTGGTGGCGTCCACGCTGACAAGCACCTGCGTGGCAGGCAAGATGGAAGCTAGTCGATTCATGGTCAATACGCGGCGATTATGCACCCCCTAGCGGAAACCCTTAAGTGTATCCAATAGCAACCGCTGGTGTGTAATGGAAATGTCACGCGTTGCCGCAGCAAGGCGGAAAAGCGAAAAGGCCGGCGTTCCCGGGGGAAGCGCCGGCCTTGCGCACGCGGCGCGGGCTCAGAAGCGGTAGCCGATGCCGATGGCGATCACATCGGGGTTCAGGCGCATGTCGATGCTCTGGCCCGACGACAGGTGCGCCGTGGTCTTGATGAAGCTCTTGAAATAGGCGGCGTCGAGGAACCAGCGGTCGCTGAAGTTCCAGACGAAGCCGACCTGCGGCGTCACGCCCCATTTGTTGTCGATCGAGGCCGTGGTCGGGTTGGCCGGCGTGCCGCCCGTCACCGCCGACAGCGCCGCCGTGCTGCGGTTCTTGAAGAACTTGCTGTACGTCAAGCCCAGGCCCAGGTAGGGGCGGAACTTGGCGTTGGCCTCGGCGAAGCGGTACTGCAGGAACAGCGTGGCGGGGACGACCTTGGTCTGGCCCAGCTTGCCCACGCCGTCGATGGCGCCGTCGCCGTAGAACGAGTGCTTGAACGGCAGGCCGATCGGCAGGTCCAGCGCCCAGTGGTCGGTCAGCATGTAGTTGATGCCGCCGGTCAGCGCCGTGGCCGAGCCCACGTCCACCTTGGTGCCGGGGAAGCTCGGCTCGCTCAGGTCGCCGCTCTTGGTCTGCGGCGCGATGTGCGTGAAGCCGGCGCGCACGCTGATGGTGCCCGCCACCTGGGCCTGGGCCGCACCGCAGGCGGCCGCCAGGGCCAGCGCGCAGCCGGCCTGCAACAGTTGTTTGTTCATGATGATGTGCTTTCGTTATCCAACAAGCGCGCGGGCGCTCAGAGCCAGCCCGCCTGCGACAGCGAGCGGGAAACCAGTTGGCCCATCAGCTGGTGCGCGTAGGGCGTGGGGTGGAACGAATCGGAGAACGCGTAGGTCTTCCACCAGTCCGCGCCGCCGGTGGCGCCGGCGGGCGGCGTCATGGCCGACAGCGCCGCGGCGGTGCACGCCGGGAAGGAATACGAGGGCAGGCCCGTGGTTGCATCCTGGCCCGTGACCGGGCACACCGGCGTGGTCACGTTGGTGTACGAATACTGCGCCGGGTGCTCGGCCTGGTCCTTGAACGAGCCGTAGAAATCCACCACCGTGACGCGCTGGTCGCCGGCCAGCGTGGCCGCCAGCTTGGCGTTGAACGCCTGCACCCAGGAGTCGAACAGCGCCTCGGCCTGCGCCGCAGTCGCCGCGCCCTGGGCCTGCGCCACGGAAGCGAGCACCATGCGCAGCTTGGGCGTGAGCGTGACGCCGGGCATGTTCAGCACGGCCACGCGCGGCGCGCCCTTGTCCAGCGCCTGCGTCTTGATGGCGCTGGCGAACTGCACGGCCAGCGCCTGCATGTAGGCGCCGCCGGCCTGCGCCAGGCCCGTGGCGCCGCCGGCCAGCAACTGTTGCACGGTGGCCGCGTCGAGCAGCGTGCCGAGCAGGGCCGCGTAGCTCGCGCCGCCGTCCTTGGCCGCACCCAGGTAGGCGCCGATCAGATCCGAGGCGTCGTTGCCGCCGCCGTCGACCAGCAACAGGTCGCCCGCGCTGAAGCCGGCGGCGGACATGTCCTTGAGCTGCTGCACGATGGACACCGGCGTGGTCGGCCCGGTGAAGTTGTTGATGCGCCCGCCGCCCACCGCGTAGTTGGTGCACGAGGCGTTGGCGCTGAAGCTGCTGCCGTCGGAGGCGTAGTGCGCGCACAGCGTCTGGCCGTAGCTGGTGGCGACGCGCTCGGGCCAGATCGGCGTGGAGCCGGCGCCGGTAGGCGCACTGCCCTGCACTGTGAACTTGATGCCGAAGGTGCCGCTGTCCGCCAGGCTGTCGCCCACGACCTTGACCGAGGTGACGGACGCCGCCGGCGTGGTGTCCGCCCCGCCGCCGCCGCAGGCGGCCAACACAAGGGCGGAGGCGGCCGCGGCCGCCCAGTGCAATCGATGCTTCATGAGGTGCTCCTGTTGTAAATCGAACGACCGTTCGTTTTACGCCATTCTACAAACCCGAGCACACTTCTCCGCCAAGGGTAGTCCCCTATGCGTCAGCGCAATGCATACACCCAGTCCACCAGCGCCTGCAGCGCCGGCCGCGCCGCCGCCGCGTTGTCGTGGTTCACCATGGCGACGAGCACGTAGCGCCGGCCGTCGGCCGCGTGCACGAAGCCGGCGATCGCCGCCACGTCGCGCAGGCTGCCGGTCTTCAGGTGCGCCGCGCCCACGGCCGCGCCCTGGCTGCGCCGGCGCGTGCCGTCCACGCCTTCGATGGGCAGCGACGCCAGCAGCTCGGGCATGACGGGCGAGGCCCAGGCCTGTTGCAGCAGGCGCGCCAGCGCCTGGGCGCTGATGCGGCCGTCGCGGCTCAGCCCCGCGCCGTTGTCCAGCGCCGGCGCCGGTACGCCGCCCAGGCGCTCGGCCCACCACTGGCCCAGCGCCTGGCGCGCGCCGGCGAAGCTGCCCGTGCCCGCCAGGCGCAGTCCCAGCGTCAGGAAGACCTGCTGCGCCATCACGTTGTTGCTGTATTTGTTGATGTCGCGCACCACCTCGGCCAGCGGCGGCGAGTCCAGCGCGAACGCCGGCTGCAGGCCCGCCGGCACGCGCCCGGCGCGCACCTGGCCGGACAGGCGCCCGCCCAGATCGCGCCACATGCCGGCCACCGCGCGGCTGGCAAACGCCGCCGGGTCGGTGGCCGCCACCGGCCAGGCGCGCTCGCCGCAGGCCGCCGCGTACGTGCCCTTGAAGACGGTGCGCCCGGGCTGCGCCAGCCGCGCCCCGAGCGCGGCGCGCCAGTCGCCGCACGCCGCGTCGGCGGGCGCCAGGGGCACGGTGGGCTGCAGCTGCACACCGGCCATCGGCGGTTCGTAGCGCACGTGCGCCACGCCGGCGGACGGATCCGGCACGAAATGCATGACCAGCGCCTGGTAGTTGATCAGCAGCGCATCGGGCGCCACGTTGTAGGCGCGCAACGGCTCGCCGTCGAACGCCGCCGGGTCGTGCCCGGCCACGGCAAAGGCGCTGTGGTCGAGCACGATGTCGCCGTCTATGGCCTGCACGCCCTGGCCCTGCAGGCGCCGCAGCAGCAGCCACAGGCGCTCCTGCACCAGCTTGGGGTCGCCCTGGCCCTGTATGTACACGTTGCCGTGCAGGGTGCCCGCGTCCAGCTTGCCCTGCAGGTAGACCGGCGTGCTCCAGGTGAACGCCGGCCCCAGCCGGTCGAGCGCGGCGTAAGTGGTGACCAGCTTCATCACCGAGGCCGGGTTCATGGGCTCTGCCGCGCGCCAGGCCAGGCTCGGCGCGGCGGCGTCCACGCCCACCACCAGCGCGGCGACGGCCTGCTGCGGCAGCTTGGCGCGCGCCAGCGCGGCCTGTACCGTGGGCGGCAGCGACGCGGGGGAACCGGCCTGCGCGGCGGCGCCCAGGCAACAGGCAGCGCCGGCCAGCACGGCCAGCGCACGCGAAAAGAATCGATGCATGGCGCCCGAGTCTATGCCCGGCAATGCCGCCTTACCGCCGGGCACGGCCGATAATCGGCGCTTGCCATACGACCGCCCCATGCATCTGCTCGCCCTCGACACCAGCACCGACACCCTGTCCATCGCCGTCCAGCACGGCGCGCAGGTGCTCGAACACCAGGGCGCGGGCGGCGCGCAGTCCTCGCCCACGCTGATCCCGGCGATCCGCGCGCTGATGCAGCAGGCCGGGCTGGGTTTCGACGCGCTGGACGCGGTGGTCTTCGGGCGCGGGCCGGGGTCGTTCACCGGGCTGCGCACCGCCTGCGCCGTGGCGCAGGGCCTGGCGTTCGCCGCGCGCGGCGGGCAGGGCGTACCGGTGCTGCCGGTGGACACCCTGCTGGCCGTGGCCGAGCAGGCGCGCGTGCAGCACGGCTGCACGCAGGTGCTGGCCGTGCTCGACGCGCGCATGGACGAGGTCTACAACGCCGCGTTCGAATGGCGCGCAGACACGTCCCCCGCCGGCGGCCATTGGCGCGCGCCCGCGGACTTCGGCCTGTGCGCGCCCGAGGCCGTGGCCGCGCCGCCCGGCTGGACCGTGGCGGGCAACGCCCAGGCCGCCTACGGCGCGCGGCTGGCGCCTGGCGCGCCGCACGTGCACGCCCTGCCCACGGCGGCGGCGCTGCTGCGCCTGGCGCCCGCCCTGCTGGCCCAGGGCGCCGCCGTGCCGGCCGACCAGGCCCTGCCGCGCTACGTGCGCGACAAGGTGGCGCAAACCACGGCCGAACGCGCAGCCGCCCGCCGCGATGCGGCCGCGCAGCCATGAGCGCCGCATTGCAGCCCACGCCCGGCGCCGAGGCCGGCTTCGAGCCGCTGACCCTGGGCCGGCTCGACGCGCTGCTGGCCGTCGAGCAAAGCGCCTACAGCCACCCCTGGACGCGCGGCAACTTCATCGACGCCATGGCCGCCGGCAACCAGATCCAGCTGCTCGTGGCCGGCGGGCAGCTGCTGGGCTACTTCGTGGCGATGCACGGCGTGGACGAGGTGCACCTGCTCAACATCACCGTGGCGCCGCAGTTCCAGCGCCAGGGCTGGGCGCGCGTGCTGCTCGACGCGCTGGCGCTGTGGGCGCGCGGCCTGGGCGTGCAGTGGATCTGGCTGGAAGTGCGCGCCAGCAACCACCGCGCCCGCCTGATCTACGAAACCCACGGCTTCCAGCATGTCGGCCTGCGCAAGAACTACTACCCCGGCACGGGCGCGCAACGCGAGGACGCCATCGTCATGAGCCTGCAGCTATGAGCCTCGACCTGGACGCACGCCAACGCGCCATGCTGCAGGAGATGGGCATCACCGTCTTCGCGGCGCCCGCGCGCGCCGCCGCACACCCCGCACCGTCCGCCAGGGCGGCGCAGCCAGCCGCGCCCGGCGCGCAGCCGGCGCACGCCCCCTCGCCGCCCTCGGTGACACAACGGGGCGACACCGCCGCCGCGCCGCCGCCAGCCGCACCCCGCGCCACAGTGGCGGCAGCCCCGGCGCCTGGCGTGCGCACCGAGTCCGGCACGCTGCTGCTGCACCCGGCCGTGCCGCTCTACCCCCAGGCCGACCCGGCCGCCACGCCGCCCGAACTGGGCAGCGGCTGGCTGATCGTGCTGGAAAGCCCCACGCCGCAGGCCCCGCTGGCGGGCGACATGGGCCGGCTGCTGGACAACATGCTGCGCGCCATGCGCCTGCACCTGCACCCGCGCTGCATGGCCGCCACGCTGCAGCGCGCCGGCCCCGGCGCACAGGGCACGCCCGTGGCCGAAGGCCTGGCGCCGCTGCTGGCCACGCAGCGCCCCGCCATGGTGCTGCTGCTGGGCCTGAACGCCGCGCGCGCGGTGCTGGGCGGCACGGCGCCGCTGGCGCAGCTGCGCGCCGGCGCGCACCAGCTGGCGGACGGCACGCCGGCCGTCGTCAGCCATGACCCGGCCCACCTGCTGCGCGCCCCGCACGCCAAGCCGGCCGCCTGGGAGGACCTGTGCAGGGCGCTGGCGCTGGTGCACGCGCCGCCCCCGCGATGACGCTGCGCGCGGCCTGCGCGGCGCACGCGCCGATGCCATAATCCGCAGCTTGCACGATACAAGGAGACGGCTCCGTGGAAACCTACCCCAGTCGGTAGCTTTCAGCCTCCCGGCGCGACGGCCGAGGGCCTGAAAGCACCCCTCGCCAACACACAGCAGACGCCACGCACATCAGGGAGAGCGAGCCATGCTCAATATCTTTTCGCTCGTCAACGGCCGGCTCGTCCAGGAGGAAATCGATTCCCTGGAAGAACTGTCGCGCTTTCACCCCATCTGGGTCGACCTGGAGTCGCCCACGGTGCAGGAAAAACGCTGGGTACGCCAGCACTACGGCCTGTCCATTCCCGAAGACGCGATGGACGAGGACATCGAGGAATCCGCCCGCTTCTACGAGGAAGACAACGGCGAGCTGCACATCCGCGGCGACTTCCTGGTCGATGACGACGAAGACCCGCGCTCGGTGCGCGTGGCCTTCATCCTGAACCAGCACAACACCGAGCTGAAAAGCTGCGGTGTGCTGTTTTCCATCCACGACGCCGACATCCCGGTGTTCCGCCTGGTGCGCATGCGCGCGCGGCGCGCGCCCGGCCTGATCGAGGACGCCAAGGAAGTGCTGCTGAACCTGTTCGACACCGACGTGGAGTATTCGGCCGACACCCTCGAAGGCATCTACGACGACCTGAAGAAGGTCAGCGACCAGGTGCTGGAGGGCAACATGACCGACGCGCGCGCGCAGGAAGTGCTGGCCGACATCGCCTGGCAGGAAGACCTGAACGGCCGCATCCGCCGCAACATGCTGGACACGCGCCGCGCCGTCAGCTTCATGATGCGCAGCAAGATGCTGAACGCCGAGCAGTTCGAGGACGCGCGCCAGATCCTGCGCGACATCGAGTCGCTCGACAGCCACACGCAGTTCCTGTTCGACAAGATCAACTTCCTGATGGACGCCACGGTCGGTTTCCTGAACATCAACCAGAACAAGATCATCAAGATCTTCTCGGTGGCCAGCGTAGCGCTGCTGCCGCCCACGCTGATCGCCAGCGTCTACGGCATGAACTTCCGCGCCATGCCCGAGCTGGAGTGGAAGTACGGCTACCTCTACGGCATCGTGCTGATGATCGCCAGCGCCGTCGTGCCGATGCTGTACTTCCGCAAGCGCGGCTGGTTGAAGTAACGTCAACCCCCTGTGCGGCTTACGCCGCCGGGATGGTGCGCCAGTTTTTAAACAAAATTGGGCTCAAACGCTTACCCAGCAAGCGCTGACAGCTCTTATTTTTGAAACGATTGCAGCAGTTCGTGCACGATGCCGTCGGCGTAGCGGCTCGCCACGTCGCGCACGAAATACGCAAAGTCCACGTGCGCGCTGTCGTCGGCGCGGTCGGAGATGGTGCGCACCGCCGCGAAGGGCAGGCCGTAGTCGCGGCACACCTGGGCCACGGCCGCGCCTTCCATCTCCACTGCCAGCACGTTGTGGCCGGCCTCCTGCAGCGCGGCGCGCAGTGCCCCCGACTCCTGGGCGGTGGAGACGAAGCGGTCGCCGCTGGCCACCAGCCCGTGGTGCACGCGCGGCCCGCCAGCCGGTGCGGACACCATGCCTGCGCCGGCCCGGGCCAGGTAGGTGCTGGCGGCCTGCAGCAGCAAGGCGGTCAGGCCGGCGTCGCAGGGCATGCGGATGTCATAGCCGGGCACTTCCCAGCGCGCGAAGATGGGCGAGGCGTCCATGTCGTGCTGCAGGTAGTCGCGCGCCACCACCACGTCGCCCACCTGCACGCCCGTGCCCAGGCCGCCGGCCACGCCGGTGAAGACGATGCGCTCGGCGCCCAGGCGCTCGGCCAGCAGGGCGGCGGTCGTGGCCGCCGCCACCTTGCCCACGCCCGAGAGCGCCAGCACCACCGCCTGCCCGCACAGCTGCCCGCGCCAGAACGTGCGCCCCGCGTACGCGCTGCGCTCGGCCTGCTGCAGCGCCTGCACCAGGCTGCCCTGCTCCTCGGGCAGGGCGCTCACAATGGCTGTAACCATCAAAGCCTTCTTCCAGATCAACAACAAAAAACCCCGGGATACTCGCATATCCCAGGGCCTGTGCGGTGGTGCCGGGGCGTTCCCGGCACCGCGCGCTGCCGTCAGTTCTTGATGTCCACGCCGTAGAAGTTGTGGCGACCGAACGGGCTGAGCTTGAAGTCAATCACTTCCTTGCGCACCGGCTTGAGCTGCACGGCGTGGGCGATGGTGAACCAGGGCGCCTGCTCCTTGAAGATGACCTGGGCCTGCTCGTACAGCTTGGCGCGTTCGGCCTGGTCGGTCACGGTCTTGGCCTTGACCACCAGATCCTCGAAGGGCTTGTAGCAGAACTTGGCCACGTTGCTGCCGTTGGACTGCGCCGAAGCGCAGCCCAGCAGCGTGTAGAGGAAGTTGTCCGGGTCGCCGTTGTCGCCCGTCCAGCCCAGCATGCCCATCTGGTGCTCGCCGGCCTGCATGCGCTTGCGGTATTCGCCCCATTCGAAGGACTTGATCTCGGCCTTGACGCCGATCTTGGCCAGGTCGGCCTGCATCAGCTCGGCGATGCGGCGCGCGTTCGGGTTGTACGGGCGCTGCACCGGCATGGCCCAGATGTCGGTCTCCATGCCGTTGGGGTAGCCCGCCTCGGCCAGCAGCTTCTTGGCGGCGGCCGGATCGTACGGGTCGTCCTTGACGGCGTCGTTGTACGACCACATGGTCGGCGGGATCGGGTTCTTGGCGGCAACGCCGGTGCCCAGGTAGACGCCGTCGATGATGGCCTGCTTGTTGATCGCCATGTTGATGGCCTTGCGCACGCGCACGTCGTCGAACGGCTTCTTGGTGGTGTTGTACGCCAGGTAGCCGATGTTCAGGCCCGGCTGCTCCAGGATCTTGATGTTGGGATCCTTGCGCATGGCCTCCAGGTCGGCCGGGTTCGGGTAGGGCATGACGTGGCATTCGCCCTTTTGCAGCTTGGCCCAGCGCACCGACGCGTCGGGCGTGATGGCGTAGATCAGGTTGTCCAGCTTGGCCTTGCCGCCCCAATACTGCGGGAAGGCCTTGTAGCGCAGCACGGCGTCCTTCTTGTACTGCACCAGGGTGAAGGGGCCGGTGCCGATGGGTTCCTGGTCGATCTTCTCGGGCGTGCCGGCCTTGAGCATGGCGTCGGCGTACTCGCGCGACTGGATGGCCGCGAACGGCATCGCCAGGTTGGCCAGGAACGGCGCCTCGGGCTTGTTCAGCACGAACTTGACGGTGTAGTCGTCCACCTTCTCCATCGACTTGATCAGCTTGGGCATGCCCATGTCGTTGAAGTACGAGTGGTTCGGGCTGGTCACGCGGAAGTACGGGTTGGTCTCCTTCCACTGGCGGTCGAAGGCGAACAGCACGTCGTCGGCGTTGAAGTCGCGCGTGGGCTTGAACAGCTTGTTGCTGTGCCACTTCACGCCCTTGCGCAGGTGGAAGGTGTACTCGGTGCCGTCGGCCGAGACTTCCCAGCGATCGGCCAGGCCGGCGACGACCTTGGTGCCGCCGCGCTCGAACTCGACCAGGCGGTTGTAGATCGGCTCGCTGGCGTCGAACGAGGTGCCGGTGGTGTTCACGCCCGGGTAGAAGTTCTCGGGGCTGCCTTCGGAGCAGAACACCAGGGTGTTGGCCGACGCCGCGCCTGCTGCCAGCATAAAGGGCAGGGCCAGTGCGGCCAGCGCGATGCGGTGACGGGTGAAAACGGATTTCTTCACGGTACTCCTCCAGGTTGATATCAGGCCGCCAGGGCGGCCGGTGCGGAAAACTCTTGCGCGATCTGCTCGGCAAAGTGACAGGCTACCATGCGCTCGTCGAGCAGACGGGGCAGCGGGCGCTCGGTGCGGCAGCGCTCGTTGGCGTGCGGGCAGCGCGTGGAAAACACGCAGCCCTGGGGCGGGTTCAGGGGCGATGGCAGCTCGCCCTGCAGCACGGTGCGCCGGCGCGCGCCACCGCCCGCGTCCAACCCCGGCGTGGACGCCAGCAGCGCCTGCGTGTACGGGTGCAGCGGCTTGTCGAAGATCTTGTGCTTGGGCCCCTGCTCGACGGCGTGCCCCAGGTACATGACGAGCACGTCGTGCGCGATGTGGCGCACCACCGCCAGGTCGTGCGAGATGAACAGATAGGCCAGTCCGAGCTGCGCCTGCAGGTCGGACAGCAGGTTGAGCACCTGCGCCTGCACCGATACGTCGAGCGCCGACACCGGCTCGTCGGCCACCACCAGCTTGGGGTTGAGCATGAGCGCGCGCGCAATGGCGATGCGCTGGCGCTGGCCGCCGGAGAACATGTGCGGGTAGCGCGTGGCGAATTCGGGGCGCAGCCCCACCTGGGCCAGCATGGCGCGCACGCGCTCGGCACGTTCGGCCTTGGTCAGCGTGGTGTTGATGACGAGCGGCGCCTCCAGCGCGGCGGCGATCGTCTTGCGCGGGTTGAGCGAGCCGAACGGGTTCTGGAACACCAGCTGCACCGTCTGGCGCAGCTTCTGGCGCTGCTGCGGCGTGCTGTGCGTCACGTCGGCGCCGGCGATCTCCAGGCGACCGGCGGCCGGTGTCTCGATCAGCGAGACCATGCGCGCCAGCGTGGACTTGCCGCAGCCCGACTCGCCCACCACGGCCAGCGTGTGGCCGGCCCGCACCTCGAACGACACGCCGCCCACGGCCTGCAGCTGCGCCGATTCGCGCAGGATGCCGCGGCGGATTTCGTACACCTGGCGCAGCTCCTGCGCCCGCACCACGACTTCGCGGTTCTGGTTGGCGTTCATGCTGCCACCTCCTGCGCCCTTGCATGCGCCGGCAGCGGCCCGTCGGCCTGGCGCCGCGCGTCGCGCCCCTCCTGCCCCAGCGGGTAGTGGCAGCGCGACTGCACGCCGGCAATGGGCTGCAGTGCGGGCCGCTCGGCCTGGCAGCGCGCCGTGGCGTCGGCGCAGCGCGGGGAAAACAGACAGCCCCTGGGCCGGTCGAACAGGCCCGGCACCACGCCGGCAATGGTGGCCAGGCGCCCATCCGGCCCGGCCTGCTCGGGGCGCGCGGCCAGCAGCGCTGCCGTATAGGGGTGGCGGGGGGTGTCGAAAATCTGCCCCACCGTGCTTTGCTCGACCAGCTGGCCGGCGTACATCACGGCCACGCGCTGCGCCATCTCCTGCACCACGCCCATGGCGTGGGTGATCAGCACCAGCGCCATGCCGCGCTCTTTCTGCAGCGTGCGCAGCAAGTCCAGGATCTGCGCCTGGATCGTCACGTCCAGCGCCGTGGTCGGCTCGTCGGCGATCAAGAGGCGCGGGTTGCAGGCGATCGCCATGGCGATCATCACGCGCTGGTTCATGCCGCCCGACATCTGGTGCGGGTAATCGTTCAGGCGCGCGGCGGGCGCGGGAATGCCCACTTGTTCGAGCAACTCGGTGGCGCGCTTGCGCGCCGCCTTGCGGTCGAGCCCGAGGTGCAGGCGCAGCGTCTCCATCAGCTGGAAGCCGATGGTGAAGCAAGGGTTCAGGCAGGTGGTCGGATCCTGGAAGATCATGGCCACGTCCTTGCCCACCAGCGCGCGCCGCTGACGCTCGGACAGGCCCAGCAAGTCCTGGCCGGCAAAGCGCATGCGCCCGGCCTGCACCCGGCCGGGGTAGGCGATCAGGCCCATCAACGCCATCATGGTCACGCTCTTGCCCGAGCCCGACTCGCCGACGATGCCCAGCACCTCACCCTCTTCGAGCTGCAGGCTGACGCCGTCCACGGCGTGCATCACAGCCCCCTGCGTGGGGAACTGCACCTGCAGATTTTCAATTTCCAGCAATGCCATTGCCGTACCCTCTATCTCAGTTATCCGTAGCGCTGCGCGCCACCTGCGGCCCATGCAACCGGCGCGCCCCAAGCGCGGGCAGCCGCGCAAGGGCCGCCCCGCCGCGCTGGCTGCGTCCCCCTTCCCACGCGCAGCGTGAGAGAAGGGGGAAGCCGCGAAGCGGCTCAGGGGGTTGCCACTTCATCTCAACGCTTGAGCTTCGGGTCCAGCGCATCGCGCAGGCCGTCGCCCAGCAGGTTGAAGGCCAGCACCGCACACACGATCATCAGCCCGGGAAAAGTCACCACCCACCATGCCCGCAGCACGAATTCGCGCGCGTCTGCCAGCATGGTGCCCCACTCGGGCGAGGGCGGCTGCGCGCCCAGGCCCAGAAAGCCCAGCGCCGCCGCGTCCAGGATGGCGGACGACACGCCCAGCGACGCCTGCACGATGAGCGGCGCCGCGCAGTTGGGCAGCACCTCGCTGAACATCAGGCGCAGCGTGCCGGCGCCGCTCAGGCGCGCGGCCATCACGTAGTCCTTGCTGACCTCGGCAATCACCGCGGCGCGCGTGATGCGCACGTAGTGCGGCAGCACGACGATGGCCACGGCCAGCATGGCGTTGACCAGGCCCGGCCCGAGGATGGCGACGATGACGATGGCCAGCAGCAGGCTGGGCAGCGTCAGGATGATGTCCATCACGCGCATGATGGAGGCCTCGACCATGCCGCGATAGAACCCGGCGACCAGCCCCAGCGTGACGCCCAGCGCCAGCGCCAGCGCGACCACGGCCACGCCGATGGACAGCGACAGGCGCGAGCCGTGGATCAGGCGCGAGAGGATGTCGCGCCCGATGGCATCTGTGCCCAGCAGGTAGGCGGTGGAGCCGCCCTCCTGCCAGAACGGCGGCTTGAGGAAGGCAGCGGCGTTGGTGTGGTCCGGCGCGTGCGGCGCCACCCACGGGGCGAACAGCGCCAGCAGCAGCAGCAGGCACACCACGACCAGGCCGAAGACGGCGCCGTGGTTGCCGCGGAACGACCGCCAGAAGGCGCGCAGCGGCCCCTCGGGCGCCAGGGGCGCCGTCTCGGGAGAAAGCGGGGAAGCAGACATAGAAAACCCAAATCCTGTCAACGGCTGGTACGGATGCGCGGATTGATGACGCCGTAGGCCAGGTCAACGATCAGGTTGACCAGCATCACCACGCCGCCCAGCAGCAGCATGCCGCCCTGCAGCACCGGATAGTCGCGGCGGTTGATGGCCTCGATCAGCCACTTGCCCACGCCGGGCCACGAGAAGATGGTCTCGGTCAGGATGGCGCCGGTGAACAGCACGCCCACCTGCAGGCCGATGACGGTCACCACGGGGATGAGCGCGTTGCGCAGCGCGTGCAGGCCGACCACGCGCAACTGCGGCAGGCCCTTGGCGCGCGCCGTGCGGATGTAGTCCTCGCCCAGCACTTCGAGCATGGCCGAGCGCGTCATGCGCGCCACCACGGCCAGGGGGTTGGTGCCCAGCACGATGGCCGGCAGCACCAGGTGCCCCAGCGACGACCAGAAGGCGTCGTATTCGCCCGACAGCAGCGAATCGATCAATAAAAATCCCGTGACCGGCTCGATGAAGTACAGCACGTCGATGCGTCCGGACACCGGCGTCAGGCCCAGGTACACCGAGAACATCATGATCAGCAGCAGCCCCCACCAGAAGATGGGCATGGAGTAGCCGGTGAGCGAGACCGTCATCACCCCGTGGTCGAACCACGAATTGCGCTTGACCGCCGCGACGATGCCCGCCGGTATGCCCAGCAGCAGCGCGAACAGAATCGCGCACAGCGTCAGCTCCACGGTCGCGGGAAACAGCGACATGAATTCGTCGAGCACCGGCACCTGGGTGATCAGGGACTTGCCCAGGTCGCCCTGCAGCACCCGGCCGATGTAGTGGCCGTACTGCACCAGCATGGGCTTGTCCAGGCCGTATTCGACGAGCAACGCGGCGTGGCGCGCGGCGTCGATGCCGCGCTCGCCAGCCATGGTCTCGATGGGGTCTCCGGGGATGAGACGGATCAGGAAGAACGCCAACAGCGTCATGCCGAAGAACGTCGGGATGAGCATGCCGAGGCGGGAAAACACAAAACGCAGCATCGGCGGATCATGCCCAAAGTCGAACCGACCCGACTAAGGGTATGTGCCAAGTGCAAACTGTGTTTTTATGCGTCTTGCAGCAGTTTGCCGCTACTCAGTCAATATTTTTCGATGATTGACGCAATATTCTTCCCAAAAAAGCGCCAATCATCATGTTTCGTGTGCCAACCTGCGCCGGCGTAAGAAACTTGCAAGAAATACGCATTAACCCCAATAACCCCAGAAAGCCCGCCTGGTGTAGCTGCCACGCCGCAGCGAGGGCCGTGCCTGGAGCGCGCGGCGTGGCATCGGGGGTGCGCGCAGGCGCTTATTTCTTGTCGCGCAGTTCGCGGCGCAGGATCTTGCCCACGGGGGTCTTGGGCAGTTCGGTGCGGAACTCGATCACGCGCGGGCGCTTGTAGCCGGTCAGGTTGTCGTGGCAGAAGGCCTTGACCTGCTCTTCGGTCAGCGCCGGATCCTTCTTGACGATGACGAGCTTGACGGCCTCGCCCGTCTTCTCGTCGGGCACGCCGACCACCGCGCATTCGAGCACGCCGGGCATCAGCGCGACCACGTCCTCGACCTCGTTGGGGTAGACGTTGAAGCCGCTGACCAGCACCATATCTTTCTTGCGGTCGACCACCTTGAAGTAGCCGCGCTCGTCCATGATGCCGATGTCGCCGGTCTTGAAGTAGCCGTCCTCGGTCATGACCTTGGCCGTCTCGTCCGGGCGCTGCCAGTAGCCCGCCATGACCTGCGGGCCCTTGATGGCGATCTCGCCGGGCTGGCCGGAGGCGGAGATGTCATTGCCCGCGTCGTCGAGGATGCGCATGTAGGTGCTCGGGATCGGCACGCCGATGGTGCCGGAGTATTCCGTGGCCGTGACCGGGTTGCAGCTGGCCGACGGGCTGGTTTCGGACAGGCCGTAGCCTTCGCAGATCGGGCAGCCGGTCTTGTCCAGCCAGAGCTTGGCCACGGCCGCCTGCACGGCCATGCCGCCGCCCACCGAGACCTTGAGGTTGCTCCAGTCCACCTTGCCGAAGTCGGGGTGGTTGGCCAGGCCGTTGAACAGCGTGTTGACGGCCGGAAAGCTGTGAAAGCGGTGCTTGGACAGCTCCTTGAGCACGGCGGGCAAATCGCGCGGATTGGGAATCAGGATGGTCTTGCCGCCGGTGCGCATGGACAGCATCATGTTCACGGTAAAGGCGAAGATGTGGTACAGCGGCAGCGCGCACACCGCCGTGGGCTGGTCGCCCGCCGGCACCTTGCTCATAACCGGGGAGTTCCAGGCCTCGGACTGCAGCACGTTGGCGATCACGTTGCGGTGCAGCAGCACCGCGCCCTTGGACACGCCGGTGGTACCGCCCGTGTACTGCAGCAGCGCCACGTCGTCGGGCTTGATGTCCACGGCCTTGAGCGACGCGCTCGCCCCCTTGGCCAGCGCATCGTTGAAGCGCACGGCGCCAGGCAGCTCGTAGGGCGGCACCAGTTTCTTGACGTTGCGCACCACGTAGTTCACCAGCGCGCCCTTGAGCAGGCCCAGGCGGTCGCCCATGGCGCACAGCACCACGTGCTTGACGGACGTGTTGGCGACGCAGGCCTGCAGCGTGGCGGCAAAGTTCTCGATGATGACGATGGCCTTGGCACCCGAGTCTTTGAGCTGGTGCTCCAGCTCGCGCGGCGTGTACAGCGGATTGACGTTGACCACGACGAAACCGGCGCGCAGCACCGCCGCCACCGCGATCGGGTACTGCGGCACGTTGGGCATCATCAGCGCCACGCGGTCGCCACGCTCCAGGCCCAGGCCTTGCAGGTAGGCGGCCAACTGGCGGCTCAGCGCGTTGGTGTCGGCGTAGCTGGTGTCCTTGCCCATGAAGCTGTAGGCAGTGCGGTCGGCGTAGTCGCGGAAAGCCTGCTCCATCAACTGCACGAGCGACGCGTACTGGCTCGGATCGATATCTGCGGGCACCCCTTGCGGGTAGGCGGCAAGCCACGGGCGGTCGGTCATCTCGAAGTCTCCTCGTATAACGATGGCGTATGAAAACCGTGCTGGAACAATCCAGCACGGCCGTGCTTTTTTGGAAAGATTATGCCTTGAGCGCTGCCAGCACTTCGTCCAGCATCTTCTTGGCGTCGCCGAACAGCATGCGGTTGTTTTCCTTGTAGAAAAGCGGGTTGTCCACACCCGCGTAGCCCGACGCCATCGAGCGCTTCATCACGATGGAATGCCTGGCCTTCCACACCTCCAGCACCGGCATGCCGGCGATCGGGCTGGCGGGATCTTCCAGGGCGCTGGGGTTCACGATGTCGTTGGCGCCGATGACGATGGCCACGTCGGTGTCGGGGAAGTCCTCGTTGATCTCGTCCATCTCCATCACGATGTCGTAGGGCACCTTGGCCTCGGCCAGCAGCACGTTCATGTGGCCCGGCATGCGGCCGGCCACGGGGTGGATGGCGAAGCGCACCTGCACGCCCTTCTCGCGCAGCGCCTTGGTGATCTCGTACACCGTGTGCTGGGCCTGGGCCACTGCCATGCCGTAGCCGGGCACGATGATCACGCTCTTGGCATCGCGCAGCAGTTCGGCGGTCTCCTGGCTGCCGACCGGCACCACCTCGCCCTGGGGCTCGGCCGCATCGCCCTTCTTGGCCGGCGCGCCGCCGCCCGAACCGAAGCCGCCCGCGATCACGCTGATGAAGTTGCGGTTCATCGCGTTGCACATGATGTAGCTCAGGATCGCGCCCGACGAGCCCACTAGCGCGCCGGTCACGATCAGCAGGTCGTTGGAGAGCATGAAGCCCGTGGCCGCCGCCGCCCAGCCCGAGTAGCTGTTGAGCATGGAGACGACCACCGGCATGTCGGCCCCGCCGATGGCCATGACCATGTGGATGCCGAACAGCAGCGCGATCACCGTCATTACGACCAGCGGCAGCATGCCCTGCTCGATGGTCTCGGCGCGCAGGAACTCGCGGCCGAACCAGATCACCACCAGCAGCGCCGCCAGATTGAGCCAGTGGCGCGCCGGCAGCAGCAGCGGCTTGCCGCCGATCCTGCCGTTGAGCTTGCCGAAGGCGATCAGCGAGCCGCTGAACGTGACCGCGCCGATCAGGATGCCGACGTAGATTTCCACCTCGTGGATGATCTTCTCCGCGCCCTGCAGCTGGATCGACGTATCGACATAGCTGGCGAAGCCCACCAGGCAGGCCGCCAGGCCCACCAGGCTGTGCATGAGCGCGACCAGCTCGGGCATCTGCGTCATCTTCACGACGCGGGCCGCGTACAGGCCGATGCCGCCGCCAATGACCAGCGCGCCGACGATCCAGGCAATGCCCGAAGGACTGACGCGCGGGCCGAATACCGTGGCCAGCACGGCCAGCGCCATGCCGATCATGCCGAGCAGGTTGCCGCGGCGCGAGGTTTCGGGATTGGACAGGCCGCCCAGGCTCAGGATGAACAAAATGGTGGCGCCGATATAGGCCACGGTAGCGAGACTTTGGGACATGTTCGTCTTTCCTTGTGCTTGTCGTTCTTATTTGCGGAACATGGCCAGCATGCGGCGCGTGACGGCAAAGCCGCCGAACATGTTGACGGCCGTGAGCACCAGCGCGGCAAACGCCAGCCACAGGATCAGCCCGTCCGGGCGTCCGGCTGCTCCGGCGGCGCCTGCCGCCTCCGGCGGCGCGATCTGCACCAGCGCGCCGATGGCGATGATGCTGGAGATGGCGTTGGTCACGCTCATCAGCGGCGTGTGCAGCGCGGGCGTGACGTTCCACACCACCATGTAGCCGATGAAGCAGGCCAGCACGAACACCGTGAAGTGCCCCAGGAAGGCCGCGGGCGCATAGGCGCCGATCAGCCAGAACAGCACGGCCGCCACGGCGAAGACGATGGTCAGCGCCTTGGCCGACATGGGCGCGCCCGCGCCATGGCCGTGGCCGCCCTTTTTCTCGGCCACGGGCGCGGCGGCCGCCTTGGGAGCGGGCGCGGGCGGGGCCTTCAGCGGCGGGGCGGGCCAGGTGATAGCGCCGTCCTTGATGACGGTGAGGCCACGGATCGCGTCGTCCTCCATGTTGACCACGGCCACGCCATCCTTGGCCTTGCACAGCTCTTCCGTCAGGCGCAGCAGGTTGGTGGCGTACAGCGTGGACGACTGCTTGGCCAGGCGCGAGGC
>Ga0222429_100641_pt1 | contig 18640 bp, 14 predicted proteins | sample 1B50Ametagenome_FD_182475 | JGI IMG/M metagenome (GOLD analysis project Ga0222429, IMG submission 182475) | Enriched microbial communities from leaf-cutter ant dump, University of Wisconsin, Madison, United States - 1B50A (version 2) | ecosystem: Environmental > Terrestrial > Nest > Insects nest...
GCGTTTTGGTCCGGTCGATGAGGCCGTGCGTGAACGGATCAGGGTAGCAGATACACAGACTTTGCAGGTTTGGGGAAAACGGATACTGACGGCACAGACGATTGAAGAAGTATTCGGGGACTGATTGTATGTTTGTCGTGGCAACTCCTGCGGTTGCAAAGACAGTCCGGGTTTGATGGTTCCCATGCTCCGGTGATGGGTATGCTCCGCTGGAGCAGGGCAGATTGCATTCCTACACTGGAGCGTGGGAATGATCACAACTTGATTCGAGATCTGATCCCAGTTTCCACCAGCGTATAATCCGATCAGTTATGTTTGTAAACGTGTTTCCTGTATCCCACCTTCACGATTGTTACAATCAGGTGTTCATCTACCACTTCATAAATGATTCGGTTATTCCTTGCCGAATTCCATAACGTTCCAGCCCTGATAGTTTTTCGCTGCCTGTCGGGCGAGGATTCTCCTGCAGAGTTTCTATGCACTGCAGAATACGGGCAACATCCTGGTTGGGAATTGGTCGCAAGTCCTTTGAGACAGATTTTTTTACGACAAGCTCAAGGAACCTCTGCACGAGTCCTCCAAGAGCCGCATTGCGGGCAAAATCGTGATGATCACAAGAAGCACGACGAAGATCGTAGCCATTCTACGATACCGAGGAGTGCGACACAGTGAGTGCATGATTTTGCCGCAACCCTTTGGTGCACTGGTTCTGCAGATGAACTGCAGCGTTGAGCTCGTTGTGAAGGGGTCAACCATTCACTGCCTCACTCGCCTTGCATTTCATCCGCAAAACACAGTGTGCGACCATGTGGGATTCGTGCAGAGGTTCCTCATAACTTGCCATGAGCCTTCAGGTCATTCAGCAAGGCTTCATAGCTCATCGTGGGCTCAGAAATTCGTTCTTCAAACGCTGCCAAGTCCTCCTGATCTTCTGCCAACGCAGTCCGAACCGTATCATTGACGATCTCGGAAACAGTACGCTGTGTATGTGCAGCCTTCAAGCGAAGGGCAGCATGTAATTGAGGGTCGAAATAAACTGTTGAACGTTTTGAGGCGCCACTCATAGCTCTCTTTCCTATAGTATGGTTGGATGACATCATAACGCCATATCACCAAAGCATCTTAGGAAAAGAGAGCAAAAAAGAGTCAGATCCAGTAGGAAAATGGGACAGGCCACGATTTCATCTAGAGCGTGTTAGGCACATTGAAGAATTGGCACGGCATGACCTAACATCAAGATGGCAAAGACGATAAAATGAAGCCCAGCCAGGGTTTTGGGTAGCCGTTCGTAATCGCGAGCGAGTCTTCTGAACCGGTTCAACCACCCAACTACGTTCGACAACCCAGCGACGGGGCAGCAGGACAAAGCCTTTTTTAGCTTGAGGCAACTTGATGACCTGAAGGTCGATACCTTCTTCACGGGCGGCTTGTGCAGGGTCTTCGCCTGCATAACCTTGATCAGCAAAGGCCACCTTGACTGTTTGGCCGGTAACGGTCTGAACCTGGTGTGCAAGCTCTGCCACCTGGGCGCGCTCCTGCTCATTGGCCGGCGTAATGTGTACTGCCAACAAGTGGCCCGGCGTATCGACAGCTATGTGAACCTTGCTGCCGCGCTTACGTTTATAGCCATCGCAGCCAGCTCGCGGACCACTTTCACAGGTCGATTGCAAAGTCCGACCATCCAGAATGACCGCACTGGGTTGGCTTTGCCGTTCCCGGGCAACTCGCAGCACTGAACGAAGATCATTGACCATTGCCTCGAAACAACCCGCGTTCAGCCAACGTTGTGTTTGCTGATATACCAATTCCCAGGGTGGGAAGTTTGTTGGCAGCATACGCCATGCACTACCTGCCCGGGCCATCCATCAAAGCGCATTGAACATCTCTCGCAGCTCGTATCGACGCTGGGGGCTTCCTCGCTTATCAATGTCAGGTATGGGGCAGCAAAGCTCCATTCTTCATCTGATACATCTGTCGGGTAGGGCTTACGTTTGATCATTTCAATAAAGTAACTAATCCTTGGATAAAGTGCATAACACGCTCTAACCCAATGATAAAGTGTAATAGTTGAGATCTGGTCTGACAGTTACCCGGTTTGATAGAGGTGCGAGTCATTCAAGGCATTCCAAGTGCAGCTATGGCATGCACTGACTGGAATCATGATGAATGTGTTACCCTACTCAGAGCTTTACGAAAGTCAGCAGTTAGCCTCCCGGTAACTTTATTCTCCTTTATGGGGATCAACAAGGAGCAATTCCGGCGCTGAAAACAATCGAGACAATTGCTGAAAATCCTGTGTCCGTAATTCTACGGGCTGATACTGGTGTATCAGACCAAGTTTCGATGATTGAGCCTTATAATCCCTCTGATCGTTTTTCGTGATTGACTATGTGCAGTTCTGCCATGCGCCAGTCGTGCGTATTCCTTATTTTCGTTGTTTTCTCAATATGTATCGCCGGATGTAATTCCGAATCCGGTACGCCGGTCGAGTCTTCTCCGCCCGATGTCACGGTTGCAAGCGTGTTGTCGCGTTCCGTGCGAACATGGGATGAATTCAATGGGCGTGTCCGTGCGATCCAGACGGTAGAGTTGCGTCCTCGCGTCAGTGGCTACATCAATCGCATTGCCTATAAGGAAGGTAGCGAGGTCAAACCCGGAGATCTTCTCTTTGTCATCGATCCTCGTCCATACCGGGATGCACTTCACCGGGCACAGGCAGAACTTGAACGTGCGCGATCCGCAGCGAATCTTGCACAAAGCAAGACGGAACATGCGCATGCACTGTTTGCAAAACAAGCCATATCGCGTGAGGAGTTCAATGGTAGAAAAAATGATTTGAACCAAACGGCTGCCGAGGTTCGTGCAGCGAAAGCCGCTGTAGCCACTGCCAAACTCAATCTCGATTTTACCGAGGTTCGTGCACCAATCGCAGGTCGCGTGAGTCGAGCATATTTGACTGCGGGTAATCTTGCCCGGGCTGACCAGTCCATGTTGACAACCTTGGTCTCGCAGGATCCCATGTATGTGTATTTCGACTGTGATGAACATAGTTTTCTGCGCTACAAGAAATTTGCTCTCAAGAACGATCAAGAGAACAATATTTATTCGGTTCGTATCGGTCTGGCTGATGAGGAAGGCTTTCCCCATCACGGAACGGTAGATTTCTTCGATAATCAACTCAATCCTGCAACCGGGACAATACGTGTTCGCGCCGTCGTTCCCAATCCAGATCGTTTGCTGACACCGGGTCTTCATGCTCGGGTACAACTGCAAGGTAGCGATGAATTGCCCGTACTCCTGATCGATGCGAAGGCTATTCTGACCGATCAGGACCGCAAATATGTTTATGTATTAGGGGAGAGTGACAAGGCATTTCGCCGGGATATTACATTGGGTCGTCAGATCAATGGTTTGCGTATCGTGCAGTCGGGTCTTGACACGACAGATAAGGTCGTCGTCATTGGCGCGCAAAAGATCTTTCACGACGGGATGATCGTAAAACCTCAGCATGTTGCCATGGAAACGCAGGCAACCACTCCTCTTCCTGTTCCATGAAGCGTTAAAGTAAAAGCGTACGATCATGGATTTCTCCAAGTTTTTCATCGACCGTCCCATATTTGCCATCGTTCTTTCGGTGATCATTTTTGCGGCGGGACTGATCGCCATCCCACTGCTGCCTGCAGGTGAATATCCGGAAGTGGTGCCGCCAAGCGTGGTCGTGCGCGCAACATACCCGGGTGCCAATCCCAAAGAGATCGCAGATTCTATCGCTGTTCCACTGGAAGAAGCGATCAATAGCGTTGAAGGGATCATGTATATGAAGTCTGTTGCAGGCTCCGATGGTAACCTGCAAGTGACGGTTACTTTCATGCCTGGTATCGATCCGGATACCGCCGCCGTGCGCGTACAGAACCGTGTCGCCCAGGCCTTGTCCCGCCTGCCTAACGATGTACGCCAATACGGCGTAACCACACAGAAGCAGTCCCCGACTCCGCTTATGTACGTGAATCTTTCTTCACCCGATGGTCGATATGACTCGGTCTATCTGCGTAACTATATGACCTTGAATATCAAGGATCAGCTTTCACGCCTGAAGGGTGTTGGCAACGTCGGATTGTACGGCGAAGGTGATTATGCGATGCGCCTGTGGCTGAATCCGAATGAGCTTGCCGCACGTGGTCTTACAGCCAGCGATGTGGTGGATGCCGTTCGTGAACAGAATGTGCAGGTATCCGCGGGGCAATTGGGGGCTGAACCATCGCCCCAGGGGGCAGATTTCCTCGTCCCGATCAATGTGCGCGGACGGCTTCGCAGTGAACAGGAGTTCGGCGATATCGTGCTCAAAAGTGCCGATGATGGCCAATTGGTCCGTTTATCGGATATAGGGCGTGTCGAACTCGGCTCCAGCGATTACACGCTGCATGCCATGATCGATAACAGGGGCAGCACCAGCGCCGGTATTTTTCTGACGCCCAGTGCTAACTCTCTGGAGGTGGCTAGAACGGTTTATGCCAAATTTAAGGAACTTGCAGCGAGTTTTCCTCCGGGTATCGAGTATCGGGTGGTATGGGATCCTACTGTTTTTGTCCGAGATTCCATTCGAGCCGTGGGTCAGACACTCATCGAAGCTGTCTTCCTGGTCGTGCTGGTGGTCATTCTCTTTCTGCAGACCTGGCGCGCATCGATCATTCCTCTGATTGCGGTGCCGGTCTCGATTATCGGCACGTTCGCCTGGTTGTATCTGCTTGGGTATTCCATCAATACGCTGACATTATTTGGACTGGTCCTGGCCGTGGGTATTGTCGTCGATGATGCGATCGTCGTCGTGGAAAATGTTGAGCGCTATATTGAAAAAGGCCTGAGTCCTCTCGCAGCGGCACACCAGGCGATGAAAGAAGTTTCCGGTCCGATCATTGCTATTGCGCTTGTGCTATGCGCCGTATTCGTGCCCATGGCATTCCTGAGTGGTGTCACCGGAGAGTTCTACAAGCAATTTGCCGTTACCATCGCCATATCCACCATTATTTCTGCGATCAATTCGCTTACGCTATCGCCGGCATTGGCAGCAAAACTGCTCAAAGGACAGGATGCCCCGAAAGATAAACTTACCCGAGTACTCGAGCGCGGCCTGGGATGGCTGTTTCATCCTTTCAACCGCCTGTTTCTCCGCAGCTCCGACAAATATCAGAGCACGGTAGCCAGAACATTGAATCGACGGGGCATCGTATTTGCCGTCTATGCAGGGTTATTGCTCGCGACTGTCGTACTATTCCATATCGTACCGACTGGCTTTATTCCAAATCAGGATAAACTTTATCTTTTCGCTGGCGCCAAATTGCCGGAGGGCGCTTCGCTCGCCCGTACTGATGCCGTTACGCGTCAACTCAATGACCTTGCCAGTAGTATTGAAGGCGTGGAAATGACCGAAAGCTATGTGGGTATGAATGCATTGCAGTCAGTCAATACGCCGAATCTGGCTGCGTCTTATGTCATCCTCAAACCTTTCGATCAACGCCAGCGTTCTGCTGAATCGATCACGGCCGAACTGAATGCCAAGTTGACTGATATCAAGGACGGGCAAGCCTATGCCTTATTGCCTCCATCCATTCAGGGCCTGGGTAACGGGTCGGGCTATTCGCTCTACCTGGTCGATCGGGGAGGGCTGGGGTACGGAGCATTGCAAAACGTCATGACAAATTTCCAGAATGTGATTGCACAGACGCCAGGCATGACTTTTCCTGTCAGCTCATACCAGGCCAACGTCCCACAGCTCGAGGTCAAGGTGGATCGAGTCAAAGCCAAAGCTCAGGGAGTAAATCTGACCGACCTCTTCAATACGTTGCAGGTCTATCTGGGTTCCTTCTACATCAACGATTTCAATCTGTATGGTCGTGTCTATCGCGTGATGGCACAGGCGGATGCGGCTTTTCGCCAGAATGCTGAAGACATCAACAATCTGTATACGCGCAATAGTCGAGGAGAAATGGTTCCGCTAGGGTCGATGGTGACGATTCAACATACCTTTGGCCCGGATCCGGTCATCCGTTACAACGGCTACCCCGCAGCTGATCTGATAGGTGACGCTGATCCTCGCGTACTCTCCTCGGGACAAGTCATTGCCAAGCTTTCGCAGATCGCTGCAGAGGTTCTGCCTCGTGGTATTACACTGGAATGGACCGACCTGAGCTATCAGCAGGTAACTCAAGGTAATGCAGCGGTCATCGTATTCCCTTTATCGATCATGCTGACTTTTCTGGTGCTGGCTGCCCTCTATGAGAGCTGGACGCTACCCTTGGCGGTCATCCTGATCGTGCCGGTATGTATGTGTGCTGCGCTTTTCGGCATTTGGCTCACGGGTGGTGACAATAATATATTCGTCCAGGTGGGACTAGTCGTATTGATGGGGCTGGCATGCAAGAATGCCATCCTGATCGTTGAATTCGCGCGAGAACTGGAGATCCAGGGCAAGGATATTGTCGAAGCTGCTCTGGAAGCCTGCCACCTTCGACTGCGGCCGATTGTGATGACTTCGATCGCCTTCATCGCCGGATCTGTTCCCTTGGTGTTTAGTTACGGCGCAGGTAGTGAGGTACGCTACGCAACCGGTATTACCGTCTTTGCCGGTATGCTCGGAGTAACGTTATTTGGGTTGTTTCTTACTCCTGTTTTTTACGTTGCTCTGCGCAAGCTGGCTCACTTCAAGTCGTAAGAGTATCGATCCCTCATTCTTGAACCTTGGGCCGAGCTTGTGCAAGGCGGTCCACTCGCTTCCGTACGATCAGGATTATCGCCAAGCCGGATTAAGTTGCAGGAACAGGTTTTGATCCTCGGTCGATATCTGTTGCCGTAGATAATTATTTCTTCTCCAGACGAATACAACTTCACTGTTCGCGGCCTGGTTTACTTGCTTGTTCCAGCAGTGGCCTGATCTGTTCGGACTGTTCACTCGGATATATTTTTTGCGCATCCAGCGCTATCCGATTTGTTCAATGAGATCGTGACTAGATTTTCACATCATCCCTCGAAGAACGTTCATCCGGTATTGCAATATTTATGTAACAAGTACTCCATAGAATGCAAAAGCCATCATAAACAGGGGGAACTCATGAAGAAAACATTTCTATACACTGTCCTTGCTGCTGTTGTTACTTTAACCATAACCTCTGTCTCTTTCTCAGCCGACAGAGTTCGGCTGACCGGTTCCGGCGCGAGTTTTCCTGCGCCGATCTACCTTGGCTGGTTCAAGAGCCTCAACAAAGCTAATCCTAATCTCATTGTAGATTATCAATCCAAGGGTAGTGGCGCCGGTGTACAAGATTTCTTGAATAAAACGGTCGATTTTGCAGCGAGCGATTCGGCAATGAAGCAGGAAGACATGGACAAGGTTCCGGAAGGTGTCCAGCTTCTGCCCATGACCGCGGGAGAAATTATCGTTACGTATAACCTTCCGGGTAATCCGGTAGGCCTGAAGCTGCCGCGCGATGTTTATCCCGGCATCTTTCTTAGCAAAATCACCCGGTGGAATGATCCCAAGATTGTTGCAGCCAACCCTGACATCAAGCTTCCTGACATGCCGATTACGGTCGTAGTACGTGCTGATTCCAGTGGAACGACCGCAGTTTTCACTAAGCATTTGTCCGCTATCAGTGCCGAATTCAAAAGCACGCTTGGCGAAGGTAATACCGTCAACTGGCCTGCGACCAACCAATTCATCAAATCGCCCAAAAATGATGGCGTGACCGCCACTGTACGCCAAACACCTGGTGCCATCGGTTATATCGAGTACAGCTACGCAAAACTGGCCAAGGTCGAATCCGCATTGTTACAGAACAAGGAAGGCAAATTTGTGGCACCGGGTAATAGCGCTGAGACTTTGCTCGCCATCGAGATTCCTGCAGACATGATTGCATGGGAGCCAGATCCGGCAGGTGCCAGGTCTTATCCTATCGTGACCTATACATGGATGATTTTCCGCAAGAATAATGGCGATAAAGCTAAGGCCAAAGCCATGCGCGATATGGTCGAATTTGGACTCACAGAAGGGCAAAGGATGGCCGATGCATTGGGCTATATTCCGTTGCCACAATCGGTGGTTGATCGCGTTCGCGAAGCTGCGGCCAATATCAACTAAATCACAGCTTCATCGAACAGGAAGAATTGCATTGATCTCCGCTTCGTAAAAAGTATTGATAAATTAAACGGATCATCCTTATGAAAAAGCCTTTTGCGCATAATATTGATACGGATTCCATCTGCCGGCCGCCATCGTTTTCCGATGTGCTGGTTGATCGAACATTCCGTATGCTGGCGCGCCTGGGTGTCATCCTGATCATTTCCCTGGTGGCGGCACTGGTTCTGGAAATTGGTATCAAGGCGTTTCCAGGCATCCAGAAACATGGATTTGACATGATCACCGGTACAGTCTGGGATGTCGGCCAGCAGAAGTTCGGTATTCTTCCAGCGATCTGGGGCACACTCTACAGCTCCCTGATCGCACTGCTGATCGGTGGTTTTTTTGGGATCAGCATGGCGATTTTCCTGACACAAGATTTTCTGCCTGCACGCTTAGCCGCCGTTTTCCGCACCATTGTCGAATTACTCGCAGCGATTCCCAGCGTGGTATACGGGTTATGGGGGATCTTTGTGGTAATTCCAGCCATACGTCCGCTTACTAATGAACTGAATGAGTCATTGGGTTGGATTCCATTTTTCGGCTCTACACTGAGTGGTCCAGGCTTATTACCTGCCTCTCTGGTACTTGCCATCATGATTCTGCCGACCATTGCCGCTGTATCTCAGGACGCTTTGCGTTCTGTTCCTTTAAAAACCAAGCAGGCTGCTTATGGTATGGGGACGACTCACTGGGAAGCTATTCTCAAAGTCATGGTGCCAGCGGCGATGACCGGTATTTTTGGCTCCCTGGTACTGGGTTTGGGCCGAGCGCTGGGTGAAACAATGGCGCTGGCCATGCTGGTAGGCAACTCAAACCAGATTTCACTTTCTCTGTTTGCGCCGGCGAATACGCTGGCTGCGCTGCTGGCATTGAATTTTCCTGAGGCGGGGCCAAACGAAATTGAAGTGCTGATGTACGCTGCCCTGGTTCTGATGCTGATTACTTTGGTAGTCAACATCCTGGGTTCGATAATAATTACGTACGCTCAACGTGGAATAAAGTGATGAATGAAACATCCCTTTCCGGTTCGACTCCGAGTCTGCAACGTAAGCTTGAAGGCCGAACATTACGCAGCATGGTACTGAGTGGATTGATATGGCTCAGTGCTGTACTGACCAGTGTACCTTTGTTTTCCGTGTTGTATATGTTGATTACCCGTGGCGGTGCTCGCCTCAATCTGGAAGTTTTTACCGAACTGCCACCAGCAGGTTTCGAAATGGGTGGAGGATTCGGTAATGCACTTGTAGGTACTTTCTTTATGGTAGGTATCGCAGCATTGATCGCGATTCCGGCGGGCATTCTGGCAGCTGTCTTTTTAGCTGAGCTGGGACCAGGAAGTAAGCTTGCTTTCGTCGCTCGTTTCCTGGCAAAGACGTTGGCCGGTGTCCCTTCGATCCTGGCTGGTGTTTTCGCCTACGCGATGGTTGTGATTACCACTGGCACCTATTCGGCGTCTGCTGGTGGCGTAGCGCTGGCGGTGTTGATGCTGCCCATTGTCGTTTTGACTGCTGAAGAATCCATGAAAATGGTTCCAAAAATGATGAAGGACGCCGCTTATGGCATGGGCTGTACTCGTACGCAGGTAATTTGGCAGATCGTATTGCCGACCGGAATGCCTGCCATACTCACCGGTGTGATGCTGGCGGTTGCACGGGCTGCCGGAGAAACTGCTCCCCTGCTTTTTACAGCGCTGTTCAGCAACTACTGGTTACTCCAGGAAGATCATCTGGCTGTCATGAGTCCTACGGCTTCACTGGCTGTATTAATTTACAATTTTTCAGGCATGCCGTTTGACAACCAGCTTGAACTTGCCTGGGCAGCGTCTCTGGTATTAGTGGTGATCGTGCTGATCATCAATATCATCAACCGGATTTTTGGCAAACCGAAATTTTGAGTGCAGGAGCTAGCGAATTTTATGAGTGCATTGATGCAGCAGATAAATCCGAGTATCCAACCAGCTACCTTGGTAATGGACTGCAAACTGGATAAGATTTTTTATGGCGGTTTCATGGCCGTGCGCGACAGCCATGTGCCGATTGAAAAGAATAAAATCACCGGTTTTATTGGGCCTTCCGGTTGCGGTAAGAGCACTGTCCTGCGCAGCCTTAACCGGATGAACGACCTGGTGGATGGTTTTCGTTTCGATGGGCATGTACAGTTCATGGGGCAAGATGTCTATGGCAAGGGTGTCGATCCCGTGGTTGTACGTCGTTACATTGGCATGGTGTTCCAGCAGCCCAATCCTTTCTCAATGAGCATTTACGACAACGTTGCCTTTGGTTTACGTCTCAATCGTTATAAAGGCGATATTGGTGATCACGTTAAACATGCGCTGCAGGGTGCAGCATTGTGGGATGAAGTCAAGGATAAGCTCAAGGTCAGCGGCCTGGCACTGTCCGGCGGTCAGCAGCAGCGTTTGTGCATTGCGCGTGCCATTGCCACCCAACCGCAGGTGCTGCTGATGGATGAGCCGTGTTCTGCGCTGGATCCGATCGCTACCCGTCGAGTCGAGGAATTGATGGTCGAATTGAAGAAGGATTACACCATCGCACTGGTAACCCATAACATGCAACAGGCAATGCGTGTTGCTGACACGACTGCATTCTTCTCTGTTGATATCTCGCGAGGATCCCGGACGGGATATCTGGTAGAAATTGGACCAACTTCTCAGCTGTTTGAGGATCCACGCGAAAAACTGACCAAAGATTATATTAGCGGACAATTCAGCTAAGCTTGAGTGAGAGAAAAATAAATCAAGCTTTAATTAGTTCTGCTGCATGCTTCAATGGAATCGATCGGGCTAATAACCGTGACTGCTGATCCAGATGCAATTTTCCAAATACCTCTTCACTTCACCAACAATGGATTTCTGTCGTATCCTCGACCTGGGCGCTATAAAAAAATCGTTGCATGAGGTGCAGGCACAATTTGAATCGCTAAATGCTCAACTTGATGAACAACGCGATCCTTTCGATAATATTGTTTGCGATAACATGTTACAGGGGTATGCGCTAATTGATCGGCTTATCACCGAAGGTGTCGATTTATTCGATCTGCAGCAAGTCGATTGGATGATTGAGATCAATACAACAGTATTGTGTGGTGTTGATCCGGAACGACGCAAGGAATTTGCCCGGCATATAGCCATGACCAGTTCACGGTTCTTTGACAACGATGAAGGGGGTATACGCGACCTGTTAGAGTGGTACAACTTGCATCGTAACGAATCAGTATGGAAGCGGGCTGCAGGTATTTTTGTGCGCATTCTCAGCAAACCTCAGCTGTTTATTGAGGGGAATCACCGTAGTGGCTCGCTTATTGTCAGTTTTCTGTTGATGCGGGAAGGCTTGCCACCTTTCGTGCTCTCGACCAACAATACAGTCGCTTTTTTTAATCCGGCGTCAGTGATACGACACATGCCAAAAAATGGATTTTCGGCGCTATTCCAATTGCCCAAAATCAAGAAAAAATATGCTGACTTCCTCGAAGAGCAATCGTCACCAAAGTTTCTTCTCAGAAAGTTGCGGCGTGCTGCCAAAAATGGAATTCATTGATTTAAAGTATATTAGCTTAGGCCTATGGGGAAGGTTGTCGTGAGTACATTTGGTGGTAGTTGACGTTCTGCTTCTTCTTTTTCTGGCCAGTCTTTTTCCTGCAGAAATTTCGATGAATCCATGCAGGTTCTGTTCTGTGGAGCCTTTGCAGTTTTCTCGATATACCCGTTTGGATCTCGAGATTGCACTTACTGATCTATCCGCGCTATACCTATCTACTGATCAGGGTTACAGTTCTGATCCTATATACATGCAGCCTTCAAGAAACCGATCCATAGCATCGGGGTACAATATAAATACACACTATTGCTAACAGACTTTTTACATCTGCTATGTCGAGCATGTATCCGAACTTAACCCATCGTTCAACAGGATGCTTCTCAGCTACGCGGGTTGTCTGTGCGGGATCGCTGCTATGGTAAGACTGCTGAAGTACATCTGGGTAGCACCTTGTTCCCTGTTTGGGCTGTGCTGTGGTTTGTTCCTGCTGCTGATCGGGGGCTCGGTACGACAAGTATCCGGTATTCTGGAGTTCTCGATTGGATCTGGTAATCCGATACCTTTCTTCCCATTTTGGGCCATTACCTTTGGGCATGTGGTTCTTGGCTTGAACGAGTCTGCCCTTGAGTATTCTCGAGCTCATGAACTGGAGCATGTCAGGCAGTACGAAGTATGGGGGGTGTTGTTCTTCCTTGCGTATCCGGCTTCTAGCTTGTGGCAATTACTTCGGGGCAGGAATCCTTACTGGTATAACTACTTTGAAATCCAAGCCCGTCAACGCAGTGAGCGGGGCAGATTTAGCGACTCGTTGCGTGGTGACGATTCTTGAGCACCTCAGCTGAAGCTGGGTGTTCTGCAAATCATACAATGTGTATCTTGGATTCAGTGATCTTGGTTCTGGCTTGCGATAATATCTTATCAGGCCTGATAACCTTGAGATATTGCTGTAGTAGCGAGATGAAATAATCTGGAAAGTAAGCTTTGCCGATATCCCGGTAAAGCGAGCTGGCCTGTTACAGCTCATACCAATTACCTGATTACTTTGTTTGTCACATGAAAAAGCTCTATACAGCCAATCATCTGCTGGAGGCGCATATCGTCCTGGATTTGCTGGAGAATGCCTACATTCCGACGAGGCTGTTCAATGAGTACGCACAGGGCGGAACGGGAGAGATTCCGTTTACTCATACTTATCCTGAGGTATGGGTTGTGCGCGATCTCGATTTTGAACGCGGGCGGAAAATCATCATGGCTTATGAACAGGCTCCGCAAGTGACTGATACTGTCTTCTGCCCGCAGTGTGGCGAGGAAAACCCCGGTAACTTTCAGTTATGCTGGCAATGCGGGAATGGATTGGAAGTTGTCAAGGAGAAATCCCGGTTTTCAGAGAGCTGAAGACGATCCTTATGGGGGTGTAGCACGTCAGATAATATCTGTCTTTACATCATTTACTCGTGAGCAATGGATTTGCCGGTAAAGAGATAGTCTCTCAGTTCCTTGTCAAATGCCGGGTCATGCCGGCGAATCCATTCCAGCAGCATCGCCGCGTGTTCCTTTTCTTCATCCCGGTTGTGCGCCAGTATTGCTTTCAGTTCTTTGTCCTTGCAGGCATTTACTCGCTGATTGTAGAGATCGACTGCTTCCAGCTCTTCACGCAAGGAGATAATCGCCCGGTGCATGTCCCGCGTTTCATCACTCAATTCCTGTGTGGGTTCAAAATAGCCGTCATTTGCCATCAATGTCTTCCTTGTTGTCCGTGATAACTGTCTGGTCCCCGGTTTCAGTCTGTACAGGTTCAGGAACCGGATGTTTGTCGCGTCGCATAATTTTTCCGATCAGCACGAAAAAGAGTGGTACGAAAAATATGGCAAGGAAAGTTGCTGCCAGCATGCCCCCGAGTACAGTGGTACCAATGGCGATACGGCTGGCGGCTCCTGCACCAGATGAAATCGCAAGCGGGAATACCCCCATGATAAAGGCCATGGAAGTCATGATGATCGGGCGAAAACGAATCCGAGCTGCTTCCAGGGCAGCTTCGGTCAGCGATGCGCCTTTGGCATACAGATCATTGGCGAACTCGACGATAAGAATAGCGTTTTTGGCGGATAACCCGATCAGGGTAATCAACCCGACCTGAAAGTAAATATCATCAGTCAGTCCACGCCCCCAGATAGCCAGTAACGCTCCCAATATACCGAAGGGCACGGCCAGAATGACGGCAAACGGAATAGACCAGCTTTCATACAGGGCAGCCAACACCAGAAATACCATGAGCAGGGCAAAGGAAAGTATCCATATTTTTTGTCCACTGGCCGCCATTTTTTCCTGATAGGTAATTCCGCTCCAGTCGATGGTGTAACCCTTGGGTGCCAGTACTTCATTGGCCACTTCCTGCAGCGCATCCAGAGCCTGTCCTGAGCTATAGCCTGGTGCTGCACTTCCCAATACGAGTGCGGAATTGAATCCGTTGAAATGGGTAACCGGATCCGGTCCGCTGTTGAACTCGGCTGTAACCACAGAATCAAGCGGTATCATTGTGCTGGTTGTTCCGGATTGGGCACGAACATAAATATTGCTGATATCATCCGGGCTGGATCGATACTCAGGTGGTGCTTCAGTTTGTACCCGGTAGACACGGCCAAACTTGATAAAGTCATTCACATATAAATTGCCAAAATAAGCCTGCATCGTATCGAAGACATCAGATATGGGCACACCTAAGGCTTTGGCACGTTCGCGGTCGACATGAGCATACATCCTGGGGGCGCTGACACGAAAATTAGTACCGGCAATTCCGATAGCCGGATGTTCCATGGCCTTGTTTACAAATGCCTGTGCTGTCTCGGCAAATTCTGAGAAGTCTCCTCCACTTGGATCCTGCAATTGAATTGAAAAGCCACCCGTTGCACCCAGCCCGCGAATTGAGGGTGCGTTAAAGGCGAGCACCAGTGCTTCAGGGATTTTTGCAAATTCACCAAAGGCATTGGCGATCAGGTTTTGTACCTGCTCATCGGCATTTTTGCGTGTATTCCAGTGATGCAACGGTACGAACATCGTGGCGTGATTCGGGCCACGGCTGCTGAAGACAAAGTTCATGCCAGCCATTGCATCCGTTGAATGAACAGATGGAATGGACAGAAAATAACTCTCTATTTTTTCCAGAACCTTTTTGGTGCGGGAAATGGAAGCGCCGTCTGGAAGTTGTACTACCGTAATGAAATAACCTTGGTCTTCTTCCGGAAGGAAGCCTCCAGGTACTGTTTTGAATAAACCGATGGCAAAAAATATTACCATTAAAAAAATGAGGATTGATAATGCCGATCTCTTAATGATTGTACCGGCCATGCTGACGTAGCGAGTCTGTGCCCAATCAAACGTTCGGTTGAAAGTTTTCCATAGTTTGTTAGGCGAATCATGGCCAGGTTTGAGTACCAGGGCACACAAAGCAGGACTGAGTGTCAGTGCGACGAATCCGGAAATCATGACTGACAATGCAATGGTTACAGCAAATTGCTTGTACAGTTCACCGGTAATGCCTCCCAGAAATGCGACAGGCAAAAATACCGAAGCGAGTACCAGAATGATAGCAATCAGTGCGCCGAATAATTCCTGCATGGCTTTTATTGCGGCATTTTTAGGCGTGAGACCATTGGCTATATGGCGCTCGACATTTTCTACCACTACGATTGCATCGTCCACCACGATACCGATGGAAAGCACCATACCGAACAGGGTAAGCGTATTTATCGAAAACCCCAGTGCTTCCATTCCCATAAATGTACCGATGAGAGAAATGGGTGCCGCGATAGCCGGGATCAGTGTGGCGCGCCAGCTTTGTAAAAAAACGAAAACAACCAGCACAACCAGCAACAAGGCTTCTGCTAGGGTTTTTACAACCTCCTGAATGGAAACCTCAATAAATGTGGTGGTATCGTAAGGCACATCATAGGACGCACCAGCCGGGAAATCTTTAGCAAGCTTGTCCATTTCATTGCGGATACGCTGTGCTGTTTCAAGTGCGTTGGCGCCGGGTGAAAGATAAGTCAGCAGAAAAGTATTGGGCCGTCCGTTCCAGCGTGCCTGCAGATCATAGGATTGTGCACCCAGTTCTACTCGTGAGACGTCTTTCAGTCGTACCATGGAACCATCCGGATAAGCCCGGATGATCATTTCTTCAAATTCTTTTACCTCACTCATTCGTCCTTTAGTCATAACAGGAATGGTGAGCTCGGTTTCATTGACCATGGGTTCGCGGCCGATCCGCCCGGCAGGAAAGTCCCGATTCTGCTCACGAACGGCAGCGACGATATCACTCGGTGTGAAATTGAGTTGCGCCATCCGGACAGGATCAAGAATGAGCCGCATGGAATAATTCTGACCGCCAAAGATTGAAGCATCTCCAACACCGGGAAGTCGTTTTATATTATCGAGCACCCTGAGCAGGGCATAATTCGACAGAAAAATGGTGTCGTGAGAAGGATCAGTAGAGCTCAGCGCAACAACTAGCAGTAGATCAGGTGAAGTCTTCTTGACGGTTATACCTTGCCGGATAACTTCATCGGGCAGTTGTGGTTCGGCCAGTTTCTGCCGGTTTTGGGTTTGTACTTGTGCAATATCGATATCTGTTCCGATTTCGAACGTGAGCCTCATTGTCATGTGGCCATCGTTTGTACTGGTAGATTCGTAATACAGGAGATTATCGATACCGGGAAGCTGGACTTCTATCGGGCGTGCAACGGCTTCCGCTACCACATCTGCACTGGCACCCGGATAATCCGCATCAATTTGCACGACAGGCGGAGTAATTTCTGGGAACTGAGCAATCGGGAGATTTTTCAGTGAAACCAGACCGACAATGACGATGATGATGGATAGTACTGATGCAAAAATCGGTCGTTCAATAAAAAAACGGGAATTCATGGCACGCCTTACGCGGTTTATTCTTGATGATTACTTTAGGAAGTCTGGCTTTCTTCTTGCCGGTAGGGAACAGGGTCTACCTGAACGCCTGGATGGATTCTGTGAATTCCTTCCACGACGACCTGTTCTCCTGTCTGCAGGCCGCTTTCAATCAGCCATTCATTACCTTGCCATGCGCTGGCCTGTACCGGTCGGAGTTCAGCTTTCCCTTTATTGATGACATAGACGAAAGAGCCGCTTGGCTGCTGCTGTACGGCGCGCTGGGGAATCAGAATTGCTCCTGTTCTGCTGTAACCTTTAATACGAACCTTGACAAACTGGCCTGGATAAAGGTGAGCCTCTCCGGGAGCATTTTTGCCAGCCGGGTTGGAAAATACAAATCGTCCCAGCAGCATACCAGTTTCAGGTCGTATTACGATATCTTCAAAGTCCAGCAATCCTTCCTCCGGATAGATGCTGCCATCGGAGAAAGTCATTACACCGCTCAGCTGAAAAATGCTTTCAGGTCTTTCAAGTTTGTGTTCGGATAGCTCGCGGCGCAGGCGCAGCAAATAACTTTCTGGAATATTTACATTGACATACATGGGATCCAGCTGATCGATAGTAGTCAACAAATTAGTTTGGGCTTCGACCAGGCGCCCTTCATAAAATTGACTGCGGTTGATTCGACCTTCCACCGGCGCAGTGATGAGTGTGTTGTCCAGATCGAACTTAGCCTTGATCATCACGTTCTGTGCTGCTTCCAGTGCCGCTCTTGCACTGCGCACTTCTACCACGGCGTCATCGACCTCTTTTTTACTGACTGCTTTTTGTTTGAGCAGTGGTTGTACCCGTGCCAGATCCTTGTTGGCCTGATCCAGCCGTGCCCGTGCCTGAGTTACCATTGCCCTGCTGTTCTTGTAGACTGCATTGAAGGGTATCGGGTCGATGAGGTACAGCTTGTCACCCTTTTTAATATTCCGACCTTCCGTGAAGAATATTTTTTTGATGATTCCGTTTACTTGTGAGCGGATTTCAACGGGTCGGAAAGATTCAGTCTGCCCGATGAATTCCGGTTCCTCCACAATCGTGCGAGTAGTGACGGTAGTTACGTATACCTGAGGTACCGGAGGTTGTGAATCAGTAGATGATTGCATTGAGCAACCAGCCAGAAAAGCGACGAGCAGCACCCCTGTTCTAATGCCTGTTATGGTGCGGCCGGTCTGCATGATTGATTGACGAAGCGTTTGATACATGACGTTATTCCCGGTAATTCGGTAAGGAAAATGATCAAAAATATTTATGATTGATGAAACCGGTTTGCCGGCAACAGTGTGCGGATAGATTGTTCATTTCAGCCATTGTGCAGCGGGCCGGTAGATACTGGCAGGGGCGCATTAGGACCTTCGGCCAACCAGCCACCGCCCAGTGCCTTGTAAAGCTGGACGATGGAGATCAGATGCAGACGACGGGTGGCCGTAAGAGCAGACTCAGCATCAAATAATGTGCGTTTTGCAAGCAATACGTCAACGTAGCTGGTGATTCCACCCTGGTAACGCAGTTCTGCTGTTTGTAAAGCCGAAGCCAGCGCCTCTACCTGTGCCTGCTGGGCTTTGTACTGTTCATTTGCCGTCCGGATGGCAGCAAGCGAATCTTCAACTTCTTTGAATGCCACCAGGATGGTCTGTTCATATTTTGCCAGCGCCTGTCGTGCCTTTGCTTCTGCAGCCCGTTGCTCAAAACCGAGAGATTGAGAATTCAGCAATGGTGCTGCCAGTCCGAATCCACCGACACCGAATTCACTGCCGGAATCCAACAGACCAGATAATGCCGGGCTGGACAGTCCCAGAAAACCTGTGAGTGATATTCTTGGAAACCGTGCTGCTTTAGCTGCTCCGATCCGGGCGGTAGCTGCCCGCAGTGCTTGCTCGGCCTGCAGAATATCGGGGCGTCGCTGTAACAGTTCGGAAGGCAGGCCGGCAGGTATTTCAGGTGGTATCAGTTGTTCGTTCAG
>Ga0222429_100643_pt1 | contig 18549 bp, 17 predicted proteins | sample 1B50Ametagenome_FD_182475 | JGI IMG/M metagenome (GOLD analysis project Ga0222429, IMG submission 182475) | Enriched microbial communities from leaf-cutter ant dump, University of Wisconsin, Madison, United States - 1B50A (version 2) | ecosystem: Environmental > Terrestrial > Nest > Insects nest...
AGTGTCCGCTACTATACAACGTCTGTACCGACTATTCGTCCAAGTGCATGAAATCCTGCGAATTAGCGAGCATGCGTGAGAAAAACCGTTAACCCCTGGGGGAGTGTCGCAGAGCCACTAATTCCACTTCGGCTCCACCGATCCGCTGAAATTGTGTCGCAGAGCCACTAATTCCACCTCGGCTCCACCGTTCCGCTGAAATTGTAGAGCCACTATTTCCGCCTCGGCCGCGCCAATCCGTCAAAATAGTGTCGCAGAGCCACTAATTCCACCTGGGCCCCACCGATCCGCCGAAATTGTGTCGCAGAGCCACTAATTCCACCTGGGCCCCATCGATTCGCTAAAATTGTGTCGCAGAGCCACTAATTCCACCTTGGCCCCGCCAATCCGCGGAAAAGGACCGTCAGGGTGAATCTTCCCTGACGGTTTTTCTTAACGCCGTAAGCGAATGGCCCGGCAGGTGCTGCACGATATACGCGTTTACTTACATCGGCTCAACGCTGGCGTCTGCCGCAAGCGACAGCCGGGTCGGTCCGAGCAGGTGCAGGCGCTTCAATTGCATCGCCATGTAATGCGGCGTATAGGGCATGCCCTCCTCCAGCCATTGCATGACGATACCGAGATGGGCGGACGTGCAATAGCGGATGATGAGGTTCCGCGGCGCCCGCAGCTCGCGGTCGTTAGGCTGGGCCAGCGCCGACCGGGCATACAGCGCTTCCTGGATCGCCGCTTCCATGCGGGCTGAGAAGCCCGGTTGTCCCGTCGGCCCCAGCATGACCCGGTAGAACGCGGCATGGGCGGCCAAATGCTCGAACTGGCGGACGAACGACGGCGGCGGCGAGTCCTCGTCCATATTCAGCTCATGCGGTCGAAATCCCGGCGGAAGCTCCATCGATCGGGACAGTTCCTCCAGCATGCCGTCGGCCATTTTCTTCAGCAAGTCATACTTGTCCTTGTAGTGAAGGTAGAACGTCGCCCGATTGATCATCGCCCGTTCCGTAATGTCGCGCACAGTCGTCCGTTCGAACCCCCGTTCGCCCATCAGCCCGATCATCGCTTCTTGAATGAGCTGCAGCGTCCGCTTCACTCGCAGATCCATTGTCGATTATCCCTCCGTTAGGCGACAGTTGTCCCGCCAATGTCGAATATGCCACACTAGCCGTCATTTTGCGGGTTGCCTGCAGCTTCTGTGCTCTTTATTATAATCAACGCAGCATTGCAAAAACAACACAGTGTTGATTAAAAGAGGAGCGTGCACAATTGGTTATGGAAATGAAAACGAATCGTGTGAGAACGGTCACGGCGGGTCTTGTCATCGGGCTCGTCCTGGCATCGCTGGAACAGACGATTGTGGCGACGGCGCTGCCGACTATCGTCCATCGATTTGGCGATCTGTTGTTGTACAGCTGGGTATTCTCGGTCTACATGCTCGCTTCGACGGCTGCCATGCCGATCTATGGCAAGCTCGCGGACTTGTACGGACGCAAGAAAATATATTTGATCGGCCTGCTGCTGTTTCTGATCGGATCCCTGTTGTGCGGATTGGCCGGTTCGATGACGGCATTGATCTTGTTCCGGGGCGTTCAAGGGCTTGGGGCCGGCGCCTTGATGCCGCTCGCGTTCACAATCATCGCGGACTTATATCCGCCGCAGCAGAGAGCGAAGCTGATGGGCACGTTCGGCAGCTTGTTTGCCGTCTCGAGCCTGCTTGGCCCCGCGCTTGGCGGCCTGCTGGCGGAATGGCATTGGCCGCTGATCTTCATTCTCAACGTGCCGATCGGCGTGATCGCCTTCTTTTGCATTCACTCAGCCTTGCATGAATCTCCAAGTGAACCCCGGGCGATTAAGCCGCGGATCGACTGGCTGGGCGTTCTCACGATGACGGGCGGCATTCTGTCGCTGCTGCTGGCCTGTGTCACGGGCGGCCGCGAGTTCGCCTGGCAGTCGGCGCCGATCGTCAGTTTGTTCGCAGGAAGCGTACTGCTATTGACGGCATTCGTTCTGATCGAACGGAAGGCGGAGGAACCGATCCTGCCGCTCGCTCTGTTCAAGCGACGTACGCTCTCGTACGGCAATGCGGCGGCTTTCTTCGTCAGTGCGGCCATGTTCGGTGCGATCGCCTACATTCCGCTGTTCGTGCAAGGCGTCATCGGCGTGAGCCCGCAAGTCGCAGGCTATATTATGACGCCCTTCATGTTGGCGACCGCGATCACCTCGATGGGCTGCCGCAGTTGGCTGGCCAAAGTTTCGTTTCGCGCCATACTCGTTCCCAGCTTGCTGCTGATGCTGACGGGCTTCGGCTTGCTTGCCCGTATCGGCGCAGAGACGACCGTGACGCAAATGATCGTCTGCTTGGTCGTCACCGGGCTTGGAATGGGAGCGATCTATCCTGTGCTCGGAACAGCGGCGCAGAATGCGGTGACATGGAAGCTGCGCGGCGCCGCGACGGCTTCGTCGCAATTTTTCCGTTCGATCGGCGGCACGGTCGGCGTCGCCTTCTTCGGCAGCTTGATGATGAATCGCATGACTGCCGGCTCCGATCCCGAATTGTTGCTGGATGCAGGGGCGCGCACGAATATGGCGGTCGAGGCGATCGCGCGATTGCAGCAGGAATTCAGTCATGCGCTGGCTCAAGTGTTCGCCGCTGCCGCCATTTTCACGGTGATCAGCCTGCTGGCCAGCCTGGCGCTTGGACGGGAGCGATTGACGGCGTAACCGGAGTCGAAGATAACCGGTCATAAGCAATCATTCGACAGGTGCATTCGCGTGGATTAATCGTCACGTACGTTCGACCCTCTCGGGCATCCGCCTCCAGTTTCGCCCTATTCGGGATATCTTCTGCCGGACATGATACACTAGGATGTAGCTACCGGTATAACAAACGGGGGAGGAAGCGCTCGTGGCGGACATGCGGATCGAGAAGGATTTTCTGGGGGAGAAGGAAGTGCCTGCTGAAGCTTACTACGGCATTCAGACATTGCGCGCCGTGGACAACTTTCCGATTACGGACGTGCCGGTTCATCCGGAGCTGCTGACGGCGCTGGCGCAGGTGAAGAAGGCGGCTGCGCGCGCGAACGGCGAGCTAAGCCTGCTGCCGAAGCGGATCGCGGACGCGATCGCCCAGGCCGCGGACGAAGTCGCGGAGGGCCGGTTCGCGGATCAATTTCTGACGGATTCGATCCAGGGCGGGGCGGGAACGTCAATCAACATGAACATGAACGAGGTGCTCGCCAACCGGGCGCTCGAGCTGCTCGGACATCGCAAAGGCGACTATTTCCATTGCAGCCCGAACAACCACGTCAACATGGCGCAATCGACGAACGATACGATTCCGACTGCCCTGCGCATCGCGGCATACCGCATGACGCGCGTGCTGCTGGAGGCGATGCGGGCGCTGACCGAAAGCTTCGCGCGCAAAGAGCGGGAGTTCGACGATGTCATCAAGATGGGCCGCACCCACTTGCAGGATGCGGTGCCGATCCGGATGGGGCAGGAGTTCGGCGCTTACCGACGCGTGCTGGAGCGCGACACGACGCGCATCTCCCGTGCGGCGGACAACCTGCTTGCGATCAATCTGGGCGCGACGGCCGTCGGCACGGGGCTTAACGCGAAGCCCGCTTATATCGTGCAAGTTGCGAAGCTGCTGGCGGAAGACTTGGGTATTCCGGTCCGCGATGCGGACGACCTGGTGGATGCGACCCAGAATACCGATGCCTACACGGAATTGTCCGCATCGCTCAAAGTATGCGTCGTCAACCTCTCGAAAATGTGCAACGATATCCGCCTGATGGCTTCCGGACCGCGGACGGGCTTGTCCGAGATCCAGCTTCCGCCCAGACAGCCGGGTTCGTCGATCATGCCGGGCAAGGTCAACCCGGTCATGGCCGAAGTCGTCAACCAGGTCGCCTTCCAGGTGATGGGCAATGACCTTACAATCTGTATGGCGTGCGAGGCGGGACAGTTCGAGCTGAACGTCATGGGCCCGGTCATTGCATTCAATCTGCTGCAATCGCTCAAAGTGCTTCGCAACGCGGTCGACGTCTTCCGGCGTTACGCGCTCGAAGGCATGGAAGCGAACCGCGAGCTGTGCCGGGACTACGTGGACAGAAGCTTCGGCATCGTGACCGCGCTCAATCCCCATCTGGGCTACGAGACCGCGGCCAGGCTCGTCAAGGATGCGGCGGCCTCCGGCGCGCCGATCCGCGAATTGATCCTCGAGCGCAATCTCCTGTCGCCGGAAGAGATGAACGTCATCCTCGATCCCGTGCAGATGACGACGCCCGGCATCGCCGGGGAATGGCTGCTGACGGACCGGGACCAGGAAGAATAGGCGAAAGCAGGGGTCGATCTCCGTTCGGAGGTCGATTTTTTAATGGAAATATATTCGAATACTCATGAAATTTTAAGGTATTTCGTGTATGGTAATAGAACGCACATTCAAATAAGGGAAGTTGGAGAGTTTATGTTTAGTTGGTTGAACGACTGGATCGGAGGATTGGTGGAGCTCACGGGCTTAACCGGGTACAGCATCCTGATCGTGACAATTCCGCTTGCCTTGATACAAGGATTTCTGGGGATTTACCCTTTTTCCACGCTTATCTTCATTCACGTATACACACTCGGCGTTAGCGGCGGCTTGTTGGCCAGCTGGCTGGCGGGGACTTTGTCCGCCGTTGTCGTTTATGTCGTGTGCAAATATTTGTTCGAAGACCGGTTCCGCCGCAGGTGGGGACATAAGCTGGAGAAATACGAAAAATGGCAGATCGTCTTCGAACGCTACGGCATCTGGGCCATCATTTTCCTGCGCACTCTTCCGGTCATGCCGAACAATCTGATCTCGTTCATGTCGTCGATTTCGCCGATTCGCCTATCGTCTTATATTTGGTCATCGATTATCGGAAATTTGTCCCACATCTGGCTGTTCGGCATACTCAGCTCGAAGATCCTGTTTCCGGACACGAATTTCAGCTACTTGATCGGCTCCTATATCGCGTTCTGCATCGTGCTTATTGTCGCATTCGTGATTACGCTGCGAAGAAGCAAGCGTACCGGCAAGATCGGCGGCATGGGTGCGGACCCCCGGTATGGCCAACCTGGCGCGTAGTAAACGGGTCGAGAATGCAGCAGCGTTAATACAACGTTCGCCACAGGTAGAAGACGGCATACGCTTCCCAGCCTCGCCACGCTGATGCGAACTGGCGGATTTCCGGCAAAGCAGGCTTGCGGTCCAGCCCGAGCTCATGTTGGATGGCCAGATGCAAGCCGACGTCCTGGATCGGGAACGCATCGCGGTACCGCAGGCAGCGCATGGCCACATAATGAGCCGTCCACGGGCCGATGCCGCGGATGGCAGTGAGCATGCGCTCCGCGGACGGTGCGTCGCCGGCAGCCAGCAGCTCCGCCTTGGACAGGGCGCCGTCCCGGATCAGCCCGGCCGCGCGGAGCAAATATTCCGCCTTGCCGGCCGTCATCTTGAGCGCGGTCAGATCCGTCGCCTGCAAGCCGGCGATGCGCTCGGCCGTCGGAAATAGCCAATGCTGGCGGCCTTCTCCGTCCGACACGCTGCTGCCGAACGCTTCGACCAGCCGGCGCTTCAGCGTGTACGCGAAAGTCAGGTTGATCTGCTGCCCAAGAATTGCCCACGCGATCGCTTCGAACAAGTCGGGCACACCGACCAGGCGCAGCCCGCGGAATTGCGCGACAGGGCCCCGCAATAGCCCATCGCGAGCCGCCAACTTATAGAATGGTGTGAGATCCGTGTGCAAATCCAGCCATTCCGTTACATATTGCCGAACGCGCCCGATCGCCAGCAACGATTGTTCTTCCACGTCTGCCGACCTCATGGGCTCGTCCGTATAGAGCGCCGCCGAAGCCGAACCGAATGAACGCGTATCGAGCTCAATCTCGACCGTCAATCGATCGTCCGCCGCCGACCGGATGCGGACGATCGGCAGCAGCTTGTCCGCGACCGGAATACAGCGCGTCAACGTCCCGTTCGCGACGGAGAACAGGCATTCGTTCGCGGAACGAGCCAAGTAGGCGAGAACTTGTTCGAATCGGAAGTCCGGCGGAACCTCGAGCTGCAGCTTCAGGGGAGGAGGGACGCGGGAAGGCGTATGCATCATGTCTGCGATCGTCTCCTTATATCAGTTGGCTGATTCGTGCTCTGCCAATTGATCTGTTTAATGTCATTAACTTTCATTATACCCGATCGTATGCAGGCCCCGCTTGCCCGATCTTGCGATCTTATTCCGTTAATTGGCATCGCCCGGACAGACGCTATTCTTCTGCAAACGGTTTACGAAATCCGGGCATTCGTATAGTATAGTCCCATAGCCACCCGAATACCGTCAATCGGCTGCATGACAAGCCAGAAGGAGACCCCGTTATCCGATTATGAAGAGAATTACGTTCGTCTTGTTGTCCGCCGTTATGACCGTATTTTGCAACTTGTCCGCTGTGGGAGCAGCCCAAGTCAGCGCGGAGGGCCGGCCGGATCAGCCCGATATTCTGATCATCGGCTCCGAGCTGGAGGGCATGTACCTGGCCCGCGCAGCAGCTGACGCAGGGCAGTCTGTCCAAGTGATCGATCCCCGGCCAAAGCCCGGCGGGCAACTGCTTGAAGGGGAAATGCTGTTCCTCGACGAGCCGCTTGGCGACGGCGGAGAGGTGCTGCTGCAAGGCAAGGTCAAATCTTTGTTTGACGCATACAAACGCGGCACGATCCGCAAGGCCGAACAATTTCGGAATTACTACAGCGAGTTAACGAAGGGCATTGCAATCGAATCGGGCGTGACGCTAACCGGCATTGACGTGCGCCAGCAGCCTGACGCGACAGGGCGTTTCGTGGAATCCGTGTCGTATCGGACGCAGAACGGTCAGGAGCGGACCGTGTACCCCGGCTACGTCGTGGAGAACACCGATTATGCCGCACTCACCTCGCAGCTCGGCTTGTCCCGTATACCCGGGATGGAGACCGTGTTCGGCCCTCCGGACGCCGACTCCCCCGACTATATGGCGGCGACGCTGATCATGAAATTCAAGAACGTCGATTGGGGCGTATTTCAACAGGAAGTCATGAAGCTGGGCAAACAAGAGCGAGAACTGAAATACGGCAGCGAAACGACAGTCAATCCGACATTTACGTGGGGTTTCGGCAAAGTCGGGGCAGGCTACGATTCCGGCACCGACCATTGGTTTCTGCGCGGGCTGAACACCGTGAATCAGCATGACGGGGAAGTGCTGATCAACGCCTTGCTCGTCTACGGCATCGATCCGTCGGACGAAGCCGCCATTCGCACCGCCATGGCGGAAGGACGCGAGCAGACCGACCGGATCTTGCCCTACCTAAGGCAAGCGCTGCCCGGCTGGTCCAAGGCGGAGATCAACGGATATCCGGACTACCTGTACATTCGCGATTACGATCGTTACGAGACCGAATACGTGCTGCAAGGCACGGACCTGATGAGCGGCCGCATGTTCTGGGACAATGTCAGCATCGGCGGCTACGAGATTGACTTGCAAGGAACGATGTCCAGCAAATGGGGCTCCAGGCGCGGAAACCCGGATAAATACGGCATGCCGCTGCGTGCTTTCCTGGCCAAGGGCTACATCAACGTTATCGTCGCCGGCAAGAACGTCGGCGCATCCGCCGTCGCCTACGGCAGCGCACGCATCCAGGCGCAGACCGCGCTGGCCGCAGAGACGATCGGCCTGATGCTCGGGCGCATCGACGGCAAGTACCGGCTGACCGATATCACGCCTGCGCAAATGTCGGAGCTGCAGACATGGGTCCGCGCGCAGCACGGGATCACGCTCACCGGCGTCCAAGCCGTGAACAAGCTCGGCGGCCTGTCGGAAGCGCAGAAGCAATCGTTCGATCAGGGCAAACTGGTCATTCCTTAATCGGACATGGGAGGATTTCACTTGCAAGATCTGGAAACGGCAGAGCAATCGTCGGTCCGGAAGCGGCTTCCGCTTCGGACCGGCTTTTTTTACGGATGGTGGATGGTCGCAGTCGCCGGGCTTGGCATCTTCTTCTCGGGACCCGGCCAGACGTTTTCGAACGCCGTATTCATCGAATCGTACATTCGGGATTTCGGCCTGGACCGCACGACGGTGTCATCCATCTACTCGGCGGCGACGTTGACATCCGGCTTGCTGCTGTTCCTTGTCGGCCGTCTCATGGACCGGCTCGGACGCAGAATCATGCTGGCCGCCGTCGCGCTGATGCTCGGCCTGGCGTGTTGGTACAACAGCTTCGTCGCCGGACCGATCATGCTGTTCGCCGGTTTTTTTATGGTTCGTTATTTCGGCCAAGGCTCGATGACGCTCATTCCGAACACGCTCGTGTCCCAATGGTTCATCAAGTACCGCGGTCGCGCGCTCAGCTTCGCCAGTCTCGGCGGCTTGCTCGGCGCGGCATGCTTTCCGCCGGTGATCAATATGCTGATTGACGGTTACGGCTGGCAGGTGACGTGGCGTCTGCTCGGTACCGCGCTGCTCGTCTTGTTCGTGCCGCTGGCCTGGTACTTTGTCCGCAATCGGCCGGAGGACCTCGGACTGCTGCCGGACGGCGCTGCAGCAGCCGCCCATGCGAACGGCGGCAAGTCTGACGCAGCCGTGGAGGAAGACAGCTGGACGCTGTCCGAAGCCGTGCGCACCCGCGCGTTCTGGTTCATTCTGATTTGCGGCGCCGTACCGGCCGCCGTCTACACCGGCATCACGTTCCAAATTTTCTCGATTCTCGGCAACCAAGGCATCGACCGCACAGCTACCGCTTTCGTACTCAGCCTGATTCCGCTCGTCAGCTTCGGCTGTTCGCTCGTCAGCGGGTTTGTCGTCGAGCGGGTCAACGTTTCGCGAATGCTGGCCTTGACGCTTCTCCTGAACGTCGCCGCGCCGCTGCTGCTCTTGTTGGCCCATTCGTATGCCATTGTCGTGTTATTTGCGGTGTCCTGGGGAGTGGCCCAAGGATTTTTGAACGTTCCGATGGGCGTCATCTGGCCGAACTACTTCGGGCGCAAGCACCTGGGCAGCATCCAAAGCGTCACGACGACGGCGATGGTCATCGGCTCGGCGCTCGGTCCAATCCCGTTCGGCTGGGCATACGACCGCTTCGGCAGCTACGATGTCATGCTGCTTGCTTCAATCGCCGTATGGCTGATCGCAGCCGTACTGGCGCTGCTCGCGGCGCCGCCCCGCAGAGCCGCCGGTTCTTGAACGCGGCCGCGGATTGACGTATACTGGTAATCGCCAATTGATATGTGAGGAGCCTGAACATGGAACAAACGTTGATTTTCGGTCACAAGAACCCGGACACCGACACGATTTGCTCGGCGATCGCGTATGCAGAGTTGAAGAAAGCGCTCGGTCAGCAGGTCGAGGCGGTGCGCCTGGGCGAAGTGAACGGCGAGACGCAGTATGCGCTGGACAAGTTCGGCGTGCAGGCGCCGCGCCTGATCGAGAAGGCGGCGGGCGAAGCCAAGCACGTTATTCTCGTCGATCATAACGAGCGTCAGCAGAGCGTTGCCGACATCGACCAGGTGAAAGTCGTCGAAGTCATCGACCACCACCGCATCGCCAATTTCGAGACGGCAGGCCCGCTGTATTATCGCGCCGAGCCGGTCGGCTGCACGGCGACGATCCTGAACAAGCTGTACAAGGAGAACGGCGTGGCGGTCCGCAAGGACATCGCCGGCCTGATGCTGTCCGCCATCATTTCCGATTCTTTGCTCTTCAAGTCCCCGACGTGCACGGATGAAGATGTCGCCGCCGCCCGCGAGCTTGCAGCCATCGCCGATGTGGACGCCGATTCCTACGGCCTGGCCATGCTGAAAGCCGGAGCCGACCTGAGCGACAAGACGATCGCGCAGCTGATCTCGCTGGATGCCAAGGAATTCAATATGGGCGGAGCGAAGGTTGAGATCGCGCAAGTGAATGCCGTCGACGTGAACGACGTGTTGAGCCGTCAGGCTGAGCTGGAAGATGCGCTGAATGGCATTATTGCCGCCAAGGGGCTGGACCTGCTTCTGTTCGTCGTCACCGACATTCTGAACAACGACTCGGTCGGCATCGCGCTTGGCGCCAAGCAGGCTGCGGTCGAGAAGGCGTACAACGTGAAGCTGGAGAACAACAAGGCGCTGCTGAAGGGCGTCGTGTCCCGCAAATCGCAGATCGTGCCGGTATTGACCGAGGCGTTCAACAACCTGTAATTCCGACGCCGCGCATGGGACCGTTCGGGGAGCATCGTTTGCCCTGGCGGTCTTTTTGTTATTCCAAACATCGGAAGGGACACGCCGAGCAACGATTTCCCTGCTCATAGCGTTATACATATACACAACTATTTTCACGCAAGATGGGATGGAGGAGTTGGCCATTATCGCAACGAAGAGATGGATCGCCGGGACGCTCGCGCTGCTGCTCGGATTCGGGTTGTTCGCAGCAAGCGGGTCCGCCGCCGAATCCGCCAAGGAAATTCGCATTTATCTGGATCAGGCGCGGATCAAGGGCGTGGATGCGGCGCCGTACATCGTGCCGGAGGCGAATTTGACGATGGTGCCTGTGCGCGTGATCAGCGAAGGATTGGGCGCGACCGTCGACTGGCAGGCGAATGCGAAGCTCGTGACGGTGACGAAGGATGGCGTAAGCATCGTCATGAAGATCGGACAGAAAACGGCGATGGTCGGCGGGAAACAAGTAGCGCTCGACGCTCCAGCCGCGTTGAAAAACAGCAGAACGATGGTGCCGTTGCGGTTTATAAGCAAAAATTTGGGCTTGAAGGTCGAATGGAAGGACGATACGAAGGAAATCTTCCTGACGACGCCGGCAAAGGAGGAAACGCAATTGCGAGGGGCCTGGATTTCCACGGTGTTCAATCTGGATTGGCCGTCCAAGGGGTCCTACGGGTCGCCGGACAAGCAGAAGCAGGAATATGCCGACATGCTGGATTCGTTGAAGGCGATGGGGATCAATACCGTGTTCGTGCAGGTCCGGCCTGCGGGGGATGCGCTGTACCCGTCGAAGCTCGTGCCATGGTCGAAGGCTCTAACCGGAACGCAAGGCAGGAACCCGGGCTACAACCCGCTTGCCGACCTTATCGAGGAGACGCACCGGCGGGGAATGACGTTTCATGCCTGGTTCAACCCTTTCCGCGCGAACACCGATGACAAGTTGGACGATCTGGCCGCGAATCACGCTGCGGTGCAGCATCCGGATTGGGTTGTCAAGGACGGCGGCAAGCTTATTTTCAACCCCGGCATTCCGGCCGTTCGGCAGCACGTGATCGATGTCGTGATGGAAGTCGTGAACAACTATGCGATCGACGGCGTTCATCTGGACGATTATTTCTATCCGGACGACAGCTTCGCCGACGATGCGGCATTCCTCGCTTACAATCCGAAGAAGATCAAGCGCATAGGCGATTGGCGGCGGGACAACGTCAACGATTTCGTGCGCCGTCTCGGCGAGGAGATTCACGCGGCCAAGCCGCAGTTGGCCTACGGCATCAGCCCGTTCGGGGTGTGGCGCAATCAGGCGGACGATCCGACCGGCTCGGCCACGAAGGCGAGCGTCTCCGCTTACGACAATATGAGCGCGGACGCGAGAGCGTGGATCCGGGGCGGCTGGGTCGATTACATCATGCCGCAGATTTACTGGAGCCGCGGCTTTGCGGCAGCCGACTACGACACACTGGTCAAGTGGTGGGCGCGCGAAGTGGAAGGCACCCGCGTCAAGTTGTACATCGGGCACGCCTCGTACAAGCTCGGAACGAAGGAAGCGGGATGGCAGACGTCGGACGAGATTATAAGCCAATTGCGCTTTAACGAGGCGTTCCCGCAGGTGGCAGGTGACGTGTTCTTCCGAGCCGCGCATCTGATCGGCAACCCGCTCGGACTTGTGCCGAAGCTTCGCAGTTACTACGGAGTGGGCGAGCCGTAAGCGGGGAGACGCAAGGAGTAGCCGGCGGCCGGACGTGCGGCTCCAAGTGTCGGAGTTGCACGAAATAATCGAGTAATTCCGGGTCTGCGGTGCGAAGGTAGCGGAGTTGCACGAAATAATCGAGTAATTCCGGGTCTGCGGCGTGAAAGTGTCGGAGTTGCACGAAATAGTCGAGTAATTCCGAGTCTGCGGCGTGAAAGTGTGGGAGTTGCACGAAATAATCGAGTAATTCCGGGTCTGCGGCGTGAAAGTAGCGGAGTTGCACGAAATAATCGAGTAATTCCGGGACTACGGCGTGAAAGTGTCGGAGCTGCACGAAATAGTCGAGTAATTCCGGGCTTGCGGCGTGAAAGTGGCGGAGTTGCACGAAATAATCGAGTAATTCCGGGGCTACGGCGCGAAAGTAGTGGAGTTGCACGAAATAATCGAGTAATTCCGGGTCTGCGGCGTGAAAGCGGCGGAGTTGCACGAAATAATCGAGTAATTCCGGGCCTGCGGCGCGAAAGTGTCGGAGTTGCACGAAATAATCGAGTAATTCCGGGTCTGCGGCGCGAAGGTAGCGGAGTTGCACGAAATAATCGAGTAATTCCGGGTCTGCGGTGTGAAAGTAGCGGAGTTGCACGAAATAATCGAGTAATTCCGGGTCTGCGGTGTGAAGGTGGCGGAGTTGCACGAAATAGTCGAGTAATTCCGGGTCTGCGGCGTGAAGCAGCGGAGTTGCACGAAATATTCGAGTAATTCCGGGTCTGCGGCGTGAAAGTAGCGGAGTTGCACGAAATAATCGAGTGATTCCGGGTTTGCGGCGCGAAAGTGTCGGAGTTGCACGAAATAATCGAGTAATTCCGGGTCTGCGGCGTGACAGGATCCGGGGCGGCTGGGTCGATTACATCATGCCGCAGATTTACTGGAGCCGCGGCTTTGCGGCAGCCGACTACGACACACTGGTCAAGTGGTGGGCGCGCGAAGTGGAAGGCACCCGCGTCAAGCTGTACATCGGGCACGCCTCGTACAAGCTCGGAACGAAGGAAGCGGGATGGCAGACTTCGGACGAGATTATAAGCCAATTGCGCTTTAACGAGGCGTTCCCGCAGGTGGCAGGTGACGTGTTCTTCCGAGCCGCGCATCTGATCGGCAACCCGCTCGGACTTGTGCCGAAGCTTCGCAGTTACTACGGAGTGGGCGAGCCGTAAGCGGGGAGACGCAAGGAGTAGCCGGCGGCCGGACGTGCGGCTCCAAGTGGCGGAGTTACACGAAATAATCGAGTAATTCCGGGTCTGCGGCGCGAAAGTGTGGGAGTTGCACGAAATAGTCGAGTAATTCCGGGCTTGCGGCGTGAAAGTGGCGGAGTTGCACGAAATAATCGAGTAATTCCGGATCTGCGGCGCGAAAGTAGTGGAGTTGCACGAAATAATCGTCTAATTCGGGACTACGGCGCGAAGGTAGCGGAGTTGCACGAAATATTCGAGTAATTCCGGGTCTGCGGCGTGAAAGTGTGGGAGTTGCACGAAATAATCGAGTAATTCCGGGTCTGCGGTGTGAAAGTAGCGGAGTTGCACGAAATAATCGAGTAATTCCGGGTCTGCGGCGTGAAAGTGTCGGAGTTGCACGAAATATTCGAGTAATTCCGGGTCTGCGGCGTGAAAGTGTGGGAGTTGCACGAAATAATCGAGTAATTCCGGATCTGCGGCGCGAAAGTAGTGGAGTTGCACGAAATAATCGAGTAATTCCGGGTCTGCGGCGTGAAGCAGCGGATAAGGTCAGGTGCGCTCATTACGGAGGTCAGCAACAAATTGGCGGAATTAGGCTCGGTTGGCGGGTTGTGGTACACTTGCAGTAACGAACGCCACTGAAAGGTGATGACCCGCTTGACCGGAACTGCGTCGCTGCAGCCCGAATTGAATCGGGATTATATGGTTGAAGTGCTGGGACGTCTGCTCGCCATACCGAGCCCGAGCGGCTACTGCCGCGACATCATGGCTTATGTAGCGGAGGAAGTGCGAAGGCTCGGGTTTGCGCTGGAATGGACGCCGAAGGGCAACGGGATCGTGACGATTCCCGGTCAGCGTCCGGCAGAGGAGGATGCAGTTGCGGAAGCTGCACCATTCGATGTCGCGCCGGATGCTGCTTCGCAGCCTTCAGGCTCGCCCGATGCCGTATCACAGAATGCTTTGTCACCGCATGCGCATATCGACCCGCAGAAGAGTTTCTTGTCGGGTGCCGTGCCGCAAGCCGCCGCAAGTTCTGGCACGCTCGGTCTATCCGCGCATGTGGACACGCTTGGCGCGATGGTCCGCGCGGTGAAGCCCAGCGGCTGCATCCGCTTCACGCCAATCGGCGGCTATGCGATGCAGACCGTAGAAGGCGAATATTGCCTGATCCATACGCGGGACGGGCGCAAATACGAAGGCACCGTTCTTTCGACCAAGCCATCGGTGCACGTGTACGACGACGCCCGCGACTGGAAGCGGGAAGAAGCGAACATGGAAATCCGCATCGATGAACGGACGACCTCGAAAGAAGAGACGATCCTGCTCGGGGTCGGCGTCGGAGACATCATCTCCTGGGATCCCCGGACGCGCATCCTGGACAATGGTTGGATCAAATCCCGCCACTTGGACGACAAAGCAAGCGTGGCCGCCTTGTTCGGCCTGCTGGAATGGCTGCAACGGACCGGAACGAAGCCTCCGCGCGCCGTGAAGCTGGTCTTTTCCACCTATGAGGAAGTCGGTCACGGCGCCGCCAGCCTGCCTGCGGACATCACGGAATTGATCGCCGTCGACATGGGCGCGATCGGCGATGACCTGTCGGCAACCGAACGCGACGTGTCGATCTGCGCCAAAGACTCGTCCGGCCCTTACGATTATGAGATGACCTCCAAGCTGATCGCGCTGGCGAGGCGCGAAGGCATCCCGCACGCCGTCGACATCTACCCGCATTACGGGTCCGACGCGTCAGCCGCGCTGCGCGGGGGCAGCAACATCCGGGCAGCGCTTGTCGGGCCGGGCGTCCATGCTTCGCATGGCATGGAGCGGACGCATACGGACGCGATCGTCGGCACGGCCGCCTTGCTGCTGGCCTATCTTCTCGAAACGTAAGCGGATGCATCAAGCAGCGCATATCGGTTCATTCAAGCATTCATCCAGCCAGTTCAATAACCATCGCAGATCGATTCGTTCTGGCAAGCATTCAACCTGTTACAACAAGCAGCATCAAACATAGTCGTCCGAGGGATGATCAAGCAATGAACCCGGCAAAGGCATTGAATTATCGCACGTCTGCGCATCTGGATACACCGGAGTGGCCGACTGCGTTAGCGCTGTACCACCGATCGTTCCCGGAGGGCCGCAAGCCGGACGCGATTGTGGCAGGGATGTTCGCCAAGGGAATGAGCGAGCTGCATACTGCAACCGTTGAAAGCAGCGGCGAACTTGCGGCGATGGCCGTCACCGGCGTCATCCCGGCCGGCGGCCTCCTGCTGATCGATTATCTTGCGGTACAGGAGCACCTGCGGGACAACGGAATCGGGCGGCAGTTCGTCCGGCATATCGCCGACTGGGCGCGCGTTCGGAAGCGCTTGTCCGGGATGCTGCTCGAAGCCGAAGCCGAGCCGGGTGCGGACAACGAGCGGCGCATTCGCTTCTGGGAACGGTGCGGATTTGTGCTCACCGATTATGTACACCGCTACAAATGGGTACCGGAAACGTACCGCGCCATGTATATGCCGTTCGGCGACGGCAATTCGCTACGGGACCAAGCACAGGACGGAGGACGCTCGCTGTTTCGTCATATCGAAGCATTTCACAAGCAAGCATTCGCGAGGTGAAGGATCGTGAACAAGCGGAAGAAGCGCACTGCATCGACGACCAAGCCGCAAGCGGCAGAGGATCGGCCGGCGACGCTCAAGGATTTGCTGGGAGCGGACACTATCGCCAAGCTGAAAGCCCAAGCGGAGGATCTGAAGGCGGAGGAAGTCCGGCAAGCGGCAATCAAGCGGCAGCAAGAGGAAGAAGTCCGGCAAGCGGAACGCAAACGGCAGGAGAACGATTTCGCCTATTTGCTGGCGAACAGCAGCTCGGACTGGCGAAAGTTCAAGTGAACGATTACGCAAACGGCAATAGTTGAACGACAGGCGAGTCAGCGAGCGAAAACCCGAAAACGGCAGCAGTCAAATGACAGGCGAGCCAGCAGACGAAAGCCCCATTTTGGAGGAGGTCATTCGGATGGAAATCATTTACCATGGACATTCTTGCGTGCAATTGATTGCGGACGGGAAGTCGCTCTTGATCGACCCGTTTCTGCGCGGCAACCCGCTTGCGAAGACGCAGCCGGAGGACATCAAGACCGACGGCATCTTGCTGACGCATGCGCACACGGACCACATTCTGGACGCGGAGCCGATCGCGCGGGCGAATGACGCGCCGATCGTCGCCATCTTCGAGCTCGCGAACTACATGTCCTGGAAGCAGTTGAAGACAATCGAGATCAATATGGGCGGGACGGTCGACCTCGGGTTTGCCAGGGCGAAGATGATTCAGGCGTTCCACAGCTCGGGCATCATGCTCGAGGAAGGCAAAATTATCTATGGCGGCATGCCCGGCGGCTATATCGTTCAAATGGGCGGACTGACCGTGCTGCATGCGGGGGATACGGCGCTATATTCCGACATGCGTCTGATCGGGGAGCGCCATTCGATCGATGTCGCCTTCATCCCGATTGGCGACAACTACACGATGGGCCCCGACGATGCGCTGCAGGCGGCGGCCTGGTACGGCGCGAAGCTCGTCATTCCGATCCATTACGATTCGTTCCCGGCGATCCGGCAGGATGCGGAAGCGTTCGTCCGCCGACTGGAAGCGCAGCAGCAGCGGGGCAAAGCGATGTCGCCGGGCGACCGGCTTGTCCTCTGACACGCGACGTCAGCCGTCAGCCCGCCGATGTAATCAGCCGCCCCATCGCAAGCGCAAATACAGTCCGACCAATGTCACGAACAGGACGGGCACGGTGAGCAGCAGCCCGGTGCGAAAATAGTAGCCCCAGCCGATCTTGAAGCCTTTGCCGGACAGCACGTGCAGCCAGAGCAGCGTGGCCAGCGAGCCGATCGGCGTGATTTTCGGACCGAGGTCGGATCCGATGACGTTCGCGTAGACGTACGCTTCGTGCACCGACTGCGGAACGCCCGCAGCGGCGTCATGAATGGCCAGGGCGCCGATCATGACCGTCGGCAGGTTGTTCATGACAGAGGAGAGGACGGCGGCCGTGAACCCGGCGCCGACGGTGGCGAGGAACAGCCCATGCCCGCCCAGCCAGCGCAGCCAGTCGCCCAGTTCGCTGATCAGCCCGGCATGGCGCAACCCGTACACGACGACGTACATGCCGATGGAGAAGACGACGATCGACCAAGGCGCCTGCCGGACGATCCGCCAAGGCCGGATGGCCGGGTTGCCGCGCGCAAGCAGCAGGAACACGGCGGCAGCGGCGCAGGCGATGAAGGACAGCGGCACGGCGATGAATTCGCTGCCTAAATAAGCGATCAGGAGCGCGGCCAACAGCCACCAGGACAGGCGGAAGAGGCGGACGTCCTTGATCGCTTCTTTCGGTGCCCGCAATTGGTGCAGGTCGTAATGGCGCGGAATGCTTCGCCGGTACAGCAAGAACAGCACCAGCAAGCTGGCGCCGACGGAGAACAGAAAAGGGACGGCCATGACGCCGGTATATTTCGTGAATCCGACACCAAAATAATCCGCCGATACGATATTGACCAGGTTGCTGATGACGAGCGGCAGCGACGCCGTGTCGGAGATGAAGCCGCTGGCCATGATAAATGGCAGAATCATGCGTTTCGGGAACTCGAGCGCCCGGATCATGGCCAGCACGATCGGCGTCAGGATGAGCGCAGCTCCGTCGTTCGCGAACAAGGCGGACACGGCGGCGCCCAGCAGGACAATGTAGACGAACATCCATCGCCCATTGCCGCCGGCCAGACGCACCATATGCAGCGCTGCCCATTCGAAAAAACCGATTTCATCCAATACGAGCGAGATCAGGATGATGGCGACGAAGGCGAGCGTGGCGTTCCATACGATGGCCGTCACATCCTGCACGTCCGACCAGCCGACCACGCCGCAGGCGAGCGCGACGATCGCGCCGCCCGCGGCGGACCAGCCGATTCCGAGCCCGCGGGGCTGCCAGATCACGAGAATAAGCGTACCCAGAAAAATCAAAGAAGCAAGCGTGACACACGGCCCCCTGTTGCAGCGACGATTCAACCTCTCTCATCATAGCCGAATCTGCGAAACTTGCAATATGCGATTTCATCAAAATCACACAGGATACTCCGACTTCTATAAGTCGGGGATGAATGCGTGTCAGGCTATGCCTGAATGACTTATTTGTCTGTTCTTCTCCTCCGAATCTACCAGTTGCGCAGGATGGTGGAATACAAGGCGCAGCTAGCAGGCGCTATAGCGATTGCCGTAGATCCACGGTATACTTCCAGACAGTGCCCCAAATGCAACCATGAGGAGAAAGCGAACAGGGACAAGAAGCGGCATTGGTTCTGCTGCAAGAATTGCGGCTACAGGAGCAATGATGACCGAGCAGCCGCCATGA
>Ga0222429_100648_pt1 | contig 18445 bp, 17 predicted proteins | sample 1B50Ametagenome_FD_182475 | JGI IMG/M metagenome (GOLD analysis project Ga0222429, IMG submission 182475) | Enriched microbial communities from leaf-cutter ant dump, University of Wisconsin, Madison, United States - 1B50A (version 2) | ecosystem: Environmental > Terrestrial > Nest > Insects nest...
TTCCACGAGATTGCTGCAGCTGGCGAAACCTATGCGTACCCGCAGGATATTACCAGGGAACAAGCAGTAAAGCTTTGGATAGATATTCCAAGAAAGACTTATGTATTCGAAGAGGAAGGAAAGATCTTCGGTACGTACTATATCAAGACCAACCAGGCGGGCCCCGGTGATCATGTTTGCAATTGCGGCTACATGGTTTCATCAGCGGCCAGGGGGCGCGGTCTTGCCACCGCGATGTGCGAACATTCTCAAAGAATTGCAAGAGAGCTGGGATATAAGGCCATGCAGTTCAATTTCGTGGTATCCAGTAATGAAGGTGCAATAAGACTCTGGAGTAAACTGGGCTTTGCTACCGCAGGCCGACTGCCTAAAGCTTTTCGTCACCCTTCCAAAGGCTATGTTGATGTGTTGGTCATGTACAAATGGCTGGAAACGTAGCCATGCTTCCGGCTGACGATCTTGCTGTCGCTTCGCACCCAGGGGTTGGTTATGAAAATAGCTTGTCAATGTCCTTCACAAAATCGAAAGAATCAACGTGCAAGACGTCAGCATCAGTTGGCTGTTCGAGTGTTCGTTACCTTCTACGTTGGGTCACAGGAGCGGCATCTAAGTCGAAGAAGTGCGCAATTGTCGCACTCTGGGTTACTACTGGATTCCTCTTTGGGGAGCCAATGCCTGCAATGGCTTCTTGCCTGGATGGTCTGGAAGCATCACTGGCTTCAGAAGAGTTTCCCTCCAGATCAGTGCGAGATACTTGTGTTGCTGAACTCAAGGCCTGGTATGAATCCAATCGTGATGAAATTATCTGGATTTTTAGTGGAGTAGGTGTTGCTTTGCCTTTGGCACTATTTACGCTGTACATGGACCGACGGCAGCAAACTCGACATGAAGAGGTTCTTGTGGCAAAAAACAACACACAAAACAAGGAACTCGATCCACTCGAGACTGAATCATTTGCCGATGCACGTGTCGATATTGATGTTCGTTTCTGCTCTGAAGAAGAACGGAACATTCTGCGTAGTCAACTGGCTCGACTAGATAGTCCATTGCAAGAATCTCTGTAACCAGCTGACGGTCAAGTTCCTGTCGGAATAAAACTGATTGCCCATGCTGATGCTGAACGCTATTTCGTGGCTAAAGGTACAGAGCGCGAGCGATTCCCCAAGCATAGAGTGCGTACAGTTCATGAAGGGTTATTTACTTCTCAGTATGCAATATCGCCGAATTTCCTGAGTTGGTCAGATGATGGTCAAGAAGTTCTGACTGCCTGCGATCACCATGGGATTCGACGGTTCAACGTTGAGGAAAATAGCCTTACACTTGAGCAGGATCACTACACGAGTCGGTTACCTCATTATTGGACCCCAACTTCAGAATGGTGCCGCTGGTCCATTCACCCTCATCTTGGGCGTTCCCTTTGCTACTTTATCAAAGTTAGAGACCTTCGATTACCAGGTGCCGATCTCCTTTTCTTTCAGTTATCCTGTGATGCGCCCATTCCAATCAGCCTAAACGAGTCGGGATTGCATGTGGGCGGCCTGGATGCGATCGGGAATGCCGATCGCATGCCAAATCCCTGGCGTCCGGGCCATCAGGAAATACTGGTAATGGACAGTGGTGGCCGCGCAAGATTAGATGGTGGAGCGAGAGCAGTTTCTATAATCAGTGTTCCGGAGGTGTTGGCTGCCACGAGTATTTCTGCCGGCCTTACTCGGAGGTATGAACTGGATTCGATTGTACCTCCTGGTTACTATGTTCAATCTTACTCTTGGCACCATAGCGGCCAGTTTATGGCTATCGAGGTGGGTAGCGGATCCCAAATTGAACTGAGAAGGATATGGATCATCGAGTACAACGAAGGGAGAATACTTGCTGTCTCGCCTCGTGGTCGATCTATGGTCGGCTGGATTGGTTTATCCAACTGCTTGCTGCTTATGCACACATGTAACAACAATCAAAGCGCGACGGATAATTACTCGGAATGGAATATCCTGATGGATCAGGAGCAAGAGATTGACTTGCAGTCTCCTGATCCGGTTACTGATCGCCTACTTCAAGCACATCGCGTTCAACGTAGAGGTTATTCTCGCTCTCAGGAGCTGAACTCTAATGGCTCGCTTTGGCTCAACGTTGATAATAATCGCTTTCGTGTTTCTGCAGCTAGCGAAGTGGTCAATGGGGGCATCGTCGAAATTGATCATTGCGGTGTTGCTGCCTGGTCACCCACTGATCCTTCGTTAAATGCCAGCGCAGGTGAAATTGATGGTGAAGTAGCAGTTAGGCTATGGCGTATTGAAACGCGACGAGATATTGCTCTATAAGGCGTATCTTGTCATCGTGCCCGGGGTGCACTGTTAATGGCATTCAGGGTGACAGTGCATAGATAGCTTTCTGGAAGGTTTTGCGTAAGGGATGATGCAAAGCAAACAGGATGCGGATATGTCGAGTGTTGCAGATGATGGCTGCTTCTGACCTTGAGCAATCTGACGCGGATGGTGCCCAGCAGCGGCGCACATCCGAGGTGCATCCAAAGCGTGCCTCATCCTGAAGCATCAGCTTGATTGCTTTACCTTGCGTCCCAGAGCCTGATCCAGCGCAGCCTTGATTTCGCTGACCACCAGAATCCCGCCCACAGTAGCATATGCCAGAAATAGGGCAAGAACTTGCATTCTTCCTGCTTGGTCATGTTCTGCCACCTGCATCCACCCGCTTTGAGTGCATCGGAGCACTACTGCCTGCATAATGAAGTGAAAATGGAATAACGGTTGCACCGGAACCGATTGGTTTGATTGTCAAACTGCTATACGGCACAAGGATGCGGTTAATGGAAGCAGTAAGACTGTGTATCAGGGATGGTGGATTGATATGCCGGGAGATCGTGATATGGCGATGACGGTGGAAAAGATCGCGTGACGATGTTACTCGGTAGTTTGCTGAAAACGACGGATCATCAACTGGCACAGCGTCGCGAATGGTATGACGAAGATATTTGGCGGCAGGCGGATGTCTGACTATTCATTCATCACACAGACAAATCAATTTGCCCGATCAGGGGTAACTTGATGGCAAATGGATCCGGCCTGATTCCGAAAGTCAATCCGAGTATATTGATCTCAAAACCTTCCACATCACTGACGATAACCCCGAACAGACCGAGTACAGACAGCTGCCAGCCACTGCCGCTGGGTGCCGTGGCGGTTATGCTGCTTCCCAGATAATCCTTGCCGATGGCTGTCGGTGGCAGATCCAGACCGATTTCCGGCACGGCTCGAGATAACCATGCAGTAAACGTATTCGAATTTGGACCCGGCCAGATCGTATACTCCTTTGAGTAAGGGTAAGTTTGTGCTGCTTTGTCAATACGGTTGATCAGTTCATCCACACCTTCTCCTCGCTTTTCCGCAAGCAGCATCGGCATATTGCCAAACCAGCGTTTGTCTGGCGCCTGTGCGTTAATTGCAACCACTGAACCACCCCAGCGAGCGTACCAGCCAGCAACTTCATATACTGTGAATGATTCGGCGTGAGAGGGTTTGACAGCAAACCACGTGTGTACACCAAAAATTCCCCGCCAGCTGTAGGCACGTGCGGCATATACCTGAATAATCGCTTCTGGTGTTTCAGCCGGATCGGGTGCAAGTCCGGTTCGTGCACGACTTGCCGTTCTCCAGTCAGAGCTTCCGAAATTACAGCTCGTTACAATAGCGATAAGCGCAAGAACAATTGCATAACTGCCAATATTTCTGATAGACATTAATCGTCCAAAATAGATTCTGATGTTGGGCTATTCGCTGAAGCCGGGTGATTGAGATATCTTCATCCGATCAGAGCGATCCAGTATGAGAGCAGCATCATGCGGTATATTCAGCTGGGTTTTCAAACTTATTCTGTGTACTGAAGCGGCAAGGAAGGCGGTGAAGTCGTGTTCTTCCATGATTAAACAATAATAATTTGCCCTGATATCATTATCAATGGCGTGATCGCAGATGTCAAAGCGGACAACAGTCTTTCTTTTTCGTGACTTACGGGATAATTTTTTAGGTTGCTGCGATTTCGCTTGATTTTGGACAGTAATTGGTTGGATGTAAAAAAGCCCGCCAAATTTGGCGGGCTTTTTAGCAATGGCACGATTCCCGGTTACAGCAGCGGGATAATCAGTAACGCTACGATATTGATAATTTTGATTAACGGGTTAATGGCAGGGCCAGCGGTATCCTTGTACGGATCGCCAACCGTGTCACCCGTTACGGCAGCCTTATGGGCATCGCTGCCTTTACCGCCATAGTTGCCATCTTCAATATATTTTTTGGCGTTGTCCCATGCACCACCACCGGCAGTCATGGAGATTGCAATGAACAGGCCTGTAACGATTGAGCCCATCAGTACGCCACCCAAAGCTTGCGGACCAAGGAAAACGCCAACCAGCACCGGAATCAATACGGGCAGCAGAGATGGAACGATCATTTCCCGGATTGCGGCTTTGGTCAACATATCGACTGCACGGGAATAATCAGGTTTGCGGGTGCCATCCATGATTCCCGGGATTTCCTTGAACTGGCGGCGAACTTCAAGGACAACAGAGCCCGCTGCGCGGCCGACTGCTTCCATCGACATTGCACCAAACAGAAAAGGTACCATACCGCCGATAAACAGCCCGATGATTACCAGATGATTGGATAAATCGAAAGTCATTAATTTGCTGGCATGTTCTAGACCATGGGTATAGTCGGCAAACAGAACCAGGGCAGCCAGGCCGGCTGATCCGATGGCATAACCTTTGGTAACGGCCTTGGTCGTGTTGCCTACTGCATCCAGCGGGTCGGTAACGGCACGTACGGATTCAGGCATATCCGCCATTTCAGCGATACCACCCGCGTTGTCAGTGATCGGACCATAGGCATCCAGTGCGACGATGATCCCGGTCATGGATAACATCGCAGTGGCGGCGATCGCGATTCCATAAAGACCGGCAAGTGAGTAAGCAACGAGGATACTTGCACATACCGCCAGTACGGGTGCTGCAGTAGCACGCATCCCTACACCAAGGCCGGCAATAATATTGGTGGCATGTCCGGTAGTTGAAGCATTGGCGATATGCTGCACTGGTGGATATTCGGTGGAGGTGTAGTATTCGGTGATGACGACCATTAGACCAGTGAGAACCAGACCGATGGTTGTGCTGGCAAACAGACGCATGATCAGTTCACCGCCACCTACTTCAGTACCATCCAGCGTCAGCGTGGCTCCCCCCATGAACCATACGGTAATAGGCAGGTAGGCGAAGAAAGCGATTCCGCCGGCAACCGCCAGCCCGCGATACAGAGCGTTCATGATTTTGCCGCCTTCGCGCATTTTGACGAAATAGCAGCCGATGATTGAAGCAATGATAGAAGCCGCACCCAGTGCAAGCGGATAAACGGCAGCATCGCCTGTGCCGGTTTTGAACAGTAGGGCACCTAGCAGCATGGTAGCAATGATCGTGACCGCATAGGTTTCAAACAGGTCGGCTGCCATTCCTGCACAGTCGCCCACGTTATCGCCTACGTTGTCTGCAATGACTGCAGGATTGCGTGGATCATCTTCAGGGATTCCGGCTTCGACTTTACCCACCAGATCGGCACCAACGTCCGCACCCTTGGTGAAAATGCCGCCACCCAGCCGTGCGAAAATTGAAATCAATGATCCACCAAAGGCAAAGCCGATCAGCGGGTGAATGAGATCACTGATGCTACTGGTTTCATCTGCACCACTGACGAGCAGTGCAGTATAGCCTGCCACGCCAAGCAATCCGAGTCCAACGACCAGCATTCCGGTCACGGCACCGCCACGAAAGGCGATGGCCAATGCTTCATTCAAACCGCTGCGTGCGGCTTCGGCTGTCCGTACATTCGATTGAACCGAGACGTTCATGCCCATGAAACCAGCCAGACCGGAGAGTATTGCACCCAGAGCAAAACCAATGGCAGTGTTCCAGGAAAGTGCCAAGCCGATGATGACGAACAAAACCGTACCCACCATGCCGATTGTCAGATATTGACGCTTGAGATAGGCCGACGCACCTTCCTGTACGGCGGCTGCAATTTCCTGCATACGTGAATCACCTGCAGATTGTGCGTAAATACGCCGAATCCACAGGCCACTAAAAATCAGGGCAAGTATCGCGCTGCAGATTGCAATCGTTAAACCGTTTGCCATAAAGAACTCCAGTTAAAATCAGACCACCCTAATATATATACGGAGCCAGGCCTGACGGCCCCGCATCAATCCACAATCAAAACCATGAACAGCCTAAATGCATATTTTATATGCTCTTGCCGTCAAAAAACAAAACAGATTAAATTTTGAACTCAGCCAGCTTTTTAGCAACTGCGATATTTTTCAGCCTGACATAATCAGGCAGTCCGTTTTTATACGGCGGGTAATCTTCTCCCTCGATCAGCGGGCTTAAGTATTCACGACATTTGTCGGTAATGCCGAAACCATCTTTACTGATGAAATCTGCGGGCATCATCTTTTCCACATTCGCTACTTTGGAAAGCTCGACCATACCGGTTTTCCAGGCGTAGGGCGAACTGGAGATGCGTTCGATGGTCGGCATGACGGAATTATGCCCGGCAATCGCGTATTCTACTGCTGCTTTACCCATGGCGTAGGCTTGCTCCACATCTGTGCCGGACGCAATATGCCGCGCTGCACGCTGCAGATAATCAGCGACACCCCAGTGATATTTCAGCCCTAAACCATTCTTGACAATATTCGCGATTACTGGTGCTACTCCACCCAGTTGTGCGTGCCCGAAGGCATCGCGCAATCCCTGGTCGGACAGGAATTTGCCATCGGCACCTTTTACACCCTCTGATACTACAACCGTACAATAGCCATACTCTTTGACATAACGATCCGTTTTGGCCAGAAATTTTTCCTGATCAAAAGTCACTTCCGGGAACAGAATGATGATCGGAACCTCGTGATCTTTATTGGAAGCCAGTCCGCCTGCAGCCGCGATCCATCCTGCATGGCGGCCCATTACTTCCAGGATGAATACTTTGGTTGAAGTTTTGGCCATGCTGGCCACGTCAAAACTGGCCTCCAGCATGGAAACGGCAATATATTTTGCAACCGAGCCAAACCCCGGACAACAATCAGTAACAGGCAGATCGTTGTCAACCGTCTTGGGTACGTGAATCGCCTGGATTGGATAACCGAGTGTGCCGGCAAGTTGTGAGACCTTCAGGCAGGTATCGGCTGAATCACCGCCGCCGTTATAAAAGAAATAGCCGATATCATGGGCTTTGAATACTTCGATCAGCCGCTCGTATTCGCGCCGGTTGTCTTCCAGGCTTTTCAGTTTGTAGCGACAGGAGCCAAAAGCACCAGATGGCGTATGGCGCAGTGCCTGGATTGCTTCAGTGGATTCTGCGCTGGTATCGATCAGATCTTCGGTCAGTGCTCCGATGATGCCATTACGCCCGGCATAGATTTTTCCAATTTTATCGGAATGTGCTCGTGCCGTTTCCAGTAACCCTGCTGCCGAAGCATTGATTACAGCAGTTACACCGCCAGATTGAGCATAGAACGCATTTTTTATTGCCATTTTCCACTCCTGGTTGATCAAAACCTGTTTTTCAAGAGCCGGGTAACGGTATCCGGAATGCACTCATTTTGTTTGTGTGAGTGCTGCAATGATATTTTCCTGTATGACTTCTACGTTGCCGGTCCCTGCAATTTTGACGTAGCCCGGTGCGCTGGGATCGCCACTGTTCGCCCATTCGGAGTAATATCCGACCAATGGCCGGGTTTGTTCATGATAGACCTGCAGGCGTTTACGTACAGTTTCTTCCCGGTCATCCTCACGTAGAACCAGTGCTTCGCCGGTAACATCATCCCGGTCAGCAACTGCCGGCGGGTTGAACTCGATATGATAAATCCGGCCTGATGGCGGATGGACACGACGCCCGGACAAACGCTTTATGATCTCGGCATCGGGCACGTCGATCTCGACGACATGATCTATATGTACGTTAGCCGTTCTGAGCGCATCGGCCTGAGGAATAGTGCGGGGGAAGCCATCGAACAGAAAACCGTTGGCACAATCAGGTTCTTCAATCCGCTTACGTACCAGATCGATGATGATTTCGTCTGGTACCAGACCGCCGGATTCCATGATTTTTTTTGCCATCATACCCAGCTCTGTCCCTGCTTTTACAGCATTACGGAGAATATCGCCGGTAGAAATCTGGGGAATGGAAAAACGTTCACGGATAAAATTTGCCTGCGTGCCTTTGCCCGCTCCTGGTGCGCCCAGTAAGATGATACGAATGTCGGTCTCCTTGAGTGTTGTCGAGGGTGGTGAATATCCCAAGTGGTATGTGCTGCAGATAGCCTGTGAAAAGCCGTTGCAAGCGACCGGTCCGGCAGACCGGCACCCTTTTCCTTGTAGTTTGCTGCCGATTATATCTCAGGCGGGCTGGCAGCTTGAAGTTTTTGGGGTTTTGCGTATCAGCTAATGCCTGATGCCGGATCACGTTTTTTACAGATCGAATATGCGATAATTTCGATCTGCTTTTTTCGGGAATAATCATGGACGAAAACAAAAATAAGGCACTTTCAGCGGCACTTGCCCAGATTGAGAAGCAGTACGGCAAGGGCTCGATCATGCGGCTTGGTGATAGTGATGTGGCAAAAGATATTCAGGTGGTATCCACGGGTTCATTGGGTCTGGATATTGCACTGGGTGTGGGTGGACTTCCGCGCGGACGCATTGTCGAGATTTACGGACCGGAATCTTCGGGTAAAACTACCCTCACGTTGCAAGTCATAGCCGAAATGCAGAAACTGGGCGGGACAGCGGCCTTTATCGATGCGGAACATGCACTGGATCCGCAGTATGCTCAGAAAATCGGTGTCAATGTTCAGGAATTGCTGATTTCTCAGCCGGATAACGGTGAACAGGCACTGGAAATCACCGATATGCTGGTTCGATCCGGATCGGTCGATGTGGTAGTGGTCGACTCGGTGGCGGCGCTGACACCGCGCGCTGAAATCGAAGGAGAAATGGGTGAGCCGCAGATGGGGTTGCAGGCGAGGCTCATGTCGCAGGCCTTGCGTAAGTTGACGGCCAATATCAAGCGTACTAATACCATGGTGATTTTCATCAATCAGATACGTATGAAGATCGGGGTGATGTTCGGTAATCCTGAGACGACTACAGGAGGAAATGCGCTGAAATTTTATGCTTCTGTGCGTCTGGATATTCGCCGTACTGGTTCGATCAAGCGTGGTGAGGAAATGGTCGGGAATGAAACCCGGGTCAAGATCGTTAAAAACAAGGTTGCTCCACCCTTCAAGCAAGCGGATTTTGATATTTTGTATGGCGAGGGTATCTCACGTGAAAGTGAGATCATCGAACTCGGTGTATTGCACAAATTGATCGAGAAAGCGGGCGCCTGGTATTCCTATAATGGTGAAAAGATAGGGCAGGGCAAGGATAATGTGCGTGATTATCTGAAGGAGCGCAAGAATATTGCACGCGAGGTTGAGCAGAAAATACGTGCTGCCGTCGGGCTTGCAGAGACAGACAGCCGGAGTGCCCCGCCCTCTTCCGGTGAATAAGGATGAGCTTGTATGCGCGCGCACTGAAATGTCTTGCCCAACGAGAATATTCACGGCACGAACTGGAAAAGAAATTGTCCTGTCACGAGCAGTTGTCCGATGAGCTGAAAAGTGTGCTTGACAGGCTTGAACAGCAAAAGCTGCTATCCGATGAAAGAGCAGTCGAGCAGATTCTACATGCGCGCAGTCGCAAATATGGAAGCAAGCGGATACGTTATGAGTTGCAGATGAAGGGAATTGCCGATCATCTGATTGAAGCTGCTTTGGGAGAGTTTAAGCAGACGGAATTTTCCAGTGCACGCGCGCTGTGGTGCAAAAAATTTGGCGTTGCTCCATCTACACCGACAGAACGGGGGAAGCAGATCCGTTACCTGGCAGGGAAAGGTTTTTCTTCCGAAGTAATAAGCAAGGTCTTGTCTGATGCCCGTGAAGCAGAGAATTGAATGATGAAGATTTACAGTGGACAGGTTTGTACCGCATAACGGTTGCACAAGGTGCTGATATGAAAAGTAGTGAAATCAGACAGAAATTTCTTGAGTTTTTTGAGGCGCGTGGCCATGTCATCGTACCATCCAGTCCGCTGGTGCTAGGGAATGATCCTACTTTGCTGTTTACCAACGCAGGTATGGTGCAGTTCAAGGATGTATTTCTTGGCCAGGATAAACGCCCTTATGTTCGTGCTGTTAGTTCACAGCGCTGTGTACGTGCCGGTGGTAAGCATAATGATCTGGAAAATGTGGGTTATACCGCGCGGCACCATACTTTTTTCGAAATGCTGGGTAATTTCAGCTTCGGGGATTATTTCAAGCGCAATGCCATTTTGTTTGCTTGGGAGTTTCTGACTGGCTCGCTCGGCATTCCCAGAGATAAGTTATGGGCAACCGTGTATGCGGAGGACGATGAGGCGGCGGATATCTGGCTCAACGAAGTAGGGATTGATCCCTCGCGACTGGTTCGCATAGCGACATCGGATAATTTCTGGCAGATGGGAGATACAGGCCCTTGCGGCCCTTGTTCAGAAATTTTTTACGATCATGGGCCTGCTGTGGCGGGTGGGCCGCCCGGATCAGAGAGTGCGGAAGGTGACCGTTATATCGAAATCTGGAATCTGGTGTTCATGCAGTACAACCGTGATGCCAGTGGCGAATTGCATCCATTGCCTAAACCCTCGGTGGATACCGGTATGGGACTGGAACGTATCGCAGCGGTCATGCAGCAGGTGCACAGCAACTATGAAATCGACCTGTTCCGCAGTCTGATCGAAGCCGCAGCCAGAGTGACTGGTTCGAGAGATCTGTCAAACAACTCACTTAAGGTCATAGCGGATCATATTCGTGCCTGTGCCTTTCTGATTACCGATGGTGTCATTCCCGGTAATGAGGGTCGGGGTTACGTGTTGCGGCGTATTCTGCGTCGTGCCATTCGTCATGGATATCGGCTGGGGCAGAAGCAGCCATTTTTTTATCTGCTGGTGGATGATCTGGTTGACGTCATGGGACAGGCTTATCCCGAATTGACCCGGGCCAGGAAGCATGTGGCTGGCGTCATCAGGCAGGAAGAGGAGCGTTTTGCCGAAACACTGGAAAATGGCATGGAAGTGCTGGAGACAGCACTATCCCATGGAGATGAGATGCTTTCGGGGGAAGTCGTTTTTCGCCTGTACGATACCTTTGGTTTTCCGGTTGACCTGACAGCGGATATTGCCCGGGAGCGAGGTATCGTGATCGATATGGCCGGATTTGAGACGTGTATGGCACAACAGCGGGATCGCGCCCGTGCCAGTGGCAAATTTACCATGCAGACAGGCCTTGAATATACCGGACAGCCAACCGAGTTTCATGGCTATGCTACGCTGCAGCGTGAAGCGCAGATTCTGGCGTTATACAAACAGGGCAGTCGTGTGGATTTTGTAGAAGCCGGTGACGAAGCCGTAGTCGTACTCGACCAGACTCCTTTTTACGCAGAATCGGGTGGACAGGCGGGTGACAGCGGAGAGCTGCTGTCAGGGAGTGGCACATTTACCGTAAGTGATACCCAGAAAATACAGGCGGGAGTATTCGGCCACAATGGCGTGCTGAGCAGTGGTCGGATGGCGGTGGGGGATCGGGTGATCGCCCGAGTTGATCAGATTACACGAACCAATACTGCTTACAATCACTCTGCGACGCATTTGCTGCATGCCGCATTGCGCCAGGTATTGGGCAATCATGTTGCCCAAAAAGGATCACTGGTGGATGCCAGCAGGTTGCGCTTCGACTTCTCGCATAACAACGCCATGCAAGAGAATGAGATACGTCAGGTTGAAAATCTGGTTAATGCACAAATACGTAAGAACCATGAAGTCGCGACACAGTTGATGGCCTATGATGACGCTGTCAAGCAGGGAGCCATGGCGTTGTTTGGTGAAAAATATGGCGATACGGTGCGTGTTGTGGCAATGGGTGATTTTTCAACTGAATTGTGTGGTGGTACGCATGTGGATCATAGCGGGGATATCGGTTTCTTCCGGATCGTTGCCGAATCCGGTGTGGCGGCGGGGATCCGCCGGATAGAGGCACTGACGGGTGATGCAGCACTGGCGTATACGCAGCAACAGGAGCAGCAGTTGCAGCAGGTTGCCGATGCACTCAAAGCAGCACCGCAGGAAGCAGCGCAGAAGCTTTCCCAGATACTGGAAAATGTTCGGCAAATGGAAAAGGAGATCGCCACTTTGCGATCGAAACTTGCCGGCATGCAAAGTACTTCCCTGATTAAACAGGCACAGGAAATCAAGGGAATCCGGGTGCTGGCGACAGTGCTGGAAAACGTCAATGTCAGAACGCTGCGGGAAACACTGGATAATTTCAAGAATCGGTTGAAATCCTGTGTTGTCGTACTTGGGATGATCGAAGGCGATAAAGTGACATTGGTTGCCGGAGTGACAGATGATCTGACAGAAAAACTCAAAGCAGGTAGTTTGATCAACTTTGTTGCGCAACAGGTGGGCGGGAAAGGAGGGGGGCGTGCCGATATGGCGCAGGCAGGCGGTACGCTACCGGAGAAGTTGCCACAAGCTTTGGCCAGTGTGCCGGGCTGGGTGGAACAGAATCTTTGATCCGTATAGGAATGTTTTAAGAAAAATGATGGCAACAGCCGGTATGGCTGTAGAGCCTTGTCGGCATAGCCATTCCTGATTTATTTTGATAATTTTATTCAATCATGACGACAACCAGACATTGCAAATTACTTATTCTTGGATCCGGCCCTGCCGGTTATACAGCGGCCATTTATGCGGCGCGTGCCAATCTCAACCCGGTGCTGATTACCGGAATGGCGCAAGGCGGGCAGCTCACAACGACGACCGATGTGGATAACTGGCCAGCTGATGTTGCAGGTGTGCAGGGGCCGGAGCTGATGGAGCGTTTCCTGAAACATGCCGAGCGTTTCCAGACCGAGGTCATATTCGACCATATTCATACTGCCAATCTGTCAGAGAAACCGTTTGAGCTGATCGGTGATCAAGGGACTTATACTTGTGATGCTCTGATCATTGCAACCGGTGCTTCTGCAAAATATCTCGGGCTACCTTCTGAAGAAGCCTTTATGGGGAAAGGTGTCTCGGCTTGTGCGACGTGTGATGGTTTCTTCTACAAAAATCAGGATGTTGCAGTGATTGGTGGGGGTAATACCGCGGTAGAGGAGGCGTTGTATCTCTCCAATATTGCCCGTAAAGTGATGGTGGTGCATCGGCGCGACAAGTTTCGTTCTGAAAAAATCATGATCGATAAGCTGATGGAAAAGGTGAAAAGCGGCAAGATCGAGCTGGCACTGGATCATGTTCTGGAAGAAGTAAAAGGTGATGACAGCGGTGTCACCGGAATCCGTATCCGCCATGTCCGCGACGATACAGCCCGTGATCTGGAATTACAGGGGGTGTTCATTGCCATTGGACATCATCCCAATACCGATTTGTTTCAGGGACAGCTGGAAATGAAAAACGGCTACATTATTACGCAAGGTAGTAATGAGGGGAATGCAACGGCGACCAGTATTCCTGGCGTATTTGCAGCTGGCGATGTACAGGATCATATTTACCGTCAGGCAATCACCAGCGCGGGCAGCGGCTGTATGGCTGCTCTGGATGCAGAGCGATATCTGGAAAAATCTGCCTGAACACAATAAATTTTTCGTTTGCATGTGTACAGATGGGGCCGGATGATAAATCTTCATCTGAAGAAGTTACTGATGATGAAGATATCACTTTATTCCGTGAGGCTATGCAGGATGTCAAGCCATTTACCGGAATAAGGAAAATCATTCGTACCCATTCCAGACATCAATCGCTTCCTCAACCCAGTGCGTCAGATTTGCCGGATATTCAGGATGTTTTCGCTGACGGCTGGCAGCAGGATACAGAGGAAAGTGAAGAATGGTCGTTTGCTCGTCCGGGTTTGCAACGGTACACCTTGCGGAAACTGCGACGTGGTAACTGGCCCATTCAGGATGAACTCGATCTGCACGGCCTGAACCGGGACGAAGCGCGCCGGATACTGGTGATATTTCTGAATAAAGGTGTTTTGCGAGGATTGCGTTGTGTGCGTGTCATCCACGGCAGAGGGCTCAGCTCGAGAAATTGCAAACCGGTACTAAAAATCCTGACAGGAAACTGGCTTATGCAACATAGCGACGTGCTCGCTTTTTGTCAGGCATTGCCTGTGCATGGAGGAAGTGGTGCTGTGCTGGTTCTTCTGAGAAATACCGGTAAATAGACCTTATATACATATTTATGGATCTTTAGTGATCATAATAGGAATGTGTAAATTTATTACATGTTTAAGCATTTGAATATAATGCAAATTATGTTGCATGAATGCCAGTATGATTTTGGGGGCGGTAATGCCAAATTAATGTGATTTGTTGTTTATGTTATGCCTAACAGGTATAAAAAGGAAGGGAAGATTGTTATAAGGTAAAAATAGACATTCAGTTTGATAGGGGCCCGAGTAGTATCCGGGGTCGGATTTTTCCAGATTTTTCACTTGTTTTTATAAGTGATTTCGATTTAAACCGCCAAAAATACTACTTATCACCAACTCAGAATGATGAAACTAGGTACCTTACAAAACCATATAATCCTGCGGGATTTGTATGCCAGTATCGTTGTCTTTTTCGTAGCTTTGCCACTTTGCCTGGGTATAGCCATGGCATCGGGTGCTCCGCTTTTCTCCGGTATCATTGCCGGAATAGTAGGCGGTATCATCGTAGGTATGGCCAGCGGTTCGCAGTTGGGTGTCAGTGGACCAGCTGCCGGCCTGGCTGTTATCGTTCTCAATGCCATCGCTACATTAGGTTCGTGGGAAGCGTTTCTGCTTTCAGTCATGCTTGCAGGAGTTCTTCAGATAGGTATGGGTTACCTGCGTTGGGGATCATTGCCTATTATTTTCCTGTTTCTGTGATCAAGGGGATGCTGAGCGGGATAGGGCTAGTCATCATCCTCAAGCAAATTCCTCATGCTCTTGGCTACGACAAGGATTTCGAAGGTGATCTTGCTTTTTTCTCACCTGAGGGTGAAAGTACGTTGGGGTATCTGTTAGACACCTTATATGATGTTTCACCTGCAGCAATTCTGGTTACTGTGATTTCGATGTCGATACTGCTACTTTGGGAGATGGTGTTATCCAAGAAATATCGTATTTTCCAGATATTGCAGGGACCACTGGTAGTCGTCGCAATTGGTATTCTGCTGAGCCATCTTTTCGATGAGTATATTGAGAGTTTGAATTTTGAAACCGATGATCTGGTTAATCTTCCGGTAGCTTTGTCGATACAGGATTTTGCCGGTCAGTTTACCTTTCCGGACTTTTCGCATCTTGCCAATCCGGAGATTTATTTTATTGCGTTGGTCATCGCGATTATTGCCAGCCTGGAAACGCTGTTGTGTGTGGAAGCGACTGACAAGCTCGATCCACTTAAAAGAGTCACTTCGACCAATCGAGAGTTGGTTGCGCAAGGTTTGGGTAATACCGTATCAGGATTGATCGGTGGCCTGCCTGTTACCCAGGTATCGTCAGAAGCTCTGCAAATATCACTTTTGGGGGACGTACGAAGCTGTCGGCCATTTTTCATGGTATGTTCCTGCTTATCTGTGTCATTGTCATCCCCGGTGTTCTTAACATGATTCCGCTGGCTTCACTGGCGTGTATTTTGTTCGTAGTAGGCTATAACCTCGCAAAACCTTCATTATTCAAGGCCATGTATGAGTTGGGCTGGTCGCAGTTTGCTCCCTTCATCGCAACGGTGATTGGTATTTTGCTGACAGATTTGCTGAAGGGGATTGGTATCGGAATGGTAGTAGCCATTTTCTTTATACTCAGATCAAATCTGAAAACTGACTACGAGCTTTTTTACGAGGAAAATGATGGGGGAAAAAGATCAGGCTGGTACTGGCAGAGGATGTTTCATTCCTTAACAAGGGTAGTATCGGTAAAGCACTCAAGGAGTTCGAACCAGATTCATGGGTCATTATTGATGGCAGCAAATCCAAATATATCGATCACGATATTATCGAGATCATCAGGGATTTCACTGTCAATGCTCATATACGTGATATCAATGTTGAAATTATCGGTATTCCTACTCTGGAAACCAAAGGCAAGTATCAGCGCATTATGGAAACCCGATACGGGCGATCAGATTCTTCTGCTGTAAAGAGCTGAAGAAGTTTTTTATCACCCTTCATTAACAGGTCAATATGAGAACGCTTACCAGGGAAATGCAGGCGCATCTGTCGCCTGAGCAGGCGATACAACTGTTGAAAGATGGTAATCAGCGTTTTGTGAGCAATCTGAAGCTGAACCGGAATTTGCTGCAGCAGGTGAATGAAACGTCCGAAGGGCAATTTCCGTTTGCTGTGATTCTGAGCTGTATTGATTCGCGTACTTCGGCTGAGTTGATATTTGACCAGGGATTGGGAGATATTTTCAGTTGCAGGATAGCTGGTAATATTCTGAATGAAGATATCTTGGGAAGTATGGAGTTTGCCTGCCACATTGCGGGTTCCAAGGTAATCGTGATACTGGGTCATACCAAATGTGGAGCAATTCAGGGAGTGTGTCACGGTATTAAATTGGGTAATCTGACTGCTTTGCTGGATAAGCTGCAGCCAGTCATGGATGAGGAATTATCCGGGAAAAATATTTCTGATATTTCAGATTCTGAGTTTATGGAGAATGTCGCCCGCTTGAATGTGCATCATGTAATAAATGAGATTCCCAAACGGAGCGAGGTGATTGCAGAGATGCTCGATAACGGTGAGGTTGCTCTGGTAGGTGGCATGTATGATGTGGATACGGGGATAGTTACGTTTTACGATAAATAAAAAGTCTTCACGGTAATATTTATGCTGACTGACAGTTTCTACCGTCAGGCTTTTTTCAGAGACCTAGTTTGGTCAGCATATTATCGACCTGAGCCTGATTGACGTATACGTCATTCTGCTTTTGGGGATTGACGACGGGCCCGTTCAGTAAACCGTTATCCGATTTAATCTCCCTGTCTTCGCTAGCTGAATCGTTTGCCAGTAGTTGCAGCATTTCTTGTTCGACTGTTTCAATCGTTTGGGAAATATTCTGAATGACTTGGCCGGTCAGATCATGAAAGTTCTGTGCAACCATGATTTCCGTGAGGCAAGCTTGAGTTGAGGCTGTCTGACTGGAGACATTGTTCAGGAAGTCGATCGTCTGCTTGAATGCATTATTCAGGATCGGCTGATTGGCAATGATGGCTGCTGTCGTTTCCGGTATCTGGCACCATAGCCTGTGTAAATTAGCAGCATCTGCTGACAGGTTATTCAGGATGGGGTTGGCGTTTTCTACCGCCAGCAGAGAACATTCGGCAGCTTGTGTCGTTTTGCTGGCGATATAGTTCAACCCATCCTTGCTGTTGGATATTTCATGGATTGCCTGTCGCAAGCGCCAGTCATAGCCAAGCTCAGATAGATAATTGTGTAACACCCGGGCAAGCTGTCCCGGGTGATCAATAACTTTTTTATCAGTATCAAAGCTGTTATTCATTTTTTAGTGGCCGATACTTGTTAGTTGGTCGAAAAGAGAGCGCAGCTTACGCGTGCACTGCCATATTCTGGAGAATTTTGTTCAGTTTTTCATCTAGGGTGGCAGCTGTAAAAGGCTTTACGATATATCCACTGGCTCCGGCCTGGGCGGCGGCAATGATGTTTTCCTTTTTTGCCTCAGCGGTAACCATCAATACGGGTATATCTTTCAATGCATCATCTGCACGGACATTTTGTAACATGGTCAGTCCGTCCATATTGGGCATATTCCAGTCGGAAACCACAAAATCAAAACCACCATCACGCAATTTCTTCAATGCCATGGCGCCATCTTCTGCTTCTTCGACATTGTTGAAGCCAAGATCTTTGAGCAAGTTGCGAATGATTCTGCGCATGGTTGAAAAATCATCTACTACCAGAAATCTGAGATTTTTATCTGTCATTGCTTTATCTCCTTAAATATAGTTTTACCTTGTGCCCAAGTGTTTATAGTTGTTTCTTCTGTGAAAAGATCGTGTTTCCTGCCAAGGCAAGAACTTCACCTTCATAAATATCAAACTTGCCTTTGCCTGCGCTGCTTGCTGAATCCAGAATCCGGCTTTGCAGTAAACGGTTTGCCAGATAGAAACTTGAGTGAATTTTTGATTGGATATTGGATATAGCAAAGCTCAAATAGATTGATTAATTTGTGGATGACTTATCCCTCATCATTTCGCCGTAAAGTTCTATCTGTTCGAGAGAAGGAAAGACTCACCATAGCGCAAACGGCAGCGCGTTTTTGTG
>Ga0222429_100651_pt1 | contig 18274 bp, 12 predicted proteins | sample 1B50Ametagenome_FD_182475 | JGI IMG/M metagenome (GOLD analysis project Ga0222429, IMG submission 182475) | Enriched microbial communities from leaf-cutter ant dump, University of Wisconsin, Madison, United States - 1B50A (version 2) | ecosystem: Environmental > Terrestrial > Nest > Insects nest...
AGTAACAAAAAAGAAAGGTAATAGTAATAATAGTATATTAGAAATAGCTTCAGGACAAATCTAAAGGTTGGTGTTCGCGGCAGCGCTTGTGTATAGCATTACCAACAGCAGTAGTATCAACAGGTATTGTTGGTAAAGGCTTGTGCATAACCCATTGACAACACCCAACAATGGCGTTGGAAATATTTGTTATCCGGGAGCACTATTAATTCCTGAACCATTAAGGCATTAAGCAACATTAAGAAGAGATTAATCATCCTTAACATTCTTAATGTTTTGTAAAAGCAGATACTGATTACAACAATGCGTCCTGTCGGGATGCCCGGCGCTTTAAAAATTCAGCTTTGCCCAACTTATTATCACTCCATAGCAGCCGCAAAAAAAAAGCCATCCCGGAGGTGGCTTTCAAGAAATATTTATATTCATTAACCGAGATAGGACCGTAACATCCAGGCCATCTTTTCATGCTCTTTCAGCAGCCCTGTTATAAAATCGCTACTACCGGTATCCTTATATTTTTCATCAAAATCCTTTATCAATTTGCGGAGCTTTACAATGATCACTTCGTGATCTGACTCCAGGTTGGGGATTTGCTTATCAAACTTTACGGGGATGGTTCCTTCTTCCAAAGAAGCCAGCTTTAACAGTTCCTTCAGCCTGCCTTCTGCGAAATGCCCGATCGTTCTGATACGCTCAGCCACTTCATCAATCACTTCTGCAAGCTGTGTATATTGTTCCTCATATAACTTATGGAGCTCCATAAAACTGGGACCTTCTACATTCCAGTGATAACTCCGTGTTTTATTATATAATACATGTTCGTCGGCCAGTAGTTTAGTAAGTTCAGCAGCTACAGCCTGGCGATTCTTTTCTGTAATGCCGATATTTACCTTGTCCATATAATATGTTTTACAATTAATGATGCAATAAGTGAACCAATCACGATCTTGTGTGACAATTTTTCCTGTTTTCCTGTCTGTTCTGCCACATAACACCACACCATTATTACGAGTACCCGGTCTGGTCTCAATTGTTGAGCCATGGCATGCAAAAGCTTTCACGGGTAAATTCAATCTGTATCTAACGGCGCGTGGAGACACGCGCCGGGGCAACGGGCCACCCGGTCGCGTATGCCTGCGCAACCTCCGCACCCCGGATATTCTAAAACTACTAATCCTTTATAAATTATTGACTAACAAACATTTGTATGATATATCATTGGTAATTTACTCATAAATATTTACAGGCATGGGTTTCTCCAGCAGGTATTGATAATAAAAGCGGGCTCTTTCCCGGCGGTCATATTCCACTTTTTCCCCGCTCCATCCATGCCGGCTGCCGGGGTATATCATCAGCTCGAAGGGTACCGTGCCGGAGGTAAACTTATCCGCCAGCTGTATGGTATGCTGCATATGCACATTGTCATCTCTATCGCCATGCATCACCCGAAGTATGCCTTTATACTTATCCGTATAAGATAAGACAGAAGCTTGTTTATACCCTTCCGCATTTTCCTGCGGTCTGTCCATAAATCTTTCTGTATAATGGGTATCATATAGTTCCCAGCTTGTAACCGGCGCTCCCGCTATGCCATAGTCGAAGTATTCAGACGCTTTGGTGAGCGCCAGGCAGGTAATATAACCGCCATAGCTATGCCCGGTGATCAGCAGCTTGTTTTTGGCCACCCAAGGTTTTTCTTTTAACCATTTGGCTGCAGTACTATAATCAATCATTTCCCAGTGCCCCAGTTGACGATGCATCAAAGCCACACCTGCCTTGCCAAAGTGCCCGGATGCCCGGTGATCAACACTTATTTGTATAATACCTTCATTTGCCCAATACTGGTTAGCAGTTCCTTTCCAGGTATTGCGGACATTACCTGCATTCGGACCGCCATAAATACTCATTACCACAGGATATTGCCTGCTTTCATCAAAGTCAGTCGGCCAGGTGATTACTGCCGGAAGGTCATATCCGTCTGGCGTAGGAATGGTTGTCATGGTGGTTTTACCAAAAAGATAATGCGCAAAATCATCCGCTTTGCTGTCCGTTATCTGCCTGATTATTTTTCCACGGTTGTCCACAAGCGCTGTTTGCGGAGGTGTGGACACATTGGAATAGGTAGTAACAAAATATTTTCCGTCCGGAGATACCTGTACCTGGTGTGTATAATCACCGGAGGTCAAACGACGCAGGTCCTTTCCTGAAAAAGAAATGCTGTACAGGTCAACGGTTGTGCTGCTTTCCTTCCTGGCGGAAAAATAAAGCACTTTGTTTTTTTCATCTATTCTTTCAATCGCCGATACCTGCCATTGTCCCTCCGTGATCGGGTTCACCAGTTTACCGTCAAGCGTATAAAAATAGTAATGCGCCCAACCTGTTTTATCACTTTTCAGAATATAGTGTTTATTATCGGCCAGGTAGGTGATGCGTTCTGCATGATCAAGGTCTATCCATTCTTTTTGCTTTTCATCATACAGCTCCGATTTGTTGCCGGTCACCGGGTCCACACGGTAAAACTTAAGATTATCCTGATCGCGGTTCATCCATTGCACCATCATGGTTTTGCTGTCATAACTCCAGTAAGGCATGCCGAAGTACTGGTCATCCTTTTCATTAAAGTCCGCCCAGACTACCTTGCCACCTTCTACCGGCACAAAACCTACCTTTACTGAAGGATTAGGATCTCCTGCTTTAGGATAACGTGTGTTTTCCCAAAAGCCATGTTGCCCTTTTGAGCTGTAAATAGAAAACAGCGGTACATCAGTATCGTCAAAACGCATAAAAGCAAGCGACCTGCTGTCCGGCGACCACCAGAAAGCCCTGTAATTTGACGCTCTCCCCAATATTTCTTCGTAGTACACCCAGGATGCCCACCCGTTATAAATAAGATCAGTACCATCATTTGTATGACGAAACTCGTTCCCGTCCGCAACACGGACAGTATAAAGATCATGATTACGTGTAAAAGCAACATACTGGTTGTCCGGCGACAAAACGGGGTTCTTTTCTTCCTCATCGGGTGAGTGCGTCAATTGTTTTTCCGCACCGCCTTCGTTGATGAGATAAATATCCTTTTCCTTTACAGTTATCTTCACCTGTCTTTCCGGCGACGCCTTATACTCACTGCGCTTACCTGTACGCACATGTACAGCATATTGCTTTTTGTCGTTCACATCCCATTCAATATAATGAGCGGCATCTGCCCATCCCTGCACCGTATGGGTAGCCCTGGTCAGGGAAGGAGCCATCCCCCATGCCTGTCGGGCAGTGAGCTTTTTGGTCTGTGCCCGGGAATTGTTCGTAACAACCACGATCAGAAAAACAGCCAGGTATTTTATAGCCATACTTTTGTTTTCCTGAAAGTACTAAAATAATAACACCAGTGAGACATATAAGCCCACTGGTGTCGACTGAATTTCAGTAATTCAGTAAAATATTATCGCTTCTGGATATTAAATGTTTCTCTTGCCCCTGTTTTTAAAACTACCGAGATCAGGTAAGAACCATTCGGAAGATCCGCCACATCAAGTCCATTGGTCACAGCCGGATAAGTTCTGATAAGTCTGCCCGCAACATCAAACAATTGTACAGACCTGATGGACGATGGATCAGCAATCCTTACATAGATCCTGTGTGAAGCAGGGTTAGGATATACTTTCAGTCCAACCTGGTTGATCCTTACAGACCGTACATCGGTATACATATACCGACCATCGTGGTCCACCTGCCTGAGGCGGTAATAGTTAACGCCTCCCTGGGGCTGCAAATGTATAAAGCTGTATTGTTGAATGCTGCTTCCACCCTTAGCACGCTCGAATCCTACGGTGCTCCAGTTCTTTGCGTCCGCACTATGCTCTATTTCAAATCCACTGGCGTTTATTTCAGACAATGTTTCCCATTGCAGAAGTACAGAAAGGTCACCATTTGCCGTTGCGGTAAACCTGCCCATCACAACAGGCAGCACTGCCGTCCACTCAATTCCAAATGTTGCCGTTTCTCCGGATAGTCCCGCGGCATCTACAAAGGTATACCCAAACTCAACCAGATCGGGTCCTGCTGCAGTTCCCGTAAGCGATAACAATGCTGTTGAAAAGTTGGGAATAGGTGTATTCACCACTACAGGATCACCGTTATAATAAAGTACGCCTTTTTCCGGAAGCGGTAGCATGGTAATCACTATAGTACTGCCATTGGCAAGCGGCCCTACCCCCGGATCCTCTCCGCTTACCGGTTGGGTTATCCAACCCTGCGGAACCGATCCTGAAGGTGGCGATTCCAGGAACTGGTAGACATCTTCCGGAACCGGCGGACGATTGATACCAAAGTTTACATCGACAGCATTTGCCGTAACGATTTCTACAGAAATGATACCATCCGGGGTGCCATCAGAAGCGCTTACATTGTAATAACCAGGCGGCGGAGCCACCTCAACCTTGTAATTTCCTGGTACTACCGTAAAGCTATACCCGCCTGAGGCATTCGTCACTATATTGTGCATCGGAGCATCCTCATCATTATAAAGTGTCACATTCACCCCTGGAACAGCAATACCGTTTACCCCGTCCGTAGCACCGTCATGGTCATCCAGCACAGAACCGGATATTTCATAAACAATTGTCTCAATTTTAACGTCATCAATACCAAAATCATTACCCACTTCATTCACCGTATCAACATTAATCCACTCCAGGATAAAAGGAGCAGTTGCCACAAATTGAAGATTCGCATTTCCCGTAACCCCGGATCCCGTATAACTTACCGTAGTCCAATCGAGCAACGGAAATAAATCATCTTCTTCTGAATACAATACGGTTTTAACTCCACCCATGGTACGTTGCAACTTGATCTTTGGTCTGTTTTCTTCAGACAAAGCAACAATTTTGAACGACACCCTGTAAGGACTTCCAGCAAGAGGATTACTAACTGATCTCAGGAGAAAAACCGAATCGTTATAATCATTCGGAGCATTGGTAGTAAACATCAAAAAACGCCCCCCCGCAGCGTCAGACGGCACCTGTGTTAAACCGGCAGTTGTGGCTGCTTCCGCAGCACCATTGATCAAGGCGTTACCCGCAGCCGGATCCGTCCAATATATTTCTCCGGCTGTTATAGGATAGTGCCAGTCATAAGGCAGCCCATTAAAGCCCTCGTTCCAGACTGCAGTCCAGCTCTGTCCGATAGCTGCTGAAGCTGTAAGATGGAGTATTAAAAGAGAAAGGAGTATCTTTTTCAAAGGTAGAACTGTCCTCATGGTTATAGTTTTGATTTACCAAATGTAACTTATTATAATGCAAAATACGGGCTTTTACTCGGGCTTTTACTAGTACTATTCTTCTGTCCAAAAGCAGTACAGGCGGCGAAAACAACCCAAATCACCTTGTAAATGAGGCAGTTAAAGCATAAAAAAATTATTGTGCAGCAATCAAAAAATTCACAGATTTTATCAAAGGTCAATATGTAAGGGCTTTTAGCTTTATATGGTCTCAGCCTTCGGGCGCAGTTTGCCGATAATTTCGCGCAAAGCCACCATAAAGCGCCAAAACCGCACCAGCAATCCTTTTTTGAACCACTTCTTTCTTTGCGATCATCGCGTTGTCACTTTTGTGGGCTTTGCGTGACTGGCTCCTACTGTTTTGTCATGCTGACGCAGGAAGCATCTGCTTTCTACACAAAGCCGCCATGCAGCAGGAAGAACGCAGACAACCTTTTTTGAACCACTTCTTTCTTTGCGATCATCGCCTTGTCCTTTTGCAGGCTTTGCGTGACTGGCTCCTACTGTTTTGTCATGCTGACGCAGGAAGCATCCGCTTTCTACACAAAGCCGCTATGCAGCAGGAAGAACGCAGACAACCTTTTTTGAACCACTTCTTTCTTAGCGATCATCGCCCTGTCCTTTTGCGGGCTTTGCGTGGCAGCTTTATGCAAGATCGGCTCTAACCTGTAAACTTTTTTAGGACAAGTCACATTTCTATAAAATACCCCGGAAGGAGTTTAACTTGAATAGCCACCGGTTGCACCGGCAGTAAGAATACCCAAAATTTATATTGAATCCGCCGCGGCGGATTCAATATAAACCTCTACACATTACTCCCAACTTCGTTGGTCGCTACTCAAATTCAAGCCCTCCGGGCTTAAATTGACCTGTGATGTCCCCACCGACCGTAAAACAAAGATTTGGAATGCACCCGGCACATTCAAGATGAAAATCTTTTCGTAATTTCCGGCATTCCAATAATTAACTATCAGCATGCAGAAAATTTTCCTACTCATTGTTCTTTCGGCCTTTTGCTTCCAGCACCTGGAAGCCCAGAAGCTCCAGGACCAGGCGGCAAAACAGGCAACAACGCTTTTACCGGACCTGATAAAATGGAGACGGCACCTTCACCAATACCCGGAATTGTCCAACCGGGAATTTAAGACCGCAGAATACGTGGCCGCACATTTACGGAGCCTGGGACTGGAAGTTACTACGGGAGTAGCCAAAACCGGGGTAGTGGCTATCTTAAAAGGAGGCAAACCCGGACCTGTTATCGCCCTGCGGGCAGATATGGATGCGTTGCCTGTGAAGGAAAGGGTTGAACTGCCCTTCGCATCGAAAGAAGTAGCGGAATACCTGGGAAAAGAGGTGCCGGTGATGCATGCCTGCGGTCATGACACCCATGTGGCCATCCTGATGGGAACAGCCTCTATACTGAGTACGATGAAAAAAGAAATAAGCGGTACGGTAAAATTCATTTTTCAACCTGCAGAAGAGGGACCTCCCGGTGATGAAGAAGGCGGAGCACCCCTGATGATCAAAGAAGGCGTTATGGATAATCCCAAAGTAGATGCCATTTTCGGGCTGCACATCAATTCACAAACGCCCATCGGAACGATAAAGTACAAAACAGGAGCGGAGATGGCGGCGAGTGACTGGTTCACCATCAAAATAAAAGGCAAACAATCCCACGGCTCACAACCCTGGGGAGGCATAGACCCGATCGTAATCGCCTCGCAGGTGATACAGGGATTACAAACGATCGTCAGCCGGCAGCAGAACCTTACCAAAGCACCCGTGGTGATCACGGTGGGAAAAATAAATGCCGGCGTACGCAGCAATATCATTCCCGAGGAACTGATCATGGAGGGCACTATCCGGACACTTGACAGCGACATGCAAAAGGACGTGCATGCCCGCATCCAAAAAACGGTGGACAATATTGTTGCGGCCAGTGGCGCTACCGCGGAAGTGATGATCGATACCAAAACAAAAGTCACCTTCAATAACCATGAGCTGGTAAAGCTGACATTGCCTTCCCTGGAAAAAGCGGTGGGAAAAAACAATGTACACGAAACAGAATGGACAACCGGCGCAGAAGACTTCTCCTTTTTCGGGGACAAAGCGCCAGCCTTCTTTTTCTTCCTGGGGGGAATGCCTGCAAACGGGGACCCTCTAAAGGCAGCGCCGCATCATACCCCTGATTTTTTCATTGATGACAGCATGCTGGATGCAGGCGTAAAGGCCTTTTGTAATATTGTACTGGATTATCCGTCTGTTATAAAAACGAAAAAATAAACCATAATCCTTATATTTAATACCCAGACCCCGGAAAGCTCCAGGCCACTTATGCCACTAATTTGGTAAGTGGCATATTCATAATAAGCGTTAAATTTGCCGTCCGCCTAAACGAAAAGTATGCCTGAATTTAAACATAGACAGTTTATTGAATTTGAGAAACCTATCAAAGAGCTTTTTGAACAGGCCGCTCAATTAAAGGAAATGGCTGAAAAAAATCCCAAAGTGGATTATACCGATGCCATTCGCCAGATCGAGGAGTCAATTGTAGAAAGAAGAAAAGAAATTACCCAGCACCTCACTCCCTGGCAGCAGGTGCAACTTAGCCGGCATCCGGACAGACCTTATACGAATGCATACATAAAACGGATGCTGACCGACTATATAGAGTTATTCGGGGACAGAAATGTAAAAGACGATAAGGCGATAGTGGGTGGTTTTGGATTGCTGGACGGAGAGACCGTCATGGTTATTGGACACCAGAAGGGGATCAACACAAAAATGCGGCAACTGCGGAACTTCGGCATGGCAAATCCCGAAGGATACAGAAAGGCATTGCGGTTAATGAAGCTCGCAGAAAAATTTAATAAGCCTGTTATAACCCTTATTGATACCCCGGGCGCCTTCCCGGGAGCAGAAGCGGAGGAACGCGGACAGGGAGAAGCTATTGCCAGGAATATTTACGAAATGATGCGTTTACGCGTCCCGGTTATATGTGTCATTATTGGAGAAGGGGCCAGTGGGGGCGCACTCGGAATAGGAGTGGGCGATAAAGTGCTGATGCTGGAGAATACGTGGTACACTGTTATATCGCCGGAAAACTGCAGCTCCATATTATGGCGCAGCTGGGAAAAGAAGGAAGTAGCTGCCGAACAATTGAAGTTGACCTCAAAAGATATGAAATCTTTCGGGCTGGTAGACGAAGTGGTTCCGGAACCCAGCGGGGGCGCACACTGGAATTACGAAGAAGCTACAGCATACCTGAAGCAACATATCCTTGCTTTGCTAAAAGAGCTTAAGACCATAGATCCTGACGAACGGATCAGGCAGCGTATTGAGAAGTACAGCAAAATGGGCTTTTGGTCAGAATAACAATTTTATAGTTTAACTTTATACCCCCAAATTCATCAGGAATAATGTCATTACGAGTTCAGCTCAGAGGAACAGGTGTTGCCATCGTTACACCTTTTCAACAGGATTACAGTGTTGATTACGCTGCCCTTGAAAAGGTGATCAATTTTGTTATAGAAAATGGCGTAGAATATATAGTAACCCTTGGCACTACAGGGGAAACCCCCACGCTCAGCAAGGAGGAAAAGAAAGCAATAGCTGAGTTTACATACGAAAAAATAAACGGAAGGGTTCCTGTTATAGTAGGCATCGGCGGAAATAACACCGCCGAGATCGTCCGGGAATTAAAGGCCTTCCCGCTGAAAGAAGCTGTTTCAGTGTTAAGTGTAAGCCCGTACTACAGCAAGCCTTCACAGGAAGGACTTTACCAGCACTACCAGGCGCTGGCAGACGCTTCGCCCAAACCCGTATTGCTGTATAATGTACCCGGAAGGACGGGGCGCCACCTGGCCGCTGCCACTACGCTGCGCCTTGCAGAGCATGAAAATATCATTGGGATAAAAGAAGCTTCAGGAGATATGGCACAGGCCATGGAAATACTGAAGCACCGGCCAGAAGAATTTCTCGTGGTAAGCGGCGATGACCTGCTGGGACTTCCATTGATAGCATGCGGAGGAGATGGCGTGATAAGCGTAATTGCCAACTGCATGCCGGCACAATATTCCGGCATGGTACGCCATTCGCTTGACAACAGGTTTGCCGAAGCCAGGGAAATAAACAACAGCCTGCTGGAAGTATATGATATGCTGTTCGTGGAAAATAATCCTGCGGGCGTAAAATCGTTTCTCAGCAATATGGGGTTGATACAAAATATCCTGCGCCTGCCCGTATTACCGGTGAGCGAAGCCCTTCACGCCAGAACCAACCAGTTCCTGAAAGCGCAATTGGTTTCATAGGTACCGTGAAGGTTACATAAGGGCACATGCCATATCAGATAAAATATCTCCCGCAGACCTACGCTGATGCTTCCGGAAATGAGGCAGATTTTTGAGGCAATATCCAAAGTATTACCAATCGCTTCTGTAATTCCGAAGACCTTCTTTTCCCTGCTGCACTACGTGCATACGAAATCTGCGTGTATCCGCAGGACAATATTCAGCATACCGTAGTAGAGAAAACAAAAAGAGGTTGTCCGTAAGCCGGGAACAACCTCTTTTTATCAGGACAGGATTAGCGATGCACTAATACCCCTGGTTCTGTGGGAATGCACCTGGTTCTGACCGGTCTATCTGGGTTTGGGGAATAGGCCTTACAAGATGCATTGTATTCACGTTTGCCGCTGCCTGGGGATTATGTGCCTTTACACGTTCCACCAGGTTTCCCCAGCGCTTCAGGTCCATCCAGCGTATCTGCTCGCCTGCCAGCTCCCGGGCCCTTTCTTCCATTAAGAATTCAAAACCCATTTGAGCGGGCGTAATTTTCATCGCCTCTTTCCGGCCTTCAAAGCCGGCTCTTTCCCTCACCATATTAACAGCGTCTGTCGCATCCCCGATTCTGTCGTCTCCCAGGTAAGCCTCCGCCAGCATCAAATAAGCATCTGCCAGCCTGTACACAAAATAGTCGCGGCTACCAGATTCGTAGGTCATGTCAGGACGCTTGGTGTCAAAAAATTTCGTAAGCGTAGGGAACAGCGCTTCGTCGTAGCGGCTCGGTACCAGCACCTGGTAAGGCTTTGCCGCTCTTTGTGCAACGGGCATTTCATATCCCGGGATAAAAATGGTGGTATCTCCCAGCTCGAAAGTGACAGTAGCTTTCGAATTGTCAAAAGAAGTGGGATAGGTACCGGGTTTGTTACACAGCCAGGTATCCTTAAAGGTTTTTTTATACCTCGAATCATTGACACGCTCACCAAAAACAACATCCAGGCAATACGTGGTCGGACGTAAACGCTTGAAGGGGCGGCCGTTCAATATATCCCGCTGCATACCTGCCTGCACATCGTATTGCATACCGAAAAAAAGATGCAGGTTATTTCCGCCATTCACATTCCCGGTATTATTGGTGAGGTTGGTGAGCAGGTCGGATGTGTACTGGACCGCAAATACTATCTCATTATTCTTCTGGTTGTTTTCGTCAAATACGGAGGCAAAATCCGGCAACAATCCAAAACCGTAATTATTAATTACATTTTCGCAAAGCTGTGCCGCTTTGACAAAGTCTTCGTCTTCTTTTAAACCGGAATAGGCTTTTGCCAGGTAAACTTTAGCCAACCCCATTTCTGCCGCGGCTTTGGTGGCCCTTCCGTACTGGGATTGTGTATTGGGAAGATCCGCAATCGCTTCTGTGTAATCCTTGATAATAGCATTGTATATATCTGCCTCTGAAGCCCTTGACGTTTCTTTGGATGGCAGCACACTTTCGGTCAGCCGCAGGTCTATAGGCCCCCATTGCTGGAATAATATGAAGTAATAGTGTGCCCGCAGGAATTTAACCTCTGCCACCCGCAGCTTTTTTGTTTCTTCAGAAACGGCGGACTCCGGCGCCCGGTCGATCACCGCGTTACAGGTATTAATTCCCCTGTACAGCTCATCCCAGGTATTCGCCAGGTAATCAACAGCAGGGTTCAGCTGTGTATCATAAAAATGAAAACCTTTATATCCGCCGTCTGCTCCGGCAGCGTAAATATCCGTGCCATACTCTGTCATGGTAAGCCCCTGCTGCGTACCATAGTAATAACGCAATGTGGAATAAGCCGCATTCACGGCATCTTCAAAACCTTTGACGGTGTTGATATAGTCATTGCCGATGTTAGATACAACATCTTCTTTCAGCAAATCTTTACAGGACTGTCCGGAAAGCAAAAGGGCAGTCAATATGCACCAACCTGTTTTCCTGTTTATCTCGAATTTCATTTTATTCTGTTTTGATCAACTAAAATTTTACATTGAGACCTATTGTAAATACCCGTGTGGCCGGCGTTACACCATTGTTTACTGCCGTCACCGGATTGTTGATATCCGAAGAAATACCGGCTTCAGGATCCACCCCATTGTACCGGCTCCTGAATTTGGCCCAGATAAAAGGCTGCTGGATGCTGGCAAAGATCCTCAATGATTCCATCCGCAGCCTGGCAGCAAAAGACTCTCTGAAACTGTAGCCGAAATTTACGTTCCGCAGCTTGATGAAAGAGCCATCGAAATAGATCAACGTGCCATTGTACTGCGGGAACTCCTGTGTGCTGAATGGACGGGGAAACTCGGCCTCGGGGTTATTGGGTGTCCAGTAGTCTACTTTTATCTGCTGATACCTTCCTGCCAGCGCATTATTGTCCTTGTGGAAGCCGCTGACAATGGTATTCCCGAATCTTCCGAAAAAGAAGAAAGACAGATCAAAGTTTTTGTAGCTGAACCGGTTGGTGAGCCCCGCAGAAAAGTCGGGAACATCCGATCCTATCAGCACCCGGTCATCTGCATTGATAATACCGTCGCTATTGGTGTCCTGCACCTTTACCTGCCCCACGCCGGCGCCCAATGCATTGTTATTATCCCCCGGATAGAATTTTTTTGCCTCTTCAGCTTCGTGAAGCTGCCAGATACCCGCCTTTTTGTAGTCATAGTAGCTGTTCAATGGCTGTCCGATGAACCAACGGTTACCAATATCGTCTATCTTACCATTGTACAGCTCCACGATCGCCTCCCTGTTCCTGGTAAACTGGAAGTCTGTAGACCACCTGAAGCCCGATTGGTTATTGATATTGATGGTTGTAAAATTCAGCTCGATGCCCCTGTTCCTGGTTTCGCCGATGTTGCGGGTAACGGAACTGAAGCCGGTAGAGCCCGGGAGCTGGTCTGCCAGCAACAAGGCCTTGGTATTGGTCTGGTATAACTCCAGGGATCCCTGCACCCTGCCCCTGAACAGGCTGAAGTCCAGCCCTACATTAGTAGTAGCGCTGCTTTCCCATCTTAGATCGGGGTTCCCGATCGTGCTGGGGCGGTAGCCGAAAGCCGCTGTATTGTCCCATGCATATACCGTCCTGGACAGCAGCGGCTGCGTTTGATAGGGAGCCACGGCCTGGTTACCTACCTGTCCCCATCCTGCTCTTATCTTCAGCTGGTCCAGCCAGGATACATCCTGCAGGAAAGGCTCATTGCTGATATTCCATCCTGCCGCTATCCCCGGGAAGTTGCCGTATTTTTTGTTCTCTCCAAAACGGCTGGAACCGTCACGACGCAGGGTCAAAGTAAGCAGGTATTTATCCATAAAGTCATAGTTTACACGCCCCATATAGGAATTGATGGTCCACTCGATCAGGTTGGAAGCAACCCCGGTAACCGCACCGGCATTTCCCAGGTTGAAAAACTGCTGACTTTCATCCGGAATACCCTGCACGTTGATACCATACTCTTCATACCGGTCCTTTTGTATGGAGTGCAGCAAGGTTACATTCAGGTTATGCTTATCGTTAAATGATTTGCTGTAGTTGACGATATTTTCAAGTGTCCAGTTAAACCCGAAACGGTTCATATTGGATGCCTGCGGATCGGCTCCTTTTCTTGCATTTGTCATGGAGCCGATGAACCGCCCCGACCGGGACAATGTAAAGTCGGGTCCAAAGTTGATCTTGTAAGTAAGTCCTTCCGCCAGCTTCACGGAAGCATATAAGCTTCCAAACATCCTGTAACGTTTTGTATTGTCCACCTGGGCACCGGGAACTATTTCCGCCAGGGGATTCGTCAGCAGAGCATCGTTGGTAGGCATAAAGTTGATAGAGCCATCCGGCAGATAAGGAGCACCCAGCGGGTTTTGGTTGAGGGTAGCGCTGTAAGGATTAAGATTTTCTCCGTTCCTGTCGGAATGCATCAGGTAGCTGGCCAAGCCGATCTTCACATATTTATTGATCTCGTGATCAATATTGGTCCTTACCGAATAGCGGGCATAATCAAGCCCCCTTGTTATCCCCTTATCCAGAAAATAATTTCCGGAAACATAAAACTGCGTCCTGTCATTTCCACCCTGCACGCCGATAGACTGATTCTGGATGAATCCATCTCTTAAGATCATGTCCTGGTAATTAGTGCTTCTGCCCTGGGCAATACCTTCCATCACATTAGGATCGCTTCCCAGCACTGCTACCTTGGAATCTGCCACGGGGTCAGACTGGCCGGTAGGCACTATCTCTCCATCGGCATTGCGGTATATGCCGGTTGCCCTGTACGATTCCCTTACAAATTCCGCAAACTCGGCGCCGGAAAACAGTTCAATCTTATCCAACGCCTGCGACTTACCGAAATAGTTATCGTAGGTTACCACCGTTTTACCCTTTACCGCCCCTTTTTTGGTAGTAATAATGATCACACCGTTTGCTCCTCTTGCACCATAAATGGCGGTAGCGGTAGCGTCTTTCAGCACCTCCATTGACTGTACATCATTGGGGTTAAAATCTTCATACCCGCCCGCCAGGGGAATACCATCCACCACATACAGGGGATCGTTGGAAGCCCTGAAAGAACGCCTGCCGCGGATCAGTATCTTCGGTGTAGAACCCGGCTTACTACCTGACTGCGACACATCCACTCCTGCAGCCCTTCCCTGCAGGGCCTGCCCCAGATTGGTAATCGGCATTTCCTGTATCTCTTTGGAAGAAACTTTGGAGATAGCACCCGTCAACTGGCTTTTCTTTTGTGTACCATACCCCACAACAATTACTTCCCCCAGGTCCGTGGCATCTTGTTTCAATACCACGTCTATGGTATTACCCCAAACAGCCTGTTCCTGGGAAAGAAAACCAACATTACTAAATACAAGTACCGGGTTATCTCCCGTCACACTGACAACAAAAACGCCTCCGGCATCCGTGATGACACCGCGCGTTGTTCCCTTTAATGTAACGTTGACTCCGGAAAGCATTGCTCCTTTTTCGTCCCTGACCGTTCCCCTCACTTCCCGCGTTTGAGCATTTGCCTGAAAAAGGCATAAGAATAGAATGATGACAAGCAATCCATTTTTCATCCTGGCTAGTCGTTTTGGTTAATAAATAAAGTTTCCGAAAAAATTACCCCTGTCAAAAAGGGCTCAAACAAATTTATTGGATTTTGCCCCCGGCATCTGTGCACTATTCCGGCAAAAACTGATGATATTTTGACATTTTCTGATTATTTTTAGTTCAGGATGAAAACACCCCATCTATATAAAATCACCAATCCTGCGGGCTGTTCCTTTAATACCCGCATCATAAGCCAGCCATTCCTGCATATTTCCAGGCATTATCATCCCGAGCATGAGATCGTGCTGATCCTTGAAAGTACCGGGAAAAAATATATTGGCACCGGCATCACCAGTTTCAGGTCCGGAGATATTTGTCTCATCGGCCCCAATCTTCCTCACTTATACAGGAACGATGATTGTTATTATGAGCATGCATCATCGCTGAGCGCAAAAGCAATCATGATAGAATTTGATCACAACTTTGTTGGAAAAGATTTCTGGCATATACCGGAAAGTGCAGGCATCAAAAGACTTTTGCATGAATCCCGGCGGGGAATTCAATTCGACTGGAGCACCTCCGGGAATATCAGGAAGAAGATAGTAGAGCTGGTTACACAAAACGGGATCATAAAAGTAGCCGGTTTAATACAACTGCTGGATGAAATGTCAAGATCAAAAAATATCCGCTACCTGACAGCTGCAACTGACGCATTTGAGCCCAAAAACGATCCGGATAAATTATCCATAGTGTTTGACCATATAGCACAAAATTTTCATCAAAATATTTTACTGGGAGATATGGCACGGCTGGTGAACATGAGCGAGTCGGCATTCAGCAGGCACTTCAAGCACAGAACACAAAAAACATTTTCCTGTTTTCTAAAGGAAACCAGGATTGAGCATGCCTGTAAGATGTTGCAGCATGATTCAAAAAGTATTTTTGAGATATCCCTTGATAGCGGCTTCAACAATCTTTCAAACTTCAACAAGCAATTTAAAAGTGTAAAAAACATGGCTCCGCTGGCCTACCGGCAGAGCTGCCATCACTTCCAGCATCTGCATGCTTAAGTAAAAAAAATCGCGAGGGGAAAAAAATCAAAACCTAACAGGTCTTTAAGCCTGTTAGGTTTCCTGCTTATATTACTTTCCAAATATCCCTTTGATCGTATCCATCAATCCGCCGCCCTTTCCACCTTTGGAAACAAGCATCATGATATCCTGCAAATCAGTATCACCATCTCCATCCAGGTCAAGTGCACCGCTTTGAACGCGGCTTAACAGTCCCTGAATATTAAAACCAGCCGTTTGTCCCCCGGAAAAGTTATTGAACAGGTCCTGGATATTGAAAGACTTGTCATTCGGGTCATTGGTTCTGGTAACCAGGCTACTTAAAACAGATGGGATCAGGCTACCGGCAATACCGCTGGCAGCATTTTTGTCGATACCCAATTTACCTACCAACGACTCAACCAGGTTACCTGAAAACTGCTGGGAGATATTATTCTGAGCCGCACCCTGACCCGAGAACAGTTTTAATACTTCGTTTATTCCTCCCTGTGATAATAAGTTCTGAAAGCCACCCTGTATGGAGTTTGCGGCTTCATTGATCACCTCATCGTTGCGGCTGTCAGGTATTGCATTATTTTTTACAATGGCCTCGGCGGCTTGTTCCTTTACGAGATTCAAAAGACTGTCAAGCATAATAAATAGTGTTTTGTACTTACAAGATACAGTTTTTGCCACAAAGGTTGGCAGCGGTGGATATTTTAGGCGTATTTACCTTCGGTGAGAAAGTTCAAATTTTTGCGGGCAGGTAGTGGCACCATAGCCGTAAACTTTAGGAACACGATCGGTAAAATACCCCGAAGGGGTTTAATTTGAATAACCACTGGTTGTACCGGTGGTAAGTCGTTCAAGTTTCTGTTGAATCCGCTACCGGGCCGGCCTCTTACCGATTGGAAAATTTGTGGATGCAGGGATGGGAGGATGCCAGACTTAAGATACAGGAATTACAGGATGCAAGATGTAAGACGCAGGACGAACGCATGAAACCTGTGACTTGTGTCTTGAAACCTGCAACTTGCGTCTTGCAATCTGCGACTTGTGACTCTCCACTTCCCACCTCTCTCGCCATCACACTCTTTCCGCCATCAATTGTTTGATCACGGTCTCCAGTTCTTTTACCCTTTTTTCCAGCTCAGGCAATTTGCGTGATAATGCCTGGCTCCTTAGTGCGCTGGTATAATCATGTGCCGGAGAGCCGGTAACAGCGGTATTGGGTTGCTTGATAGATTTGCTGACGCCGCTTTGCGCATTGATCTTTGCGCCGTCTGCAATCACCAGGTGCCCTACGATACCTGCCTGCCCGCCGATCATTACATTCTTACCCAGCTTGGTGCTGCCGCTTACACCTGCCTGCGCAGCAATCACGGTATTATTACCCACTTCCACGTTGTGCGCCACCTGTATCAGGTTGTCCAGCTTGGCCCCGGATTTAATAACGGTAGAGCCGATGGTAGCACGATCAATGGTAGCATTGGAGCCAATCTCCACATTGTCTTCCACCACCACGTTTCCGATCTGCGGCACTTTGGTAAAGCTACCATTTTCCTGCGGGGCAAATCCAAAACCGTCTCCGCCGATCACGGTACCCGCATGAATAATAACATGCTTCCCGATAATACAATTATGATAGATGCTTACAGAAGGATGTATCACGGAATGGTCGCCTACCGTTACATTGTTTCCGATATAAGCATTCGGGTATATCTTTACATTATTGCCCACCACCGCGTTATCCGCTATATAAGCAAAAGCGCCGATGAATACATTTTCCCCTACCCTGGCGGACGGGGATACATAAGAAGGTTGTTGTATACCGGTCAGCTGCTGGCTCATGATCTCCTGGTATTTAGCGAGCAAGGTAGCAAAAGCGGAATAGGCATCAGGCACTCTCAACAGGGTTCCCTTAACCGGCTGTCTTAACTCCAGCTTTTCATTTACGATCACAACAGAAGCCTCCGTTGTATACAGGTAATCTTCGTATTTGGGATTTGCCAGGAAGGCAAGATCGCCTTCTTTGGCATACTCAATTTTATTAAATGAGCCCACCTTCGCTTCAGGGTTTCCTTCAACGCTTGCATTGATCAGTAAGGCTATTTGAGCGGCTGTGAATGTCATAAAGATCATTTATAATAGCAAATGTAGAATTTTTTTACAGGGCTGTACATGTTATGTTGGATCAGGGCATTGTCCACTTCGGAAATATCTTTTATCCGCCCGTCCTTAAAAAGGATATTGATCTTTTCATTGTTTGGGTTATACGTTCTGTTGACTGCTTCGCCGGTAAAAACCAGGAATGCGCTTTCTTCGCGCGAGAGGCCCAGGCGCATCATGATCTCTTCCGTTCTTCCGGTTAATTCTGCCTCGTCAATAGGCTGGTTCTGCAGCCGCAGCTTCAGCAGTCTTCTGTTCAGTATACTTTTACAAAGCAACGCCAGCACCCTGTCTTCATGCCTGCTCCATTGCTTGATAGAATAAGATATATCGGTATCATCCAGCGAACAGAATGCTTTCAGGTTATTTCCTATATCTGAAAGCTTTCCCAACAGGAATTCCTTAACAATGCCATCCTGGAGGGTATGCGGTTTTTTCAGTCCC
>Ga0222429_100652_pt1 | contig 18249 bp, 20 predicted proteins | sample 1B50Ametagenome_FD_182475 | JGI IMG/M metagenome (GOLD analysis project Ga0222429, IMG submission 182475) | Enriched microbial communities from leaf-cutter ant dump, University of Wisconsin, Madison, United States - 1B50A (version 2) | ecosystem: Environmental > Terrestrial > Nest > Insects nest...
GGCGTACCGAGACGATCAGGCGGTTGCCGCTGATCTCCGGGATCAGCTGCAGTGCAGGGTCGATCTGCAGGCGCAGCAGCTGAAAACTGCGTCCTTGCGGCAGGTTTTGCTGGAACTGCCCGTGTTCGGCCGCCACTTTTTGCGGTACGCCGGAGTCGCGCATCAGCCTGAGCAGCAGCAGCACCGATTCAGCCAGCGGCGCGAGTGAAAGTGTCCATTGCTGCAGGTCTGTTTGGCGCTGCTGCACGGGGAGATGCTGCCAGGCGTAATACCCCGGCAGGTCGAAGCCGCATGTGCCGCCGGGAATGCCCATGCGGCTGCGGATGCTCATGAGCCAGTCGTTTTCCGTCAACGGCTGGCCTGCCTTGCCGTTCTGGCTGGTCAGTGCAACACGGTTTTGCTCCAGTTGCTCCAGGATGTCGTCGAGCGCTGCCTCGGAAATGCCAGGGTTGCCACGATAGGCGTCGAGCTGATGCTTGTGGCGTTCCAGATCCTTGAGGACATCCGCCTTGAGGTCGGCGCGCGCGGCCACGTCCATGATCTCGAAGATGGTGACCAGCGCGTAGTGGTGATCCAGCGGATGGGTACGCGGCATCAATTCACCAAGGCGCCGCAACAGCTGCTCCAGCCGTAAATAGGTTCTCAGGCGTTCGTTGAAAGGGTATTCGTAGAGGATCACGCGGTGAGTTTCCTGGGGGGCGCTTGGGTATGGGCGCAACCGCGACTGCATGGGTGATTGCCGCCGCATATGCCGGACAACAGGGGCTTCATCATAGCCCGAACCATACCGCTATTTCTTGGGCATGCCTGTTCAATTCTGCAAGACCGATGTCTTCGTTGAAGACCACGATATCGGCCATTGAACGGCGCTTCGCCCGGCTGCTTTGCGTTGCAATGATGTTACGGACGGCTTCAGTAGGCAAGCCATTGCGTTGCTGTACGCGTCGTTCCTGGGTAGCTTCCAGGCAATCCACCACCACTACTGTATCGAGTCTCGCGGGCCAGTGTGCCGACTCCGTCAGCAAAGGGATGTCCAGCACAACAAGCCGCTCGCCTGCCGCGCATGCGGCTGCTTCGGCCTGTGCGATGGCGGCATGCACCAGTGGGTGGATGATTTCCTGCAGGCGCGTGCGAGCCCCTGCATCGGTGAACGCCAGGGTGCGCATGCGATCCCGATTCAGGGCGCCATCACGGCCGATGAAATCAGCACCGAATATCTGCCGGATGGCAGGCATTGCGCTGCCGCCGGGTTGCGTTGTCGCGCGAGCTATTGCGTCTGCGTCGATCAGAACCGCACCATGGCGCTGCAGCATGGTGGAAAAAGTGCTTTTGCCACTGCCTATGCCGCCGGTCACCCCCAGCCTGATGCAGCCAACGGGCATTCAAAGGCTCAGCATGGAGAGAATGTGCCGCATGACATGCTCCGGCCCCCACAGCATGGCAGCGAAGCCACCTCCCGCCAGAAAGGGGCCGAACGGTACGTATTTGCCATCGCGCAGATTGCTGGCGAGCTTCATGGCGATACCGACCACGGCGCCGATCACCGAAGCCAGCAGGATGATGGGCACCAAGGCCTGCCAGCCAAACCAGGCGCCCAGAGCCGCGAATAGCTTGAAGTCGCCATAACCCATGCCTTCCTTGCCTGTTGCCAGCTTGAAGCCCCAGTACACGATCCATAGCGATAGATAGCCGGCGATGGCGCCGAGCACCGCAGACGGCAAGGGGGTGGCGATCCAGTGGAGGGTTGAGCCCAACAGGCCGGCCCAGAGCAGCGGCAAGGTAATGTCGTCTGGCAGCAGCGTCGTGTCCCAGTCTATGCAGGCCAGCGAGAGCAGGGCGGCAGAGAAGCCGCACCACATGATTGTGGCTGGCGTCCACCCCCACTTCTGGGCGCAAATGAAGAACAGGGCTCCCGTGGCCAGTTCCACGGCCGGATACCGCAAGCTGATGCGCGCCTTGCATTGCGAACAGCGTCCGCGCAAGGCGACGTAGCTCAGCACGGGGATGTTCTCGAACCAGCGTATCTTGTGACCACAATCCGGGCAGCGGGAATGGGGAACCCACAGGTTGAAGGGGCCGCTTGAGTCGGTAGATGTTTCCACCTCGTTCAAAAGGCCTGCATCGCTGGCATATTGTCGGCACTCCATTTCCCACTGCCGTTCCATCATCCGCGGCAGGCGGTGAATCACTACGTTGAGAAAACTGCCGATCAACAAACCCAGGACGCCCGCGATCAGGGCGTCCAGCATCTCCAGTTCCGCCACCATTAGACGACCTGGCCCAGCTTGAAGATAGGCAGGTACATGGAGACGACGATGCCGCCGATGATGGTACCCAGGAACACGATGATGATGGGCTCCATCAGGCTGGACAGGCCCGCCACCATCTCGTCCACCTCTGCCTCATAAAAATCTGCAGCCTTGCCCAGCATGTGGTCTATGGAACCTGACTCCTCTCCGATGGCGCACATCTGCAACACCATCGATGGAAAGACGTTTGCGTTGCCCATGGCTGCTGTCAGGCTGGTACCGGTTGACACTTCTTGCTGGATCTTTTCCGTGGCAACAGCGTAGACCGAGTTACCCGAGGCACCACCCACCGAATCCAAGGCCTCGACCAAGGGAACACCGGCTGCAAACATGGTGGCCAGCGTACGTGTCCAGCGCGCCACGCAGGATTTGTCGATCAATGCGCCAAAGATGGGCATCTTCAACAGGAATCTATCCATGGCTCGCTGCATTTTCTCGCTGCGCTTCCACGCCTGCATGAAGAAATAGAAACCACCTCCGATTACACCGAAGATCAGCCACCAGTATTTAACGAAAATATCACTGATTGCCATCACAAAGAGTGTTGGCGCAGGCAGGTCGGCACCAAAATTTGCGAATACTTCCTTGAAAGCTGGAATAACGAAAATCATGATGATCGTGACGACGACAAAGGCGACGATGATCACTGAAATGGGATACATCAGAGCCGAACGGATTTTCGATTTGATGGCTTCCGTCTTCTCCATGTATGTTGCCAAGCGATCTAGCAGGGCTTCTAGAATACCAGCGGCCTCGCCTGCTTCGACAAGATTGCAATACAGGCTATCGAAGTACATTGGATACTTGCGAAATGCTGCATTAAGTGAAGTACCCGTCTCGACATCGGTTCGGATGTCATTCAATAATTTCGTGACACTCGGGTTGGTATTGCCACGTCCAACAATGTCAAAGGATTGGAGCAAAGGCACGCCAGCCTTCATCATCGTGGCCATCTGTCGTGTGAAAAGGGCAATATCCTTAGGTTTGATCTTCTTGCCGGTGCTCATCCGGCGTTTCTTTATCTTCGTGGGTAGTACGCCTTGACGCCGCAAGGTTGCCTTGACCTGATTCTCACCAGAGGCGCGTACTTCCCCGCGAACGATCTTGCCGCTTCGATCCTTGCCTTCCCATTCGAATACGAAATCCTTGATGTTCTTTGATGCTGCAGTAGCCATGTTGCCCCTCTTTGAATGTTTATTCGTTGGTGACAGCCAGAACCTCTTCCAGCGAGGTCAATCCGATCTTGGCTTTATGTAGCCCTGATTCACGCAATGAGCGTACACCTTCAAGGCGGGCTTGTTCGGCAATTTCCAAAGCACTCCCATCGCGCAGGATGATGCGCTGGATCTCTTCTGAAATTGGCATGACCTGGTAGATACCGACTCGACCTTTATAGCCGTTGTTGCAAGATGAGCAGCCCACGGGTCGATAAGTGACCCAACTTCCATCGATTTCTTCTTCCTTATAACCTGCTTCGAGCAGGTTTTCATGTGGAATGTCTGCGGGCGCCTTGCAGTTGGGGCACAAGCGGCGTGCCAAACGCTGTGCGGTGATCAAGATTACGCTGGATGCGATGTTGAAGGGTGCGATACCCATGTTGCGCATGCGTGTCAGCGTTGTCGGCGCATCGTTGGTGTGCAACGTGGAAAGAACCAAATGGCCGGTTTGTGCTGCCTTGATGGATATATCGGCAGTTTCCAGGTCCCGGATTTCACCGACCATGATGATATCCGGATCTTGACGCAGAAACGATTTCAGCGCAGCGGCAAAGGTAAGACCAGCCTTTTCATTGACATTGACCTGATTGACGCCGGGAAGGTTGATTTCAGAAGGATCTTCGGCTGTTGCGATATTGACACCAGGCTTGTTAAGCAGGTTGAGGCATGTATAAAGCGAAACAGTCTTGCCCGAACCTGTAGGGCCGGTAACAAGAATCATGCCGTATGGCCGGCCGATAGCCTGGAGCAGTCGTTCTTTTTCAATGGGTTCGTACCCCAAGGCGTCGATCCCCAGCTTTGCACTGCTCGGATCGAGAATACGGATAACGATCTTTTCGCCAAACAGCGTTGGTAGGGTGCTTACGCGAAAATCGATGACCCGGTCAGGGCCAACCTTGAGTTTCATGCGCCCATCTTGCGGTACCCGCTTTTCCGATATGTCCAGGCGCGAGATGACCTTGATGCGGGATGCGAGCTTGTCTTTGATGGCAATAGGGGGGGATGCTATCTCGCGCAATTCCCCGTCGATACGAAACCGGACGCGATAGCTATGCTCGTAGGGTTCAAAGTGCAAATCCGATGCGCGCATGTTGAACGCGTCCAGCAGCATCTTGTGCAGGAACTTGACGATTGGCGCATCTTCGACTTCTGTGACTGCAGCCTCTGCTTCTTCCGGAGCATCGTCGATGGAGATTTCGCCAAATTCGAAATCCCCGCCACTGGTAATGCTTTCCAATGATTCGCTAACACCTTTTGACGATGTTTCAACGAGCTTTACCAGTTTATCGTATTCGGCAATGATCCAGTCCACGCCCATTTGTGTCGTGAACTTGATTTTTTCGGCGGCTTCCTGATTCGTTGGATCGGCTGTTGCAACTATCAACCGATTATTCCTCTTGTGGAGCGCAACGACGCAATAGGAATTGCATAGTTTGGTGTCAAGCAAGTCCTTGGGCAGGCGATGTGGGTCAACGGCACCCAGATCCAGCAGTGGGGCGCCAAAAACCGAAGAAACCGTATGTGCCAGATCGCTGGCAGTGATGGCGCCGGAAGAAATAAGCTCGGCGATGAAACTGGTACGGCTTGTTTGTGATTTTTTGTAAATTTCCTCGGCGCTCTTTTGCCCCAGCTTTCCTGTGGTCATCAACGCGCGTGCCAAGCCGGGCAATGCAATTGCCGACGTATCTGTCTGTGTGGTATCTATGGTTGCCATGTACCGTTCGAACTTGTCTGAATAGGGAACCTTCCTATCATCGCCGATTGGTCATGGCCTGTACAGGAATGAGGTGCCGGCCGCGTTGCAAAGAACGCAAGCCGTGCGCGGCAAACGCGGGGTGCAGGGTGTTGTTTGCTTCAGGGGGTATCGCTGAAGTTGACTGACGCAACCAACCTTGTACTGCCCGAAGGAGAGCAAAGCCATCGCCGTCCTTGTCGTCTGCCATATCGCGCAAAGATGCCGCCACCCTCTTGGGTACACCCGGCCATGACCAGGATGTTTACACCCTCAAGTACTTGGAAGGGCTGCCGCCATTGGATGGTTTCGCTGCCGCGCTTGATCTTGCCCAGCTTGCCATCAACGGCGTGGTAGCCGTGCCGAGCGCACGACGAGAAGCGGATCGGTCGTGCCGCCCGCGCATTCCATAGCTGCGATATATTGATTTCCGTCACAGACCATCCAAGAGGATCACATGTCGATCAAATCCATTCTGAAATCCACCGTGGGGGCACTGGCGATCGTGACCGGTGGTTCGGTTTTCGCGCAAGGCACGCCTATCGACGCAGCGGCGTTCGATGCGTTGGTGGCGCAGGGCCCCGTCGCCGATGCTGCGACCATCGCATCGAGCACCTGGGCCAGCAAGATCAAGCAGGCCGGCACGCTGCGCCTGGGCGGCACGCAAACTTCGAATCTTTTCTCGCTGCTCAACGAGAAGGACGGCAAGGCGCGCGGCTTCGACGCGGGCCTTGCCCAGCTCGTCACGCGCTACATCCTGGGCGACGGGGCCAAGTACAAGTTCACGCAGGTGACCTCGTCCACGCGCGAGCAGGTGCTCATCAACGACCAGGTGGACATGGTGCTCGCCACCTACTCCATCACCCCCGCGCGCGCCGAGAAGATCTCGTTCGCCGGCCCTTACTACACCTCGCAGGCCGGGGTGTTGGTCAAGGCGAACAACAAGGTGATCCAGTCGTACAACGACCTGGCCGGCAAGAAGGCCGCCACGCAGGCCGGCTCCACGGGGCCCGCGATCCTGGCGCAGTACGCGCCCAAGGCGGCCGTGCAGGAGTTCCAGACGCACCAGGAAGCCCTCGACGCACTGCGCCAGGGGCGGGTGGACGCCTACGTGACCGACTACACGCTGCTGCTCAACGCCCTGAGCCTCGGCACCGGTGATGCGCGGCTGGCTGGCACGCCCTTTGGTGCGCAGGATCCCTACGGCATCGGACTGCCCAAGGGTTCGGACGGCGTAGCCTTTGTCAATGCCTTTTTGAAGAAGCTGGAGGCCGACGGTACCTGGGCCAAGCTCTGGACGATTTCCATCGGACAGCGTACCGGTAGTACCGCCGTTCCAACGCCGCCCCCCATCCCGTAACTGATGGGTGACGTTTCCAGGCTCCTGGCCGACTATGGGCCTGTCTTCGTGCAGGCCCTTTTTCTGACCTGGAAGCTCACGGTCATATCGTTCGTGCCGGGCTTCCTGCTGGGCATGGTGGTGACGGTGCTTCGGCTCCTTCCGTTGCCACCGCTGCGCTTTGTCCTGACCGTCTACGTCGAGATTTTCCGCAATATTCCCAGCGTGGCGCTGCTGATCTTCATCGTGTTCGCACTGCCCGATCTCAACGTCGTGATCGACTATGAGCCCAGCGTGGTCCTGACGCTGGCGCTGGTTTGCTCGGCCTTCACGGCGGACTACCTGCGCGCGGGCATCAACACCATCCCCGGCGGTCAGGTCGAGGCGGCGCTTAGCTTGGGTATGCGGCCGATGCGCATCATCACAGCGGTGGTCTTGCCGCAGGCGCTGCGCGCGGTGGTGCAGCCGATGACCTCGCTGCTTATCGCGCTGATGCTGTCAACCTCGCTGGCGTCGCAGGTGCCGTTTCCGGGGCGGGAGCTCACCGCGCTCGTGTCCAAGATCGCCACCGACTCCGCTGCTGGTATTCCCGCGTTCGCGGTGGCTGCGGCGATGTACGTGGCAACGGGTCTGCTCATCGCCTGGGCTGGCGCCACCCTGGAAAAGAAGGCGCGGATACTGCGATGAGCCGCCCTCTGGAAGACATTCTGTTCGGCGCGCCAAGCCCCCAGGCTCAGGCCGTCACACGGGCGGTGAGTGGGATCGCGGCCGCCGTGCTGCTTCTGCTGGCGGCGGGCATCGTGTTCCGGTTCCATGCCGCAGGGCAGCTCGACGCCCGGTTCTGGGAATTCTTCGCTTGGCCGACGACCTGGGCCTTCCTGGCTAAAGGATTGCTCGGCACGCTGGCTTCGTCGGCGATGGCTGCCGCCATCGCGCTGGCCCTCGGGCTGGTGCTGCTGGTGGGGCGCCTGGCGCGGCCGCGGCTCGTGCGCTGGCCGAGCATTGCGCTCATCGAGTTCCTGCGCGGCACGCCGACGCTGCTGCTCATCTACGTGTGCTTTCTGGTGCTGCCGTCGGCCGGGATCAAGCTGAGCACCTACTGGATGCTGACCTTGCCCATCAGCCTCTCCACCGCCGCCGTGGTGGCCGAGGTCTACCGCGCGGGCGTGCTCGCCGTTCCGCGCGGCCAGACCGATGCCGCGCGAAGCCTGGGGCTGACCGAGGCCCAGGTGTTCTTCCTCGTCGTCTTCCCCCAGACCCTGCGCTACATCATCCCGGCGCTGGTCGCGCAACTGGTCATCGTGGTCAAGGACACCACCTTCGGCTACGTCGTCACCTACGGTGAACTGATGCAGAACGCCAAGGTGCTCATCGCCAACTACCACGCGCTGGTGCCCGTGTACCTCGTCGTCGCGGCGCTTTACTGTCTTGTGAACTACGCGATATCCAGGGCGAGTAAGCGGCTCGGTGGACCGATGCATTGACTATCGTCGGCTGTTCACGGGATGGTTGATCAGTTCAAGCATGTCGGTTAATTCCCAGATCACTGGGACAACCTTGGGGTGACAATAGGGAGAGTTTACTTTGAATCGGCATTTATGCCGATTCAAAGCAAAAAGCCCAAGTGGTTGATTCACTTGGGCTTTTCCGTCTGATTCCTGGTCGGGGTGAGAGGATTCGAACCTCCGGCCTCTACGTCCCGAACGCCTGCCCCTTGCCTTGATTCTACTGGTGTTCTAAGGTGCTCCTAGATTTGTTGGGACAAATTTGGGACACGGAGCATGGGGACGATCACGAAGCGCGGGGAGTTGCAATGGCAGGCCAAGGTGAGGCGCAGGGGGTTCCCTGCGCAGTCGCGTACCTTCTCGTACAAGGAGGATGCTGAGAAGTGGGTGCGAGCTGCGGAGCGCGAGCTGGAAACGTCCGGTTTCGTGGATCGGCGCGAGGCCGACAGGAACACTCTGGGCGAAGTGCTCAAACGGTATCAGAAGGAAGTCACACCGTCAAAGAAGTCGGCTGACATTGAGTCGATCAAGATCGACGTGATCCTGAAGGACGCTGCTCTTTCCAGGCTCAAGATGACTGCCATCACCAGCACGGCCATAGCGAGCTGGCGAGACCGCCGCCTAGAGGTGGTCAGCGGGGCAACGGTCAATCGTGAAATCGACGTGCTGTCCACGGTGCTCAACCACGCGCGCCGTGAGTGGGGTATCCACATCGAGAACCCCATTCCATATGTGAAGCGGCCTGACAAGGCCAGGGCTAGAGAGCGTCGCTTTTCCGCCGAGGAGGAGAGCTACCTGCTGGCGGCTTTGACGGGTGGTGAGCGCCAAGCCGATGGCACGTTCAGCAAAGGTGCTCGCAACCCTTGGTTGCTGCCGCTCGTTCAGCTCGCCATGGAAACGGCCATGCGCCGTGGCGAATTGCTTGCCCTGGAGTGGGAGAACGTGGACTTGAAGCGTCAGACGGCTCATCTGCCCGATACGAAAAATGGTGACGCCAGAACGGTGCCGCTTTCGACAAAGGCGGTTGCCATCCTTTCCGTGCTTCCCAAGCCTGAGGCCGACGAGGGGGCGCCGGACGCAAGGCGAACAGGGAGGGTCTTTGAGACTACTGCCTTGGCGTTGCGCAAAGGCTTCACGCGCGCCGTCGAGCGCGCCCAGGGGCAGTACATCGCGGATTGCAAGGCCACCAAGCGCAAGCCGCTTGCGGGATTTCTGGCGGACGTCCACTTTCACGATACACGCCATGAAGCGGCATCGCGCCTGGCCGAGAGGCTTTCTAACGTCTTGGAGCTATCTGCTGTGACTGGGCACCGTGATCTGAGGATGCTCAAGCGCTACTACCACCCACGCGCAGAGGACTTGGCCAAGAAACTGGGGTGATCAACGGTGAAATTTGGCGGCGCAGTCGGGTGTCTGCTGTAGCTAGGCTAGGAGGTCAATTTCCTTCATGGCTCTCGGGTAAGCGCGAGACAGCATGCCCATGCGCATCTGTTACTGTTGTCGCATGTTTGTTTGTAAGTCTGGACGGCGCGCTACTCGCCTTGACGAGTGGTGTGCCGTTACTAGGCTGAGAACAATCCTTGCCACCTATCATCGAAGCCGACTGCCGGACAGCTATGCCCATTCAGATAACGGACGCAACGATCCACCAGCTCAACAAAGCAGCTCAGACGAAAGACGATGGCAGCGTCACGCTCAATGCGCGGCAAGAGAGCCTGCCGAAAGACGACGTGCTTAGCGGCCTGTGCCAGTCACTCATTGATCTGTACACGCGCCACGCCAACAGCAACGGCACCTTAGGGCAAGACCCCATCGAGCACCTTTTTCCAGTGCATCTGAAAGCCTACGTTGAAGGGCAAACCAACTTCATTCCCTTCACCCAAGAGGTGCTAGGCATTCTGAAGGCTCAGATGGAGAAGTCGTTTCTTTCGACAGGTGGCTATGCACTCTTCCTTCGCTACGCGGTAGACGAGCACGACATGCTGCTCGTGGTGATGCTGAAGCTGAAGGCTGGAGCTGGAATTGATGCAGCCACTCTTAGCCTTACTAAAACCCTCAACATCGATCTCGATCATCTGCATGAGGCCGCCCGTATCAACGTGACTCGCTGGGTGAGTGGCCAGCAACCGTACCTGACCTTCATTAAGGGCCGATCCAGCGCGAACGACGTCAGCGAGTATTTCCGGAGGGCGCTGGCGTGCACCGGATTCACTGACTCGAAGCATCACACCGAGGCTGTACTGCGGGCGGCTGACGAGTTCGTCAATACAAGGGCAGACCTCGATGCGGCAGGAAAACAAGTCGAACGGATTGCGATGCGTCAACGACTCTATGACTGTCTCTCGACAAATCCGGATGAGGTTCCCTTGCTCACTGTAGCGGCGAACGTTTATCCGGGTGACCCTCAGAGCTTCATTGATCACATCAAGGCAAAGGCTGCAGACGGCGGCTACCACCTTGACGATAGATTTAAGCCCCACCGTGCCACGTTTCAAAAGCTGCGGCGCATCAAGGAACGATTCGGCTCTGTGCAGGTCGCGTTTGATGTCGAAGATGTACTTGAAGAGCGTGTCCGGTACGATGAAGAATTGAACGCTGTGGTCCTACTGAACCCGCCCGAACGCTTGAAGCAAACGCTTAAGGAAAATGGAAAACCTGCCAACGAACCCGCATGACTGGGCTCTGTGGCTGCTGGAGCACTTGCAGGGTCTACAGAATGCCGGTTCGGATTGGGAAGGCACGCTACCGGACAAGTGGGACTTCGACGCGATAGCACAAGCGCTCCCCCCAGTACTCGGGGCTATGGTAGACCGTGCGACTCGAAGAATCGAGTTCAAGCCGAAGAACGGTGGCGTTTTCCAGACCATGGAAGAGTTGGTTGACGGCCCTCGCCGACGCAGTGTCCCCACACTTTTCACTGTCCGAGACTTGGCATACACCCACGGACGAGATCAAGCGGTGCCGCCGACTATCCAGCACTATGTGGCAGCAGTCCAACTCTGGAAGAGTATGGCGAGTTTCGCCGACTATGAGCGAGAGGGTGGTAACCACTTGCTGTTCATCAAATCGTTTGATGCGAAGCTCTGGCTCGTCGCTGACTATGCCTCTACTGACCTGCAGCCGCTCCCCAAGTTGGACGACTTTGCGAAACAGTACTTCGAAGACGAGCACCACAAAGACCAGAAGCGGAACATCGTGCGCGCGGCCTTGCTGGAGACGTTCAAAAGCAAGCCCGTCGTTCGGCTCGCCGAGCTTCTTTCTGTGTTCACCGATTTCGCTGATCGCGTGCGTAGCTCGTACACACTGTACACACAGGATTTCTCATTTGAGAAGCTGCGGTCAGAAGTGGACAAGCAAAACCGCGAGGACACGCTACGTCTGAACAAGACGTTTTCAGAAATTCAGAATCAACTGCTGGCCTTGCCCGCCGCATTGTTGGTTGCAGGCGCGGCAATCAAGGAAGATAGCTGGAGCACGAATTTTCCGGTCGTCGTGGGCGTTGGCATTTTCATGTGGGTGATTCGGCAGCTCGTCGCCAATCAGACCAGCTCGATCGATGCCATTGCTGGGGAGATCGATCTGCGTCGCACCAAGCTCGCCGATCAGCCTCAAGAAATCTCCAGCGGCGTGCTTGGCCTCTTTGAGGGTCTTGACGCGCGCGTGAAGCGTCAACGGCGGGTCTTGAGACAAATTCGCTATGCGGTTCACGTGGTATTTTTTGTGGTAGCCGTGCTTGTCGTCCTCGCGCAATGGCCCTGTCTGCCCGAGTCGATCGCCAATTGGGCTGGAGCGCTGTGGGCACACCTCCAGCACCGATAGCTCCTTCAACCGGCGTCGCCTTGCGTGCTGACCGAGAAATCAGCTTACCAGGACGCGCAAGGAGGCTAGCTGGCGCGCAAATGTCGTGTCACGCGGCTAGCCAGCTTGGTGTGCTTGAGGGAGTTGGAAAACCGCTTCCGCTTCGCTGACAGGGGCGTGCCGCCCCTCCCTACGCTTCGCTACGGCCCCTGCAAAGGGGAAGAGAGGTTTTGGGCTTGGTGGCGGGGGAGGGCGGCGAAAGCGCCCTATGGTCTTGCTGGAGGGTTTCGTAGAAACGAGTAGAGCAGGTCAGCTTTCCAAGCAGCGACTGTGGTCAACTGGCGAACCCGCAGGGCGCGCGCAGCGCGGCCAGTTGTCCACGGGCGGGGCGAGTACCTACAGTGCACCGCTTGAGCTGCAACCTACGAACTGCTACTCAAGCGTCGTTCTGTTGGCGGCACCGATGAAGTGGAATCTCTGGCTTGTAGATGGCTGCACCGCAGCGAGGGCAGCGCTGTAGATTAAGGGTGGCACCAACGGCCTCCCAGTCGCTGCGGAGCCGAATATCTAGCGTGTCCTGAGCCTGTGCGACCCATGTAGCTAACTCTTGGCCGCGTAGCTCGCTGGCTGGCGTCACATCTACTCCAAAGCTGGATTTCAATTCCGCTAGGATGGTGCGCATTACGCCATCAGTGCCCATGGATAAGTTAAATCAATTGCCCAGGAGCCAGTCTGATGGCGTAAGGGGAAGGAATTTCTTCTTCCATTCATTAAATGGCTGGCATAACTGCTCGATCTCATCGTATGAAATGGTGTTTGTTCCTACCAGATTTGCCAGATCATCAGCTATCCAGTCGCTGAATCTCGGCTTTGATTGGCGCAAATCGGAGACAGCCATCGGATATTTATCAAGAACGGACTGAACTAAAAATGCGGCAGCTCCGTATGGGCCATCATTTTCTTTATGATAATAAAACCAGTTGTTCCGGCGACTCTGTGTGTTCATGAAAACAGTGGCTAGGCCCTCTTCAAAAACAGTGACAGGCGTTCCTATTGACGGTGACAAGAAGTGGATTACCTCATGGGCTAAATTAAAGCAAGCTTTGTCAAGATTGAAGCAGGCGCCCTCTGGAAGAACAATAATTATGTCTCCTGGGGAGCCCCATTTATATCGCTCCAGGCAGGCATAGGGGCCACAAAAATGGAAGCCAATAAAATTGAATGACCTATCGCGTGGGCCGTACGCATCTTGAGCATCACGCAAGAGTTTGGCGAATGCTGTGGTTAGCGACCATGTGTATCTACCATCTGGTAGCCTCTCGCTGGACATGCCTTGCACATGAAAGCCTTGGGCTATTTTTATGATCTCGGTTTGTATTTTGGGCGGATCGTCATTTTCACAGTCATCCCACAATATATCCCTGATCAGGCGTTCTTTTTCTGCCACTCAAGCACCTTATCTTTCTGCTCTGCGGTGAGATGGTCAAGCGCCTTTTCCAGCAAATCGAAAACCTGTTGCTTGTCGCTATCGCGTGGCATCCAGTCATCCAAAACCACGAAATCTGGCCGCTCGCCGTGCATTACCGCCGAGAGCACGAGATCGGCGCAGGCGCGCGCGTGAGTAGCAGCGTAGGCGACCTCGCCCTCATGCGGAATGCCCAGCGCATCGAGCACCGCCGTGCAGTCATAAATCCCAGCCTCGCCAAGCACCGAGATTGTGTCCGTAGGACACCCTGCGCCCGAAATGAACGAGCGGGAACGCTTCTCTCGCTGCCGAAAGAAGGTCTCCTGCACATGCCAGTCGCCAGTACCTGTCGGCGACGGCAGGTTGAGCGCAGCCATACCACCAAGGTAGCGGAGCCGCGACGTGGCGGGCACCGTGATTGGCGTTAGTTCCATGGACATGGTGTTGGCCGATGCTCTTGCAAAGCTCGCAGGCATGCGAGAAGTAGACGCTTTCGTATCCCTCTTGCTCGGGAGGCTTGTGTCGCCAATTGGAGTTGTTGCTTGTCCATTACTACATCACCATTTGATGCCGAACTTTTCGGCGAGTTTGATGCGTCCACTGATGATCGCGTTTTCACCTGCTTTGATGACAGATTCTGATGCCTTGACAGCAGCACCAGCAGCTAGATCAGCTAGTACGCATGAAACTAAAAAGACGAATCCCCAGCCTAAAGGTGTTCCGCCTTCAACCATTCCGGCTGCATAAGCATGAATGAGCATGAAAAGAAGCACGATAACGCCGCCTGCTGTGACCATCACTGTTCCTCTTGCTGCTGATTAGGTGTAAGGGCTGAAAGACCGAATGCCTCGCGGTCATAGTCACGCGTAAGCCAAGCTACAAATTCTGGGTTCTGTGCTGCGTAGTCAGAGGCACTTAAACCAGACTTTGATAGAACAAACGCGCCAACCAAGAGCTTTTGTCGTGTGTCTAGCGCACGAGCTTCCTTTGCTTGTCTTGTGCGCTCTGCTGCAAGTTGCTTGTTTCGCAAAGCTTTTGCTTGTGCAAGCTGCTTTTGTAGCGCCTCTATCTTTGCTTCAATCCTGGTCGTCATAATGGCATCCTAGCAGCCGCCGCGAGAGGCGGCAAGATCGCCCACAGGGCGCAGGCTGCGCGTAGCGCAAAATACCTGAAAGGCGCACTTAGGAGTTGACTGCGTCAACTCGTGCGCACCTGCGGCGGGCGTGGCAGAATTTCAGGCATGGCGATCTACCATTTCAGTGTCAAGCCAGTGCAACGCAGCAAAGGCAGAACTGCTACGGCTGCTGCTGCGTATCGCGCGGGATGCCTGATCGTTGATGAGCGGACAGGAGAGGTTCACGACTACCGTCGCCGTAGTGGTGTGGTATCTGCTGAAATATTCACCCCGAAAAATGCGCCTATGTGGGTGCTTGATCGAGCTGCCCTTTGGAACGCTGCTGAAATGGCGGAAAAACGGAAGGATGGCACGCCAGCGCGTGAGTATGAAGTTGCACTACCAGCCGAGCTGAATGGTGAGCAGCGCCGCTTGCTCGTAGTTGAGTTTTGCCGTGAGATGGCAGATCATGAGGGCTGTGTCGTTGATGCTGCAATCCATATGCCGGGAAAAGGCGGAGACCATCGCAACCATCACGCTCACATCCTGCGCACTACACGCCGCCTTGACGCGGGCAGCTTAGGCGACAAGCTGGATACTGAAAAAGCAGGCCGTAAGAGGGTTGAGGATTTGGACGCTGTTCGTGCTCGTTGGGCAGTGCATTGCAACCGTGCGCTTGAACGTGCTGGTCACTCTGAGCGTGTCGATCACCGCAGCAACGTTGCGCGCGGTATTGATGCCATTCCGACAATGCACAATGGCCCAGCCATCACTGCACTGGAACGTCGTAAAGCCGGCAAGAGCTGGGCCAAATTCGCACGGGAGGAAGACCGTGCAGTGATTCAGCATGTCCAGGCAGAAAACGATCTCACCCCATGGCCGGAAGGGATCGAACTGGAAGCCGCCATCAGCGCAGCCAAGCACGAGCACAGACTTGAGGAAAAGCGCAGTCAGGACGAACAGGAGCGGCAGCGTTGGGAGGTCATGAGTGCTGTTGAGCTTGCCGCTGAGATCAAGCGGCTAAGGTCCCCAGCTGTGGCGGGCTTGGTCGAGCGCGACAAGGATGTGCTGCACGCCTCTGGCTATTTGGCGCAGTTGCAAGAGCGGCATGAGCATGCAGTGCGCATTGCGCGCGAGGCCGAGGATCAGGCCGACGAGTGGAGGAAGCAAAATCCTCTTCGAGCACGGCTCCATGAAAAAGGCTTGCGACGTGCGCCGTACTTGCGTGAGCGTGAGGAAGCGCAGGCTTGGGCTCGCAAGGAGTTGGGAGATATTGCACCGCACATCGAGGCGGCGCAGCAAGCGCACAGGGATGCTATGAGCTATGCCCGAGAACGCATTCGCCAAGAACAGGCCCCCGCTTTGTCCAAGGTGTCGGAACTGGAGCAGTTGCGCAAACAGAAAATTCAGCAGGAGATGGAGCAGGAGCGGCAGCGTGCCGCTGACCAGGAGCGGCGAAGCGCTCCAGGCCGTGGGCATCGTGATAAAGACCATGGGCCATCCCTGTAATATGGTCAGGAGAGGCAATATAGGAGCGAGGAATGGGCCGGTTTGGAAATGAGTATCTTGCAGAGTCCGTTGGTTACAACAACGGTCATGCCAACGGCATGGCTGATGGGATCGCTGTTGGGCGAGAGCATGGGTACACCCAGGGCTGGAATGAAGCCACCATACACGCCAACAGCGTCATTGATGAGCGCAATCAAGAAATCGAGCGCTTAGAGAGTGAAATTCACAAAGGCAATGCTTATATTAAAGAGCTGCGCGCGGCGTTGGAGAAATCGCAGCGTATTGGTGAACAGTACCATGTCGAACGTGATGAATTGGGTGTGGAGACTGCTCGGTTGAAGCAGCAGGCCCAGTCTCTGAGAGCCGAACACGAAGTCATGTTCAAGGCGTTTCTTGGTGCTGTCTCTATTGCACGCCCTGCAATGAGGGCCGTTTCAAAACTGCCCCTGCAAGAACGCAGTCAAATCTACTACCAATACGCCGAGGAGGCGGTGGATTTGCAGTCTTTGGAGTATGTGCAAAAAAATCAACTCCCTGATAAACAACCGTTACTCTTGAAATACCTGCCTATCGCTAATCAGGTCATCAACCAGACTCGTAAGCAGCTCCATCAGCAAGAGGATGAGGGAATCAAGAAAGAAGTGAGGGTTGATATTGAAAAGGCAGTTGTTTCATATGCGAGAAATAATTCAAATTACAATATTTCTAATAATTCTTACAGGCATGAAGAATAAAAAGCTGCCGATCTTGGCCTGCGCTTTGGCGTCATTTGGCGTGTTCGCGCGGATGCCCGTCCCGTTGCTGGACGGTGCCGACACGGGCGTGAAGGCGGCTGTCCAGGCCCAGGCAGGCAAGCAGCTCGAAGCGCTGTTGCAGTGCAAGGCTGGTACGACCTTCACGGCCCAAGCCGTGGAGGCTCAGTTCCAGGCCCTGGGTCTGGTCAAGAGCGTGGACGGCTTTTTCCTGCCGCTGCTCAAAGGCGTGCAGCCTTCGCTGTTCGGCGATCAAGTCCTGGCCGCGCTGGTCAGCGATGCGGACGGGGAGAAAAAGGCGGTTGTTTACCTGAAAAAACAGACAGGCAAGCAATTGGCGAAGAAACTGGGCGTCACGAAGATTGACGAACAGGCGGATACCGATGAGCCGTCCTATTTCAAGCAGACAAGCCAGAACACCACGTTGCTGGTCGGCGCGGCTTCCGAGGTGTTCCTGGGAAATGCCAGCATCAATTACCAGTCGGCTGTTACCTGCCAGTTGACTAAGTAAAGCAGAAATCTTGCTTTCGTGCTTTTCTTGAGTCGCAATTTATAGGGGGGTGCTATGCCGACAAACGAAGATGACCCAGTGCTTGCTCAGTTCTTGGTCTTCCTGGCCCGAGACATTGCGGAGCATCCCGAACGTCTTCAGCCCCTGACTGTTGGCTTCGTTCAGCGCGCCCAAGAACTGGCCGCTGGCATCGAGTTCGATATAGACGCGCCTCTTTCGCCGGAAGACGAGTGAAAGTTTCTATCTATTTTTATTGCTTTCGTGCTTTCTTGCTAGCAAAATTAAACGCATGAAAGTCCTTGTCATAGCCAGCCAGAAGGGCGGCGCAGGTAAGACCACAATCGCCGCGCACCTTGCTGTCGCAGCCGAGTTGTCGGGCGCTGGCTCGGTGGTTCTGATTGACACTGATCCGCAGGGCTCGTTGTCGGCTTGGTGGAACAGCCGTGAGGCCCAGACCCCTGTCCTTGCCCCCGCCAGCTTGGCCGAACTGCCTGCAAAGCTGGCAGCGTTGCAAGCGGCTGGCGTAAAGCTGGCTGTGATCGACACGCCGCCTGCGATCACCGAGGCCATTCGTGACGTGGTGAAGTTGGCTGACCTGGTGCTGATCCCGACAAGGCCAAGCCCGCATGACTTGCGTGCCGTGGGACAGACCGTTGATATTGCCGCTGACCAGGGCAAGCCGTTTGTGTTCTGTGTAACGCAGGCTAAGCCGACCGCTCGCCTGACTGTGCAGGCTGTGGCTGCGTTGTCAGCCCATGGCGTGGTGTCTCCTGCTGTCGTGCATGACAGGGTGGACTATGCCGCAAGCATGATCGACGGGCGCACCGTGATCGAGACAGGCCCCAAGGGCCGCAGCGCAGCCGAGATCCGTGAACTGCTAGAGTTCGTGAAAGCACGTTTGCACGAAAAGAAGAAAGCAAAAAGGGAAGCTGAGTGATGGCTACGAAGAAATCTCCTGCTGCCGATCTTTCCGCCCTTGTGGCCACGAAAGGCAGCAG
>Ga0222429_100653_pt1 | contig 18235 bp, 18 predicted proteins | sample 1B50Ametagenome_FD_182475 | JGI IMG/M metagenome (GOLD analysis project Ga0222429, IMG submission 182475) | Enriched microbial communities from leaf-cutter ant dump, University of Wisconsin, Madison, United States - 1B50A (version 2) | ecosystem: Environmental > Terrestrial > Nest > Insects nest...
AGATCTGCACGCCCTCGCCGGCCATCCAGGTGGCTTTCTCGGCGCACCACAGTATCACGCTGGCGCAGTCCTTGCGCACCTGGCGCACGTGCTCGGTGCCCAGCATGTCCAGGTTCTTAGCCACGGTGTAGGCGAACGAGCGGCCCGCCTGCAGCACGGTGTACATGTCGGCCACCTTGCCCTGGATGAGCTGGAACTCGCCGATGCTCTGGCCGAACTGCTTGCGGTCGTGAATGTAGGGCACGACGTTGTCCATGACCGACTGCATGATGCCCAGCGGCCCGCCGGTGAGCACGGCGCGCTCGTAGTCCAGCCCGCTCATCAGCACCTTGGCGCCGCCGTTGACCGCGCCCAGCACGTTGCCGGCCGGCACCTCGACGTTCTGGAACACCAGCTCGCCCGTGTGGCTGCCGCGCATGCCCAGCTTGTCGAGCTTTTGCGCGATGGAAAACCCGGGCATGCCCTTTTCGATCAGGAAGGCCGTCACGCCGCGCGCGCCCAGCTCGGGCTCGGTCTTGGCGTAGACCACCAGCGTGTCGGCGTCGGGGCCGTTGGTGATCCACATCTTGCTGCCATTGAGCAGGTAGTAGCCGCCCTTGTCCTCGGCCTTGAGCTTCATGCTGATCACGTCCGAGCCCGCGCCGGGCTCGCTCATCGCCAGCGCGCCCACGTGTTCGCCGCTGATCAGCTTGGGCAGGTACTTGGCCTTTTGCGCGTCGCTGCCGTTGCGGTTGATCTGGTTCACGCACAGGTTGCTGTGCGCCCCGTAGGACAAGCCCACCGAGGCACTGGCGCGCGAGATTTCCTCCATGGCCACCATGTGCGCCAGGTAGCCCATGGCGGCGCCGCCGTACTGCTCGGGCACGGTGATGCCGAGCACGCCCAGGTCGCCCAGCTTGCGCCAGACGTCCATCGGAAACTGGTCGGTATGGTCGATCTCGGCCGCGCGCGGCGCGATCTCGGCCTGGGCAAAGTCGCGCACCGCGTCGCGCAGCGCGTCGATGTCCTCGCCCAGCTGGAAGTTCAGGCCTGGCAGCGGGTTGGCAATGCTCATGAGTCGTCTCCTTGGTCGGCGGGCAGCGGGGCGCCCAATGAATTTCCGATGAATTACGTTTACGTAAACGTCAATTATCCACAACTTTGCCCGTCACGTCTTGATTTTTGCCAGCAGCTCGCGCGCCTCGCGCTCGTGCTCGCGCACTTCGTCCAGGTTGGCCTGCAGATCCGTCATCTGCGCCTCCAGCTGGCGCCGGTGCGCGCCCAGCACCTGCAGAAAGCGGTGCAGCTGCGCGCCGGTGTCGCGCGGGCTGTCGTACAGGTCGATGATTTCCTTGGCCTCGGTCAGCGACAGGCCCAGCCGCTTGGCGCGCAGCGTCAACTTGAGCCGCGTGCGGTCGCGCCCGCTGTAGACGCGGTTGCGCCCGCCGGGGCCGGTGCGCTCGGGCCTCAGCAGGCCCATGTCCTCATAGAACCGCATGGCCCGCGTGGTGAGGTCGAACTCCTTGGCAAGGTCGCTGATGGTGTAGGTGGCCATGGTGTGCGGCGTAGGGGCGCAAGAGGCTGCGCCGGATTGACGTTGACGTGAACGTCAATGGTACTGCAAGGGTGGCCGGTATTGGTGCCGGCGGCTGCCGGCCTGAAGGCCATCGGCGCGCAGCAAGTCAGCGGTTTTCAAGGGTGCGCGCCATGCACTCGACCAGTTCGCGCGCCAGGCCACTCTTGTCCCAGGTGTAAATGGAAACGGCCATGCCAGACACCGCGCCGAAATGGTCGTACCTGCGCAAGCGGCGCCCCTTGGCCACCTGTACGGGCAAGACAGATAGCCCCAGGCCAGACTCCACGCCCGCCAGGACGCTCTGCAGGCTGCTGCCGGAGAAGGCGATGTACCAGCGTCTGCGCTCCCGCTCTATGCGTTCGAACATCGTCTCCCGATAAAGCCCGCCGGGCGAGAAGGCGACCAGCGCAACCGGATCGCCCCACACGGGCGGTTCATCCTCGCTTTCAAACCACGCCATGGGTTCGGCGAAAGTGGCAAAGCAGTCGGCACTTGCGGCGGGCTCTTTGACCACGACGATATCGAATTCACCGTTTCGGTAGCGCTCGCCCAAGGCCCGACTCAACCCTGTCGTGATGTCGAGCCGGATGGAGCGGTTGGCCGCCGTAAACACCCTGAAAACGGCCGCCATGCTGGTGCTCACGATGTCTTCAGGCAGGCCGATGCTGATCGCGCGAGTGCCGGCAGGGTCCCTCAGCGCGGTCTGCGCTTCGTTTTCCAGCATCAAGATGCGCCGGGCATACCCCAGCAGCCGCTCGCCCGAAACCGTGGCCCGTACGGGCCTGGCCGTGCGGTCAATCAGCGGCTGCCCCACGGACTCCTCCAGCCGCGCCATCTGTTGGCTGATGGTCGACTGCGTCATATGCAGGCGATCGGCCGCCGTGGTGAAGCTGCCCACGTCAACGATGGTCACAAATGCCTGGAGCAGGCGAAGATCAAACATGCGATTTTTTAATAAATAAAATCAAATAATTTAATTTTCAAATAATACATCAACCACTTATCCTTTGGACATGCACTCGGAAGTCACATGACGAAATCACCAGCCGCCGCCATCTGCGCCATAGCCATGCTTGCAAGCACGCAAGCCTTTGCAGGGGAACCCGTGAACCAGTCTCCGCTGCATGCCGCCGCCGGACAGGGCAATCTGCCGGCCCTGGAGCGGCTGATTGCGGAAGGGGCACAAATAGACGCACGCGATGCAACGGGCTCGACGGCCCTGCTGGTGGCAGTCCGGGCCAACAAAGTCGATGCCGCCCGCGCGCTCATCGAAGCGGGGGCTGATGTGAACGCCAAAGACGGGATCAACGACAGCGCCTATCTGTACGCCGGGGCGCGGGGGCATCTGGAAATCCTGAAACTCACCCTGGCCCATGGGGCCGATCTTCGAAGCACCAATCGCTACGGAGGCACCGCCCTCATTCCGGCTGCCGAACGCGGTCATGTCGAGACGGTGCAAACCCTGATCGAGGCCGGCGTCGCCGTCGACCACGTCAACAACCTGGGCTGGACGGCACTGCTGGAGGCCGTCATTTTGGGCAACGGCGGCCTGCGCCACCAGCAGATTGTCAAGCTGCTGCTCCAAGCCGGTGCCAATCCCAATCTTGCCGACCGCGAGGGCGTCACCTCCTTGGAGCATGCACGTGCGCGTGGCTACCACCCGATTGAAGCCATGTTGGTGGCTGCCGGTGGACGCTGAAATTTCATGAGGAGTCAACCCATGACACAGAACGTGGACTTTTTACGGCAGGCCATTGAGCTTGCCTACGCCAACGTCGAAACAGGTGGTCGTCCATTCGGGGCGCTGATCGTCAAAGACGGCACGGTCATTGCCAGGGCGGCCAATACCATCGTGCAAACCAATGACCCCACGGCGCACGCAGAGCTGCAGGCCATCCGCGCCGCCAGCCAGTACCTGAACTCCGCCGATCTGGAAGGCTGCTGCGTCTTTGCCAGTGGCCATCCCTGCCCCATGTGCATGGCAGCCATGCGCATGGCAGGGATCAAGGAGGTGACGTACGCCTACTCCAACGAAGACGCCGGCCCCTTTGGCTTGTCCACCGCCCAGGTGTACGCCGACCTTGCCAAGCCGTTTGCGCAGCAGTCCATGAAAATCCAGCACGTGCCGGCACGCCTTGAAGGTGCGCCGGATTTATATGCGCATTGGAAACAGCATCAATAAGCGCGAACACATGCCCACGCTGGAAGCCCGCGGCGTACTTCAACGTGCGGCCATGATCGCCACAGTGGCCCTGATCGGGCTCAATCTCAGGCCCTTCATCACAAGCATCGGGCCGCTGGCCGGCAACATTCACGAACATACGGGGCTGGGCCTGCAAGGCATGGCGCTGCTGACCCTGGTGCCCATGCTGCTCATGGGCGTCCTTGCGTTCGTGGGGCCGGCGCTGGAAGGCAAAACCGGAGCGCGCCGGGCAGTCATACTGGCCTTGCTCGTCATTTGTGCCGGCTGCGCCTTGCGGATGTTGGCGGGATCCGGATGGACACTCATCCTCACAGCCGCCATCGTCGGTCTTGGCGTAGCTGTCGTGCAAGCCGTGTTTCCGGGCATTATCAAGCGGGAATTCGCCCGCCATGTCAGCCCCATGATGGGGCTGTATTCAGCAATGCTCATGGGTGGCGGCGCGCTCGGCGCGCTGGCTTCTCCGGCAGTTGCAGCCGCGACCGGCAACTGGGCGATGGGGCTGGCATGCTTCTCCCTGCTCGCTCTGGCCGCTACCGCGCTGGCCGTCGCCTTTTTGCCCGCCGATGTGCGTACCAGCCGCGCCCGTAACATGGCGCGCACGCTGCTGGCACGGCCTCGGACCTGGCTGCTGATGGCCTGTTTTGGTCTGGTGAACGGCGGCTATTCGTCCGTCGTGGCATGGCTTGCACCCGCTTATCAGGAACAAGGCTGGAGTGCCTCGGCCAGTGCGGGTTTGCTGGCAACCCTGGCGGCCAGTCAGGCATTTGCCGCACTGACGCTGCCGATTCTTGCCCGCAAGCAACAGGATCGACGCCTCTGGCTCTGGCTCACACTGACCATGCAAGCAATCGGCTTTGCCGGCCTGGCGCTCGCGCCCCACCTGGCGCCCCATGCCCTGGCAGCCATTCTCGGAGCAGGCCTGGGCGGATGTTTTGCACTGTCGCTGATCGTGGCGCTGGATCATCTGCCCGATCCAGCCCAGGCCGGTGCCCTGGCCGCGCTCATGCAAGGCGGCGGATTCATCATCGCGGCAGTGCCGGCCTGGCTTGTGGCCGCACTGCATGACCTCACCTCCAGCTATACCGCTGGATGGCTCTGGCATCTGGCCTGTGCCAGCCTGGTGGCGATACTCACCCAGCGGTTCGCGCCCAAGAGCTATGCATCGACCATGCCGCCTTTGGCCACCAGCGGTGCCATGCTCAAACCAGCCTAGCTCATTCGACCGTCACGCTTTTGGCCAAGTTGCGCGGCTTGTGGCTACGGCCCGCTGCTGCGCAGCTTCACGTCGGCTACGCCGACATGAGCCTTCACCGCAAGCCCAGAAGCCTCGCGCCTGCGGCACCAGCGCTATGCGCTGGTCAAGCGCGCAACGGTCATTCGACCGTCACGCTCTTGGCGAGGTTTCTGGGCTTGTCCACATCCGTCCCTCTGGCGCAGGCGGTGTGGTAGGCCAGCAGCTGCAGCGGCACCACGTGCAGGATGGGCGAGAGCGCGCCGTAGTGCTCGGGCATGCGGATGACGTGGATGCCCTCGCCGCTTTCGATGTGCGTGTCGGCGTCGGCCAGCACGTAGAGCACGCCGGCGCGCGCGCGCACTTCCTGCATGTTGCTCTTGAGCTTTTCCAGCAGCGCGTCGTTGGGCGCCACGGTCACCACCGGCATGCTGGCGTCCACCAGCGCCAGCGGGCCGTGCTTGAGCTCGCCCGCCGGGTAGGCCTCGGCGTGGATGTAGCTGATTTCCTTGAGCTTGAGCGCGCCCTCCAGCGCGATCGGGTAGTGCAGGCCCCGGCCCAGGAACAAGGCGTTCTGCTGGCGCGCGAAGTCGTCGGCCCAGCCGATGATCTGGGGCTCGAGCGCCAGCACGGCCTGCAGCGCCACTGGCAGGTGGCGCATGGCCTTGAGGTGGGCGGCCTCCTGCTCGGGCGCCAGGCGCCCGCGCGACTGCGCCAGCGCCAGCGCCAGCAAGAACAGGCCGGCCAGCTGCGTGGTGAAGGCCTTGGTGCTGGCCACGCCGATCTCGACCCCGGCGCGGGTGATGTAGGCCAGCTCGCACTCGCGCACCATGGCGCTGGTGGCCACGTTACAGATGGTCAGCGTGTGGCGCATGCCCAGGGACTGCGCGTGGCGCAGCGCGGCCAGGGTGTCGGCGGTCTCGCCGCTCTGGCTGATGGTGACGACCAGCGTGCGCGGGTCGGGCACGCTGGTGCGGTAGCGGTATTCGCTGGCCACTTCCACCTGGGTGGGGATGGCGGCGATGTCCTCCAGCCAGTACTTGGCCGCGCAGCCGCTGTAGTAGCTGGTGCCGCATGCCAGGATGAGCACGCGGTCGATCTCCTTGAACACGCGCCAGGCGGCGCGGTCCTGGCCGTCGAACAGCTCGGGCACGATGGCCTGCACGCCCTCCAGCGTGTCGGCGATGGCGCGCGGCTGCTCGAAGATTTCCTTCTGCATGTAGTGGCGGTACGGTCCCAGTTCGGCCGCGCCGCTGTGCGCGTGCACGGTGCGCACCGGGCGCTGCCCGGCGCCCAGCGGCTGGCCGTCGGCGCCGGCGATCCAGTAGCGGCCGGGCTGCAGGTCCACCAGGTCGCCTTCTTCCAGGTAGACGATCTGATCCGTCACCCCCGCCAGCGCCATTGCGTCGCTGGCCAGGAAATGCTCGCTGCTAGGCAGCGCGGCCCCCGCCGCCACGCCCACGCCCAGCACCAGCGGCGAGCCCGCGCGCGCGCCGACCACGCGGTGCGGCTCGTCGCGGTGCATGACGGCGATGGCGTAGGCGCCGTGCAGCCGGGCCACGGCGGCGCGCACGGCGGCGAACAGGTCGCCGTCGTACAGGCTGTCGACCAGGTGGGCGATGACTTCGGTGTCCGTCTGGCTGGCAAACAGGTAGCCGCGCGCCTGCAGCTCGCGGCGCAGCTCCTCATGGTTTTCGATGATGCCGTTGTGCACCAGCGCCACGCGGCCCGCACGCGTGGCGGCGTCGCTGCCGCTGCCGTGGCTGAAGTGCGGGTGTGCGTTGTGCACCGCCGGCGCGCCGTGCGTGGCCCAGCGCGTGTGGGCGATGCCGGTGGCGCCTTCGAGCTGCTCGGCCTGCACCTGCGCCAGCAGTTCGGCCACACGCGCCGTGCTGCGCGCGCGGCGCAGGCCGGCGGCCGGGTCGGCCCCCAGGCTGGCGCCGTGCACGGCCACGCCGCACGAGTCGTAGCCCCGGTACTCCAGCCGCTGCAGGCCTTGCACCAGGATGGGAACGATGTTGCGCGAGGAAACCGCGCCGACGATGCCGCACATAGGCCAACTCCAATCCAATTGATGGCGCGATGCTATGGCTTTTGGTTTGAAATTTTCTTTATGATTTCAGTCAATAAAGATTAAATATTTCATTACCATGATTAAATGGATGAATATTTCATAAATTATAAATCCATGGAATTTTCATTAACCCTTGACGCTACCGACCTGCACATTCTGGACGTGCTGCAAAGCGACGCGTCGCTCAGCAACCACGCCCTGGCCGAGCGCGTGCACGTGTCGCCCCCCACCTGCCTGCGGCGCGTGCGGCGGCTGACCGACAGCGGCCTGATCGAGCGCCAGGTGGCGTTGCTGCAGCCCGACAGGCTGGCGGCGGTGCAGGGCCACGGCCTGTCGGCCATCGTTGAGGTGCAACTGGACCGCCAGGGCGCCGAATGGCAGGACGCCTTCGAGGTCCGCGCCGTGGCCGACGCAGCCGTGCAGCAGTGCTGGCGCGTGGCGCCGGGGCCAGACTTCGTGCTGGTGGTGCACACGCGCGACATGCCGGGCTATCTGGCGCTGGCGCAGCGGCTGTTTACCCAGGATGCGAACGTGCGCAACGTCAAGGCCTTTTTTGCCACGCGGCGGGCAAAATTTGAACCAAAAATGGCTGTAACGCCCACCAAATAAGCGCTATTAGCTATTTTTAAAATAGCATTAAACAACGACTGTAGGCCAGTCCAGGCGCACGCTGCAGCCCTGGCCTACCTGGGCGCTGGCGGCCAGGGCCGCGCCGTGGCGCTCTGCAATGGCACGGCACAGCGCCAGGCCCGCGCCCACGCCTTCGAACTCGGCCTCGCGGTGCAGGCGCTGGAACACGCCGAACAGCTTGTGCGCGCGCGCGTCGTCAAAGCCCGCACCGTTGTCCTGCACCGTCACGGTCACGCGGCCGGGTGCGCTGGCGCTGGCGCGCACGGTGATTTCGGCCAGCGCGCAACCGCGCGTGAATTTGAGCGCGTTGTCCAGCAGCTGCACCAGTACCTGCACCAGCAGGCCCTGGTCAGCCTGCAGCGCGGGCAGATGGGCGGGCCAGTCGAGCCGCCACTGCACGCTGCGTCCCGCCTCGCGGGCGGCCAGTTCGGCGCGCGCTGCCTGCACGGCGGCGGCCAGATCCACCGCGCCCGGCACCAGCGGCGCGCGCTGCGCACGGGAGATGGCCTGCAGCGCGTCGAGCATGGCCGCCATGCGGCGCGCGGACTGCTCCATGGTGGCGACGAAATCCAGCGCCTCGGCCACCTGCGCGGGCGGCTGGGCCACCTCCTGCAGCAGCTCGCGCACCAGCGCGCCGTACGAGGTCACGTGCCGTAGCGGCGCGCGCAGGTCGTGCGACACGGCGCGCAGAAATTCCTCCTGCGCGGCGGCCATGTCGGCCATGCGCTGGCGGGCCTCGGCCAGCTCGGCGCGCAGTTGCTCGTCGGTGTTGTTCATGCAGCCTCCTTTCCCGGCTGGGCCTGCGGCGCCGCGCCATGGCAGCCGCCGCGCCCCTGGCAGGCACGCCCCCATCCCGACCTTCCCGCAGCAGGGGAAGGAGTGAATACCGGTGCGCTGGTTGCGCGGCTCATTTCTTCGGGCGCTGCCAGTTCTCGATGCTGACCTGACGGCCCCGCGCCACGGCCAGCGCACCGGGCGCCACGTTCTTGGTGATGGTGCTGCCGCCGCCCACGGTGGCGCCCGCGCCGATGGTGACCGGCGCCACCAGCACGCAGTTGCTGCCCACGTGCACGTCGGCCTCCAGCGTGGTGCGGTGCTTGTTGGCGCCGTCGTAGTTGGCGGTGATGCTGCCCGCACCGTAGTTCACGCGCTCGCCCACGGTCGCGTCGCCCAGGTAGGCAAGGTGGTTGGCCTTGGCGCCGTCGGCCAGGGTGGAGTTCTTCACTTCCACGAAGTTGCCGATGTGCACCTCGCGCCCCAGCTGCGCGCCGGGGCGCAGGCGGGCGAAGGGACCGACGAGCGCGCCCGCGCCCACGCTGGCGCCGGCCTTCTCGCCGTCGATATGGGTATAGGGGTGGATGACGGCGCCCGCGCCGATGCGCGCGTTGGCAATGCTGCAGTACGCGCCGATGCGCGCGCCCTCGCCTACCTCGACGCTGCCGCTGAAGATGCAGCCCACGTCGATCTCCACGTCCTGCCTGCACGCCAGCGCGGCGGGGGCGCCGCTGCGGGCGTCGTCGCGCAGGTCGAAGCGGGCCGGGTCCATCAGGCGCACGCCCTGCTCCATCAGCGCCTGCGCCTGGCGCAGCTGGTGGATGCGCTCCAGCTCGGCCAGCTGCTGCGGGCTGTTGACCCCGGCCACCTGCGCCGGGTCGTCGATGCAGTGCGCGGCCACCGGCACGCCGTCGTGCACGGCCAGCGCGACCACGTCGGTCAGGTAGTACTCGCCCTGGGCGTTGTCGCTCGACAGGCGCGCCAGCCACGGCGCCAGCAGGCGCGCGGGCACGGCCATGATGCCGCTGTAGACCTCGTCGATGGCGCGCTCGGCGCTGCTCGCGTCCTTGTGCTCGACGATGCGCTGCACGCCGCCGTCCGCGCCGCGCACGATGCGCCCGTAGCCCGTGGGGTCGGGCAGGCGCACGGTGAGCAGCGCCAGGCGCTCGCCCCCGGCGGCGGCCACCAGCGCGGCCAGGGTGGCCGCGCGTGTCAGGGGCACGTCGCCCGACAGCACCACTACCATGCTGTCGCCCGCCAGCAGCGGTGCGGCCTGCTGCACGGCGTGGCCCGTGCCCAACTGCGGCTCCTGGCGCACGCATTTCAAGTCAAATTGGCCTGCAGCGCCCGCCCCATCTGCGCAAGCAGCTTCTACTTCAATAGCACCGTGACCCGTCACCACCACCACCCGGCGCGGCTGCAGGCTGGCCGCCTGGCCCAGCACGTGGTGCAAGAGCGGCCTGCCGGCCAGGCGCTGCAAGACCTTGGGTGTGCGGCTTTTCATGCGCGTGCCCTTGCCCGCGGCCATGATGATGATGTCCAGTGCTGTCGTCGTCATTGCGTCCTTTGCCTGCGGGACGGCCCCGCGTGAAGGCGCAATTATCGGACGCCCGCCAGGCCGGGGCCGGGCAGGCGCGGATCAAGGCCCGATCAGGCGTTGCACCACTGGTACTGCAGCGGCTGGCCGCCCAGCGGCTCGATCACCACCTGCTCGCCTGCGGCCACCTGCACGCCCTGGCCCACGTGCAGCAGCACGTCGCCCGCGTCGTCGAGCCAGCCCTGCTGGCCGGTGCCGCGGGTCAGCCAGGCGCGCCCGCACAGCACGCGCAGCTGCATGGCCTGGTGCGCCCGCAGGCTGCGCGCATTGCCCTGCGCCAGGTTGCACAACCCTTGCACGGCGGCGCCTGCACGGGTCTTGGATTGTTGCGAATTCAGAACATACGATGCAGACATGACACTCTCCTGGAAAACCCTTGAATGACAGTCAGTTTGCCTTTGCAAAAACACATCGTCCAATGAATTAGCGCCCCTGGATAGATTCACAAAGCGCATCAATTCCCGCATCATTGCCACCCCATCCCCCACAGCCGCCCGCACCATGGCCACTCCACCGCCCATCACCCATTTGCGCACCCGCCCCGTCGCCGTGGGGCATTGGCGCGCCTTTCTGGCCGTGGCCCGGCACCTGAACTTCCGCGCCGCGGCCGAGGAGCTGGCGCTGACCCAGTCGGCCGTGAGCCGCCAGATCCAGGCGCTGGAGGACGAAGTGGGCGTGCCGCTGTTCCTGCGCCACACGCGCGCCGTGGAGCTGACCGGCGCCGGCGGCCTGCTGCAGCGCGCCGTGGCGCCGGCGCTGGAGCGCCTGGACGCCGCCGTGCGCCAGGTGCGCCTGACGGCGGGGCGGCGCAGCGTGGCCATCACCACCTGGGCGAGCTTCGCGTCCATGTGGCTGATACCGCACATGGAGGAGTTCCAGCGCGACAACCCCGACATCGACATCCGCATCGATGCCAGCGACACCATCATCGACCTGGAGACGGCCGACGTGGACCTGGCGCTGCGCTCCAACGTGCCGGCCAGCGCGGCGCCGGGCGCGCAGCGGCTGTTTGGCGAGCAGTTGGCCATCGTCGCCAGCCCCTGGCTGCTCAAAAGCATGCCGCCGATCCGCACGCCGGCCGACGTGGCGCAGTTCACGCTGATCGAGGCCGGCGACGCGCACCGCATGCCGTACTTCGAGCTCATCACCTGGCGCCGCTGGTTCGACGTGCACGACCTGCCGCGGCTGCAGCCGCGGCGCTGGCTGTACTTCAACTACGCCCAGCAGATCGCCCAGGCCGCGCTGGCCGGCCAGGGCCTGGCGCTGGCGCGCATGCCGCTGATCGCGCCCAGCCTGGCCAGCGGCGACCTGGTCGAGGTGCTGCCCGGCCACAGGCTCGACTCGCCCCTGGTGTACTGGCTGGTGGTCGGCCCGCGCAGCGGCCAGCGGCCCGAGGTGCAGGCGTTTTGCGCCTGGCTGCTGCTGCAGGCCGCCGCCACGCGCCGCGCCATTGGCGAGGAGGCAGGCGGGCAGAACCTGCCTGCGGGGTAGCAGCCGGCCCCGCGCAAAAGGCGGTCAGACCAGCGCCACCCGCGCGAACTTGCGCTTGCCCACCTGCACCACGTAGGTGCCGGCGGCCAGCTTCAGGCCCCGGTCGCTGACCACGGCGCCATCGACGCGCACGCCGCCGCCGTCGATCAGGCGGTTGGCCTCGCTGGTCGAGGGCGCCAGGCTGGCTTGCTTCAGGATGGCGCCAATGCCCAGCGGCGCGCCGGAGAGCGCCACTTCAGGAATCTCATCGGGCACGCCGCCCTTGCTGCGGTTGACGAAGTCGGCCTCGGCCGCTTCGGCCAGCGCGGCGCTGTGAAAACGCGCAGTGATCTCCTTGGCCAGCAGCACCTTGGCGTCCTTCGGGTTGCGCCCGCCGGCCACCTCGGCCTTGAGCCGCGCGATCTGCTCCAGGCTCTGGAACGACAGCAGCGTGTACCAGTCCCACATCAGCTCGTCGCTGATCGACAGCACCTTGGCGAACATGGTGTTGGCGTCCTCGGTGATGCCGATGTAGTTGTTCTTGGACTTGGACATCTTGTGCACCCCGTCCAGGCCGACCAGCAGCGGCATGGTGAGCACGCACTGCGGCTCCTGCCCCCATTCCTGCTGCAGGTGGCGGCCCATCATCAGGTTGAACTTCTGATCCGTGCCGCCCAGCTCCAGGTCGCTCTGCAGCGCCACCGAGTCGTAGCCCTGCAGCAGCGGGTACAGGAATTCGTGCAGGCTGATCGAGCTGCCGTCCTGGAAGCGCTGGTGGAAGTCGTTGCGCTCCATCATGCGCGCCACGGTGTACTTGGCGGCCAGTTCGATCATGCCGCGCGCGCCCAGCTTGTCGCACCATTCGCTGTTGTAGCGCACCTCGGTGCGCGCCGGGTCGAGCACCTTGGCCGCCTGCGTGTAATAGGTGTCGGCGTTGGCCTTGATCTGCTCGGCCGTGAGCGGCGGACGCGTGCTGTTGCGCCCGGAAGGGTCGCCGATCAGCGTGGTGAAGTCGCCGATCAGGAAGATGACCTGGTGGCCCAGGTCCTGCAGCTGGCGCATCTTGTTGAGCACCACGGTATGGCCCACGTGGATGTCGGGCGCCGTCGGGTCGAGCCCCAGCTTGATGCGCAGCGGCTTGCCAGTGGCCTGGGCGCGCGCCAGCTTTTGCGTCCATTCGTCACGCGGCAGCAGTTCATCGACGCCGCGCAGCGAAACCTGCAGCGCCTGCGCGACCTCGTCCGTGACCGGGAATTTTGTAACAGCGGCTTGATTCATAAGGGTTTTTGGGGGTGCAAGCAGTGGCCGAGGAACTATACTCTCGGGCGATTTTGCGATGAATTCTAGTGGCCCGGCCTTGTTGCAGGTTGGCTTGCCGCCTGATTCGCCGCCTGCGAACACTCCTGGCGCCTCCCGCTCCCAAGACCCCCGGCACGGGGCCTGCAGGCGCCTTTATGCCTGAGGAACGACCCTTGACTAACGGCTTGACCAACGCCTGCACGACCTTGTTTGAACAACTCAGGCATACCGTTCAAACCCACCCCAAACGCATTACCGCCACCCTTGCCGCGCTGCTGCTGACCAGCACCGGCGGCGCCTTTGCCGTGGCCTCGCTGGCGCCCGACCCGGCCGACCTGCCGGTGACCACCGTGACGCACGCCGTGCCCTCCCTGGCGGGCGACGAGCCGCTGTCGGCGCTGGTGGACATGGCGGGCTACTCGCTGTACCGCTCCGAGACCTCGCGCAGTTCCGACACCGCCGAGAGCCTGCTGCAGCGCCTGGGCATTGCCGACCCGGCCGCTTCCGCCTTTCTGCGCGGCGACGCCAACGTGCGCCAGAACCTGCTCGGCCGTGCGGGCCGCGCCGTGCGCGCCGAAACCACCGACGACCAGCGCCTGCTGCGCCTGACGGTGCGCTGGGCGCCCGACGACGGCGACACCTTCAAGCGCCTGGTGGTCGAGCACGACGGCACCGGCAAGCTGGCGTCGCGCATCGAGACCGCGCCGCTGACCGTGGGCACGCGCCTGGCCGGCGGCATCATCCACAGCTCGCTGTTCGCCGCCACCGACGCCAGCGACATCCCCGACGCCGTGGCCGTACAGCTGGCCGAGGTGTTCTCCAACAGCATCGACTTTCGCCGCTCGCTGCGCAAGAACGACCGCTTCTCGGTCGTCTACGAAACGCTGGAGGCCGACGGCGAGCCGCTGCGCAGCGGCCGCGTGCTGAGCGCCGACTTCCACAACGCCGGCAAGACCTACAGCGCGCTGTGGTTCCAGGAGCCGGGCGCGGACAAGGGCGCCTACTACACGCTCGACGGCGAAAGCCTGCGCCGCGCCTACCTGGCCGCGCCGGTGGCGTTCACGCGCATCTCCAGCGGGTTTTCGATGCGCATGCACCCCATCCTCAAGTCCTGGCGCGCCCACAAGGGCACCGACTTCGCCGCCCCCACCGGCACGCCGGTGCGCACCGTGGGCGACGGCGTGGTCGAATTCGCCGGCCAGCAGCGCGGCTACGGCAACGTGATCTACGTCAAGCACCGCAACGGCCATGAAACCGTCTATGCGCACCTGAGCCGCATCGACGTGCACAAGGGCGAGGGCGTGCAGCAGGGCGAGAAGATCGGCGCCGTCGGCTCCACCGGCTGGGCCACCGGGCCGCACCTGCACTTCGAGTTCCGCGTGAACGGCACGCAAGTCGACCCGCTGACCATGGTGCGCCAGAGCGAGGCCGCCAAGCCCGTGGCCGCCGCCGACCGCCCGGCATTCGACAGGCTGGCGGCGTCCATGCGCCTGGAACTGGCGTCCGCGGAGCTAATCCAGCAGGCCAACGCGCAATAAGCAGCCGGCATGTCGCCCGACCGCGACGGGTGGTTCATCGGGCTGATGTCCGGCACCTCGCTGGACGGGGTGGACGGCGTGCTGGCGCGCTTTCCCGCCGGCCAATGCACCGTCGCCCACCATGCGGCCGCGCCGCTGCCGCCCGCGTTGCGCGCAGAACTGCTGGCCCTGAACACCAGCGGCCCCGATGAACTGCACCGCGCGGCGCTGGCAGGCAACGCGCTGGCGCGCTGCTACGGCGCCGTGGTGCAGCGCCTGCTGGAGGCTGCGGGCCTGCAGCCCCGGGACATCCAGGCCATTGGCGCACATGGCCAGACGGTGCGCCACCGTCCCCAGGCCTTCGACGGCACGGGCTATACGCTGCAGCTGCTCAACCCGGCGCTGCTGGCCGAAGCCACGAATATCACCGTAGTGGCCGACCTGCGCGCGCGCGACGTGGCCGCCGGCGGCCAGGGCGCACCGCTGGTGCCGGCGTTCCACCAGCGCGTGTTTGGCCAGGCGGGGCGCGCCGTGGCCGTGCTCAACCTGGGCGGCATCGCCAACCTGAGCGTGCTGCGGGCCGACGGCTCGGTGCTGGGCTTCGACTGCGGCCCGGCCAATGCGCTGCTCGACCACTGGTGCCAGCTGCACACCGGCCAGGACTACGACCGCGCCGGCGCCTGGGCCGCAGGCGGGCGTGTGCTGCCACAGCTGCTGCAGTCGCTGCTGGACGAACCGTTCTTTGCACTCACCCCGCCCAAGAGCACCGGGCGCGACCTGTTCAACCCCGCGTGGCTGGCGCATCACCTGGAAAAAACACCGGCAGCCGGTGCGCAGGACGTGCAGGCCACGCTGGCGGAGCTGACGGCCGCCTGCTGCGCCCAGGACGTGCGGCGCCACGCCGCAGGCTGCGCACTGCTCATCGTGTGCGGCGGCGGCGCGTACAACGCGCATGTGATGCAGCGGCTGCAGGCGCTGCTGCCTGGGGTGCGCGTGGGAGGCTCGCAGCAGCATGGCCTGCCCCCGCTGCAGGTAGAGGCCGCCGCCTTCGCCTGGCTGGCGCGCCAGTGCCTGCACGGCGAAAGCGCCAACCTGCCTGCCGCCACCGGCGCGCGCGGGCCGCGCATTCTGGGCGCGATCCACCAAGCATAAGAGTAGTAGCGCCTACGCTCCGCCGCTGCGCGGGTCGCTGCCCCGAGGGGGCCGCTTTTCATCTTGGGGCGGCCCGGCGATGAAAAAACCGCCTTGCGGCGGTTGTGCGGAGGGGTGGCGCCAAGCCTTGCCTCAATGCCCGTCCATCGAGAAGCTGGAGCCGCAGCCGCAGGTGGATTCCGCGTTGGGGTTCTTGATGACGAACTGCGCGCCCTGCAGGTCTTCCTTGTAGTCGATCTCGGCACCGACCAGGTACTGGTAGCTCATCGCGTCGATGAGCAGCGAGACACCGTTCTTGGTCATCGTGGTGTCGTCGTCGTTGGTGATCTCGTCGAAGGTGAAGCCGTACTGGAAGCCCGAGCAGCCGCCGCCCTGCACGAAGACGCGCAGCTTCAGGTCGGGGTTGCCCTCCTCGGCGATCAGTTCGGCCACCTTGGTGGCCGCGCTGTCGGTGAACAGGATGGGGGCGGGCATTTCGTCGTCAGTGTGTTCGGCTACGGCGCTCATGGCGAATCCTCGGGCAGTCTCGGCCGCCGATGGTAAGGCATTGCCCGAGCGGTGGACGGCTACTGGCCGTTTGACGCCAGTTTCAGTGTGGGTTTATCGAGTTCGAGCACGTTCGGGCACAGCTGCCCGGCCACGACCGCCCCTTGGTGCATCTCCACCGCCTGGTAGTGCACGTTGCCGGTGATGCGCGCCTTGGGCTGCAGCTCCAGCAGCTGCGAGGCATGCACCGGGCCGTCCACCACGCCGTTGACGATGACGTGCGCCGCCTGCAGCGCGCCCTGCACCCGCGCGGTCTCGGAAACCACCAGCACGCTGGGGTCGCCGCTGGCGCGCACGTCGCCCACCACCTCGCCGTCGATGCGCAGCCCGTCGGCAAACGCGATGTCTCCCTTGACGCTCGTGCCCTGCGCCACCAGGCTCTTGATGACCGGCGTCTTGTTGCGTGCGAACATGGTTTCTCTCTCCTCGGATCTACGGTCTATGGTTCTCGGGCAGGTCGAAGGTTTGCAGCGCGCGTACGCTGTCGCCTTCCAGCAGGCGCGCCGTGACGGTCTTGACCACGGTGTGCGGCGGCAGGCTCAGCACCCCCTGGGCGCGCCGGTACTGGCGGAACTGTATGGGCTGGCTCACGGCGGGCGGCTGCGACGACCACGCGGCGCCGTTGAACGAACCGGCCAGCACCAGTTCCAGCCGCCCGTTGAATTCCGGCGCGTTGCGCTGCGGCTGGATCGCCAGCACCTGCCAGCGCAGCTGCGCGCCGCCGCCCAGGATTTCGGCCTGCAGTCCCCGAATGTCCAGCGCCCGGCCCGAGCGGCTCGAAGGGATGAGCTTCTCGAAAAAGCCCAGATCCTCGCGCAGCCCCCGGTTGTCCGCCTCCAGCTGCTTGATCTGTTCGGCCAGGCCCTGCATCGCGGCCTTCTCGGTCATGCGCACGCTCTCGGCCGCCAGGTTCTGCTCGCGCTGGGCCTGCAGGTCGGCGCGCAGCTGCACGGCCTCGGCGCGCAGGCGCTGCAATTCGGCGCGCGCGCCGGCGTCCAGCCCCGCAAGGCTCTTGCCGAACTCGAACGCCCACAGCGCCACGGCGGCGCACAACCCCAGCACGAGCGCTGCCGCCAGCCAGCGCAGCGGCCAGGGCAGCGCGCTGCGGATGGCGACGCGCGGGGCGCTCAGGCTCAGGCGCCGACGCAGCAAGCGCATGCGCATGGCCGGCCCCTTACGCCCGCACGGCGCCGCATGGGCGCCCGGAAATGAAAAAACCGCCGAAACGGCGGTTTTCCTTGAGCACGGCAACCACGGCAGCGGCCACGGTTGCGCGCCGTGCCATGCGCCGACCGCACACCCGTCCCGCGCCTGCGAAGGACGGGGGATGGACGCGGCAGGGCATGGGCTCGCGGGAGCGCGGTATCAGCGCTTGGAGAACTGCTTGGCGCGGCGTGCGGAGTGCAGGCCGACCTTCTTGCGCTCGACTTCGCGCGCATCGCGCGTGACGAAGCCGGCGGCGCTCAGCTGGGGCTTGAGCGCGGCGTCGTAGTCGATCAGCGCGCGCGTGATGCCGTGGCGGGCAGCGCCGGCCTGGCCGGACTCGCCGCCGCCGTGCACGTTGATCTGGATGTCGAAGGCTTCGACGTTGCCAGTCAGCACCAGGGGCTGCTTGGCGATCATGATCGAGGTTTCGCGGCCGAAATACTGCTGAATGTCCTTGCCATTCACAGTGATCTTGCCGGAGCCCTTCTTCAGAAACACGCGGGCGACGCTGGACTTGCGACGGCCGGTGCCATTGTTCCATTCACCAATCATCTCGGTTCCTTAGATTGCCAGGGGCTTGGGCTGCTGGGCGCTGTGCGGGTGTTCTGCACCGCCGTAGACCTTCAGCTTCTTGATCATGGCGTAGCCCAGGGGACCCTTGGGCAGCATGCCCTTGACGGCCTTTTCCAGGGCGCGGCCGGGGTGCTTGGCCTGCAGATCGCGGAAGTTCGTGGCCGTGATGCCGCCGGGGTAGCCCGAGTGGCGGTAGTACACCTTGTCCAGGGACTTGGTGCCGGTGACCTTGAGCTTGGATGCGTTGATGATGACGATGAAGTCGCCGGTATCAACGTGAGGCGTGTAAATGGCCTTGTGTTTGCCGCGCAGACGGAGAGCAACTTCGCTGGCTACTCGTCCGAGGACCTTGTCGGTCGCGTCAATCACAAACCACTCGTGCACGACCTCAGCGGGCTTTGCGCTGAA
>Ga0222429_100654_pt1 | contig 18172 bp, 12 predicted proteins | sample 1B50Ametagenome_FD_182475 | JGI IMG/M metagenome (GOLD analysis project Ga0222429, IMG submission 182475) | Enriched microbial communities from leaf-cutter ant dump, University of Wisconsin, Madison, United States - 1B50A (version 2) | ecosystem: Environmental > Terrestrial > Nest > Insects nest...
ACCGGCACTCGGTAATATCTTGCCCGCGGTCTTCTGCCCATCAGTGGGCAGCGAAGAAAATACTGTTCCTCCCAGCGCTGTAGCGGCAGATGTCAGCTCAAAAGTGGTGCGGCTACGTCCATTCCGCCTTACCTGCTTGTCAAGGAACATAAAAGTAGCCTTCAATTGAGTGATATATTTGTTGACCGATTTTTTGACATCATTAAATTCCAGCACTTTTTGGGGGTAGTTGATATTTTCTTTTACCACGATATTAACCACAGCTGTATCCCTGACATTGAACTTGTTGACGCCAATGAAGTTTACGATCACTTTTTTTTCTTTGCCGGCATCTGTAGATTTTACAAAGCCGAACGGAGGGCTCCAGACGAAATCATCGCCACACTTCGATACCACGCCAAGTGTTCGTATGGAATAATTGCTGGTCATTGTGATCTTTTCTATCGGAAAGCTGCCCTCTTCGCATTGAACCTTAAAGGCTATACTATCGCCTTCATCCACATATAAAATATTATTGACCGCCGGTTTTACTTTAGACGGAATGATCTCCGTGTTGTAAAACATCAGGGTAAAGGAGGTATCGATCTTATCAACAGGGTTGTCAAGGTTTTGGATACCGAGCCGTACCTTATATTCATAGTCATATTTCAGCCGGCCTGACAGGAAGAAGCCTTTTTCCGCTTTAAAGTTCAGCAGCCCTGTATTACGATTGATACGCAATCCCACAGGAGCGTTCATCAGGTACCAGTAATATTTGGATTGATCTTTATTGATCTCAAGCTCATATTCCAGTGTAGAGTCCACATGAAGTGTAATGTAGGGGTTCAGGTTCCTGATCCTCAACACAGTATCTTCCTGCGGAATAGGCCTGAATATGGTATCCGCTTGAGATGTGACTTGGGGAGAGTCTACTGTTTGTACCGGAACTTTCAGGGTATCAGGTTCCTGTGAAAATGCCGGAAGGGTAAAACCAATTATCAGAGCCAATGCCCAGATCAAAGATTTATTGATCAATTTTCCAGTCTTTAAAGGGTTAAATAATTGATTGCAAAAGTAGTACATTATATAACAATTAAACTTGGAATACCTTTTAATATTGTTTATAGCAATGCTAAAATTAAAAAAGCATGCCACATATGAAAAATGTAGCATGCTTGCCTTACTAATCCAACCTTAATTCACACAAAGTTTAGCTTATTGTTATCTGCCTGGTGGAAGGTTGCAGCTCTTCCTTTTTAGGCAACTGCAGTGTAAGCACACCATTTTCGTATTTAGCCTGTATAGCTTCCGCATTGATCTTTTCGCTCAAAGAAAAGCTGCGTTTGAAGCTTTCAGTATGAAATTCCCTGCGGACGGTTTTGTATTCTTCGCTTTTGGTTTCTTCCTTCTTCTCGTAAGAAATGGTCAGGAGGTCTTTGTCTATTGATATATTGATGTCCTCTTTTTTCAATCCCGGCACACTTACCTCAATATGGTATGCATCATTGGTTTCGTGTATGTTAGCCGGCACTTTGCTGAAGGAAGGCAGACCGGCATCTTTTCCCCAGGCTTCATTAAAGAATTCATCCAGGATAGAACCCCATACTTTGGGAGCGGGTGCTCCATTTACCTTTACAAGTTTCATAGTTTTTATTTTTTGTTTTTGTTTTTGAATGTGGTTATGGTGGATCAAACAATGTTCCAATGATAAAATCTGCAGTTTAATGCTCTATGATGACAGGGTTAGCTAAAAATAATTGACAATGTGTCTTATTTTTTATTTTAAAAGCGACATTATGTCTTGTTGGGTGCTAATATAGATTCAAGCGAGGATTTGTGTAACTTTGCCTCTAAACTTTTGAAACATGTATCCAGCAGAAATAGTAATTCCAATGAAAGAGGAGTTAACCGATTATGGATTTGAAGAATTGTTAACTCCCGAACAGGTAGATAAAGCAATTGAGCAAAAAGGCACTACTCTGGTAATGATCAATTCGGTATGTGGCTGCTCGGCAGGAAGCGCCCGTCCCGGGGTGCTGATGGCTGTACATAACGCCGCTAAAAAACCGGATCATCTTACCACCAGCTTTGCGGGTTTTGACATAGACGCTATAAAGAAATTAAGGGAACACCTGTTACCTTATCCGCCTTCTTCTCCCGCTATTGCATTATTTAAAGACGGGCAACTGGTTCATTTTATTGAAAGGCACCAGATAGAAGGCAGACCGGCACAGTTGATCGCCGGCAACCTGATCGCTGCTTTTGATGAATATTGTAACTGATTTGATAAGTGGCAGGAGTTATAGGATCGTAAGAGGCAGGTAGTAAAGGTTTGCATCTTACGGTCTTACTACCTGCTTTCTTCCCTGCAACCTGTGCCTTGCGTCCTGAAACTTCTATCCCTCCAATCCATTATTTTACAGTAACATTGCGGTTCAATTAATTAATGGCATGTATCCCAATCTATATTTTTTTCTGAAAGATACATTTGGTGTTGAACCGTGGGCGTGGACCAAATACATCAATTCGTTTGGCTTTTTTGTTGCGATAGCTTTTGTAGCGGCGGCTTTTATCTTAACAAGAGAATTGAAAAGAAAAGAGCGGCTGCAGTTATTGTTTCCCGTGGAAGAAACCGTTGTTGTGGGTAAACCTGCTACTACCGGGGAGCTGATCAGTAATGCTATTTTCGGTTTTTTGATAGGGTATAAGCTGCTGGGTATTTTCTTTAGCAACGAGGGGCTTCCGCCGCAGGAATATATTTTTTCGTCAAAAGGGAGCCTGTTGGGAGGAGTTGTTCTGGCAGTTTTGTTTGCATGGTTGCGATACAGGGAAAAGAGCAGGCAAAAACTGGCAAAGCCGGAAGAGCGTAAGGTGCGGGTTTGGCCGCATGAAAGAGTTGGGGATATTATAGTATTGGCGGCTATTTTCGGATTTGCGGGCGCCAAAGTTTTTGATAACCTGGAGAATTGGGACAGGTTTATTCAAAACCCGGTAGAAAACCTGTTATCCCCCAGCGGACTTACCTTCTATGGAGGATTGATCTGCGCTACGGTTGCCATATTGTGGTATGCACGTAAAAAGAAAATTTCTATTCGTCATTTGGTAGATTCGGCTGCCCCGGCTTTGATGATTGCCTATGCCATCGGCAGAATTGGTTGCCAGGTAAGCGGCGATGGCGACTGGGGAGTGCCTAACAGCGCCTATGTAACCACCAGTGAGGGGAAGGCCATGCTGGCGCAGCCGGGAGATTTTGATAAAGCCGTGGAACAGCATAAAGCTATTTTTGCCAGTGAATTCGGAGAAGACGATATTCCGCATATTTCTACCAAAGCTCCTTCTTTCCTGCCAGTCTGGATGGTAGCCTACCCTTATGCACATAACGTGAATGAGGAAGGGTTCAGGATCGCAGGTTGCGAAGGAGATTATTGCACGGCATTGCCTGTACCTGCATATCCTACGCCTTTTTATGAAACGGTTATGTGTGGTATTTTGTTTTTCATCTTAATGTTTCTGCGCAGAAAAATAACCATCCCCGGTCAAATATTTGCTATGTACCTGGTGATGAATGGCGTAGAGCGCTTCTTCATTGAAAAGATCCGCGTAAATACCAAGTATGACATTTGGGGCTTTCATCCCACACAGGCTGAGCTGATCTCTTCCCTGTTGGTGATCGTAGGGGCAGCATTGTACTTTTGGGTAAAAAAGCTTCCTGCTCCGGCAAAGAAATAGAGCACTACAGGGATTTCTGATTTTCTAATTTTGGGTTTTTGATTTTCGATTTGTAAGATCTTCATTAATGTATTGATCGGCAACCAGGGATTAGTTGTTGCTATAAAAAAGCCACTGGCACACAAGGGTAAGTATTCCTTTGTGTATCAGTGGCAGGAAACCAGGTGTAAGGTCTGCGTTTTTTATACAGCTTCTTCGGTTAATTTGTTGGCACCAGCCCGCTAAAAAGACGGATCAGCCGGTGTATTGGGATTGTTGTCCCTCTCCCTGAAAGGATAAGGAAACAGGTTTCTTTTCTTTTCCGAATCGGGGCGGCTGAAGCGGCGCATATCTTCCAGCTTTAATCCGGACATATACAATTCAATACAACGTTGCCGGTAAATTTCCGTAAGCAGGGCTTCAGATGCTGCTGTGCCGGCATAAGCCGGTTCTTCAGCGCCTATGCCAAAAGGATCCGTGGCCGCGGTCTTGGTTCTTATTTGGTTGATTTCCGCTATGGCATCCGGCAGGGAGGGGCTGCTCTGGCGGATATAACACTCCGCTTTTATCAGCGTCATTTCACCGGGCAGGTAAACGGGCCAGGATGTACTAAGTGATTCCCCGAAACCCCTGATCCTCCATTTGGGAGGAATGGTTTCATTTATCCCCATATAAAATGCCCTGCGCTTGTCAGAAAGAATGGGCGCCAGTTCTTCCGGCAAACCGAAAGAGGAATCAATTACCTGAAAAACATTATTGGTGGCTGTGGCTACAGTAAAAATGGGGTTTGGACTGATGGCATCGAAGTCCATCGTGCTCTTTACAGACAGGTCTACATTGAATACAAAAAACCGGCTCACAGCGGTCATTATTGGTAAAAACAGGTTAGCAACAATCAGAGGAGTTGCAATGATCCCAATGGGCATGATGACATATTAATTATTGTATTTATCGGGTGCAGATAACCGCACAGGTATATACTCATTATTCAGCTTATTATATAATTGTAAACCACTTAAAAAAAATATATACGTTGAGTATATAATCTCCTTTTACCCTCTCCTTGTATATTACGAATGCATAGTCACAGCTACTACAGGAATTTCAGGGAAGAAGAGTTCGCATCTGACGACTATTTCCAGCATTGGGTATTAACACCTGATGATACGGCTGATGTATTCTGGAAAGCATTCCTGGAAGTTTATCCCCTGCAGAGAGAAACAGTGCTGGGTGCGAGAAAGCTTGTAGAACAGCTGAAAGGTTCCGGACAACAGACCGATGCTTTAACAGCAGAGGAAAAAACGGAACTGAAGTCGGTTATATTTAAAGCGCTGAATTTACCCGAACAGAAGAACGATGAAAAGAAGATCGGGGATCCGTTTCGTAAATGGGGGCTGACAGCTGCAGTGGCTTTAATAATGCTGACGGGCACTGTCATGTTGCGGAAGCCACAGGAGGAACGTGGATATACAGACATGGTGAAGATTACCACCGTTTCCAAACAAATACAGGAAATATTGCTGCCCGACAGTTCGGTGGTGGTATTGAATGGCAACTCTTCCATCAGATACCATGAGGCGTTCGGCACTTCTGCTACCAGGGATATTTATCTGGAAGGAAACGGCTTTTTTAAAGTGAAGAAGAATAGCGGCAAGCCGTTCATGGTACATACGCCCCAGCTCTCTGTGCGGGTGACCGGCACAGAGTTCAATGTGAATACACGGGCTGCCACCACAAATATTGTGCTCGCTCACGGCAGTGTAGATGTAAGTTTTGCTGAAGATGCAGGCAGAACGATCGGGTCTTTGTTACCCGGTCAATCCCTGAACTACGATGCACGCAACGGGGAGCTGCAAAAAGAAGATATACAGCCTGGTCTGTATACAGCTGCCTGGGACGACCATGAGTGGCATTTTGATAATACGCCGCTGACAACAGTAGTGAAACTGATCGAGCAGTTTTACGGAACGGAGGTCGTATTGAACAACCATAAACTAAACAATATGAAAATATCAGCCGTGGTTTCCGTGGAAGATTATTCAACCCTTATCAGGGTGATTGAAAAAACACTGGACGTGTCGGTCTCGGAAACAAATGAAAAAGTTTTTATTAATTAAAGTGATCATTAATTATTTAACCATCAATCAAAACAGTTATGATGAAAGGCCGTTTTTTTTCAAAACGCTGCTTAGGAGCAGTCTCAGCAACGTTTTTGCTGCTGATGATTGTAACAGGAACAACGGCACAGGAAGCGCTGTTGTCTCTGCCCGACAATCAACCAACCTTAGTTCCGGAGACGAACGCTAAAAAGGCGTCACTCGGAACTTTTATGAAAGAGTTCAAAAAAGCATATAGTAATGTGTACTATAGCTATCAGTCAGATGCCCTAAAAGAGATCACCGTTCATTATTCTGATCTTGATGCCGCGAAGCATGTTAATCCGGATATCGTGTTGGAGAATGTTTTAACGCCAGCCGGGTTGCATTTTGAAAAAGTAAAGGAAGTATATGTTATCAGGAAAGATGGCTTCAACGTGCAGCGTACAGAAAGCAGCGTAATAGCTGTCCGTCCTTCGTCAGAGAGCATTGAAGCTGATTTTGTTGTCCGCGGAAACGTAGCGGATGCCAATGGTCCTGTTGCAGGTGTAACCGTAACGGAAAAGGGTACATCCAATGCTACCACAACTGACGGAAATGGAAATTTTACTTTAAATGTTGCAAATTCTTCAGCAGTCCTGGTGTTTTCTTCTGTTGGATATCAATCACAGGAGGTTGCTGTAGACGGAAAAGCCTCTGTAAGCATTTTCCTGGAGTCCGATGCGCAGGAACTGGAGGGAGTGGTAGTAACAGCATTGGGATTGACCAGGGAGAAGAAATCTTTAGGATACTCCATCGGCACCGTGAAGGGAGATGATATGACGCATGTAGCAAATGAAAATATGCTGACCTCCATGGCCGGACGTGTTTCGGGTGTTACAATTAACCAAACCAGCGGTGTAGGCTCTTCTATCAGTGTTATCATCAGGGGGGCAAGCTCATTGATCAACAACCAGCCATTGTATGTAATTGATGGGGTACCCATGGGTAGCTCATTGCAGAATGTAAGTGATAAAGGCAGTGGAAACCGGGTAGACTATGGAAATGCTATATCTGATATTAATCCGGATGATATTGAGAGCATCTCAGTGTTAAAAGGTCCCAGCGCTTCTGCTTTATATGGATCCAGGGCAGGTAACGGCGTAATATTAATCACAACCAAGTCCGGTAAAAAAGGAAAGGGATTTGGTGTCAGCTTTTCTACATCCAATGTGTGGGAGCAGCCGTATCGTTACCTCGATCTTCACTATAAGCATGCCAATGGAGAGCGCCCCAATCAGATGAATCCTGCATCTGCCTATTGGGGTGGAATACCTTTGGATAAGGGAAATACTGCTGTGCAATGGAATAGCCCTTTAGATGCAAATGGTCAACCCGTTGCAACTGAGCTAAAGTCCTACAGGGATAATATGAAAAACTTTCTCAATACCGGATTTACTACAACGAATAATGTTTCTGTAGGAGGATCAAATGAAAAGGGATCCTATAGAATTTCCTACAATAACATGCGTAATCAGGGGTTGATACCTGGTCAGGATTTGTACAGAAATAGCATCGCCCTGGCGGGATCGTATGATGTAAGCAAAGGAATTTCTATCAGTAGTAATCTTACCTGGTCCCGGTCAAATTCCAATAGCCGTCCCAATACGGGCGAGCGTAATGCAAATCCGCTGGAAGCCATTTACGATGCAGCATATGTGGATATGACTGAATTCAAGTCTATATGGAAACCGGCACTGGAAGGAATGGAACAATTGAAATACGCAAATAATAAGAATAATCCCTATTTCCTTGCATTGGGTATTCAGAACGGATTTGTAAGAGATCGTCTTATTGGCAACGTGAAAGTTGATTTAAAACTAACAAAAGACCTGACAGCCTTTGTTCGTGGTACACTTAATACGAGCAACGAACAAAGGGAAACAAAAATTCCCTGGAGTTACACTTCATTACCCCAGGGAGGATACTATCTAGAGAATTTGTTTGGCCAGGAGGTAAATACTGATTTTTTGATCAGCTACAAAAAGAAAGTAAGCGACTTTGATTTTAGTGTTTCTGCAGGTGGTAACTATATGCAGGCTAATTGGAGAAAAGCAACAGCCGGGGGAAGGGATTTATCAGTACCGGGACTTTACAATGTGCAGAATGTGATAAACTTAGACAGGAATAATCCTGATGTTACCGGAAATAATAAAGGAAGGAAGAATATCTACAGCTTATATGCCATGGCTTCCGTAGGATTTAAAGATCAGTTATACCTGGATCTGACAGCCAGAAATGATTGGTCCAGTACTTTACCGGCTGATAACCGTTCCTACTTCTATCCGTCCGCATCTTTAAGCTGGTTAGCAAATTCTACTTTCAACCTGCCTTCCAGCATTTCTTTATTGAAACTCAGGGGCGGATGGGCGCAGGCAGGAAATGATACTGATCCCTATACATTGTATCCCACATTGGGTATGGGCTCATGGGGGTCGTTGATAAGCGGAAGCATACCCGACATACAGTATAATCCCTATCTGAAGCCCGAGATATCCACTTCAATTGAAGGAGGAATTGATTTCGGGATGTATAACAATCGCCTGAGATTTGACCTGACCTACTATGATCTTAAAAACAGGAACCAGATATTTAATATAGATATGCCATCTTCTGCAGGTTATATCAGAAAGAGGGTGAATGCAGGCATGCTGAACAGCCGTGGCTGGGAAATCGGGCTGGGCGGTACACCCCTGAGGACTCAAAACTGGACCTGGGATGTTCATGCGAATTTTACGAGAAACCGTGTTTATTTAAGAGAATTGATGGATGGAGTTGATTTCTTCTCTTTCTGGGGTGAAGCCAGTGCAGGCGCCTACACTTTTGTAGGGCAGGAAATTGGTGACCTGTACAGCCGTGGATATTTACAAGTAACAGATCCCACGTCTCCATACTATCGCTGGCCGATTATCGAATATGATGGAACACCGGATTCAGACGGTAGTATGCAGTGGCAGGAATTACCTGGCGGGAATGGAAATCCCAACAACGAAAAGGTGGGTAATTATAATCCCAGGTTCCTGATGGGATTACAGTCAACTTTGACATGGAAACGCTGGTCGTTGGGGTTAAGCTTCGATTGGAGAAACGGTGGTAACTTTATGTCATTCACTTATCGTTACGGGGAGTCTGATTGGAAATCGCAAAGGCAACTGGACAACCTGATCCCCGGAGGCTTATATACTAAAGACGAACTGGTTGCACTGTTAAAATCTGATCCTGAAAAATACATTATTCCGCAAAATGGCAACTTCCCGAGGGTAGGGGGACACACACAGGAAACCGGAGGGTTCCCGCTTTCTGATGGAACCACTACTTTGTACGATGGTGTATTTATACCAGGTGTTTATATTGGAGAGGATAATCAGTACCACGAATGGTTGGGTGGTGAGGGTACAAAATATATCCCGTTGACTGATGCGTATCCCTGGAGCTTTAACAAGCAGGTTACCTTTGATGCATCGTTCATTAAGTTAAGGGAAATCACCCTGAGCTACAGAATCCCGAATTTATTCAATATTACCAGAAATGCAACATTCTCTGTTTACACCAGAAACCTGATGCTTTGGAATGCCGCTAAAATCGGTATAGACCCCGAAAGGGCTTACTGGGCTGATCCTAACGCTGCAGGTGGTGGTGGATTTCGTCAGGGTATTGAAAGGCAGAATGTAATGCCTTGGACTATCCCTTTTGGATTTAAGCTGAATGTTGATTTTTAATATAAAAAATAAAACAGTTGAAAATGAGAATAAGAACTTTAATAAATGCTGTTTTCATTTGCTCGCTTTTATTTCTGGTATCTTGTGCCAAGAAACTGGACGAGTTTAATGAGAACCCGAATGGGATAAACCCGGCAACTGCAAATCCCAATCTTATATTACCCACTGTGTTGAGCGGCGCTGCTAATAATTATCTAGGATTAGGTTATGGAAAAATTGGAGGAGCTATGCAACATATGCAGGAAGATGGGTGGCACAGTGGTTATAATTCTTATGACTGGAGCGAAGAAGACTGGAGTAACTGGTATGGAGTTTTAAGAAATAATGAGTTTCTCTATAACAGGGCAACTGAAATGGACTATCCTCTTCACCAGGGTATAGCTCAAACCATGAGAGCATTTGTATTTGGCACCATTGCTGATCTTTGGGGCGATGCGCCATATACAGAAGCCCTGAGGGGAGCTACAGATATTTCTTATCCTGCCTATGATACCCAGGAGACAATTTATAAGGGCATTATAGAAGAATTGAAAGTGGCAGTTAACACTTTGAACAGTGTGGGTGATGTGTCTGGTTATTATGCGCCTGGATATGATTTATATTATAATGGAGATGCTGCTAAATGGAAAAAGTTTGCAAACTCTTTGTTGCTTCGTTATGCGATGAGGCTTTCTGAAAAGCTTCCCGACCTGGCAAAATCAACATTGGAGCAAGTATATAACTCCGGCGATTATATAAAGTCTTCAGGCGAAGATGCAACCATGGGGTTCTCGGCCCTGCCGGCTTCTCAGGCTAATAACGCGTGGCCGGGAAATAAAGATAAAGGAGGTAATGATCCGGAATCTGAATGGAGAAGAAGGAAGCCCTGTTCGACCTTACTGGACAGGCTTACCCAATATGGTGATCCACGCAGGGAGGTTTGGTTTCAGCCGGTTCACTGCAGATGGGTTGCGGATCCGGCACTTGCTACCGCCGTGGATCCCTTTATCAGAAAGAACGGTGTTTTAACAGACCTTGTGTCTATGACGGATATTGCATACAGGGAAGCCGGTAGCAGCGATATTTATACCAGGCGCTATAATCCGAACCTGTTTACCGCGAATCCACCATTCACATTTGCTGCTCCTAACACAAATGAATATGTGGGCGTACCTCCTGCGTTATTATATCCGGACTATTTTAATAATAATCCGACACCTGGTCAAAGTGTAGAAAATCAGCATGTTTCCCAGTTGTCCACTGTTTTTCTGCAAGCAAATGATGGTGCGAACGGTATACTGAAGGCGAGATTGTCTACGGCTTCTGAAGTAGCCTTTATATTAGCAGAAGCTGCTCAAAGAGGCTGGGCTGCGGGAGACGCTCAGGCAAATTATAATAATGGCATTAAATTTTCTTTAGAATCTTGGGGAGTAGGCGATAAATATAATGATTATGCTGACAATGCGGGTGTAGCATATGACGGTACACTGAAACAGATTTTAGAGCAAAAATGGATTGCCGGATTTGCGAATGCCCTGGAGTCCTGGTTTGATTGGAGAAGAACGGGGTTGCCCGTAATGGCCGCACCCGGAAATGGCTCAGTGCAGCCGGTAATACCTGTAAGGCTTATCTACGGAAACAATGAAATAAATGTGAATGCTGCCAATGCATCCGCAGCAATAGACAGGTTAAGCACAACTCCTTACAGCACTTTAAGGGGCAAGAACAGCCAATGGGCCAAACCCTGGATCATTGAAGGAACCGGAAAACCCTGGTAACATTATATTATAAACATTAATTCCTAAAAAACCTGTGAGGCTTGCATTTGCATCCTCGCAGGTTTTCTTTTTGTATTTATCCTTCCTGCCCCCACTGATGAAACAAAGCATAGACGAAGCTACCGGGGCACGCCATTATGTCTTTCTTGTTGGCCGATTGCAGGCCCGGAATATCGGACCTATAAAAAAGGGCTGCATAGATATGCTGCCCCGTCTAAATCCAATATCCTATGAAAACCGATTTTTAATATAGTGTCTATAATATGGTATTATTATCTGTTAAACGTAATGTCTGTCACTATATCAGTGCCGGAAAAGAATTGTTACCCCCGGAACTTCCTGAATTTTTTCAATAACGGAATTATGAATTTTTAACGAGAGGAGGAAAGTCCCAGACAGGCATTGTTTTACAGAATAAAAAGAGGCTGTATCGGAATTTTTGATACAGCCTCTTTTTAAAATAATTATTTCAAAAGGTTACATCGCAGCCAACTGCACTTTTTGCTGCAGGTCCACTACACTTTCTTTGAACAGGCTGTCGGTATCCATCAGGTCTTTAACAGTCTGGCAGGAATGGATCACTGTCGTATGGTCACGACCACCAAAGTGTTCGCCGATCGTTTTCAATGAGTTCTTGGTGAATTGTTTTGCCAGGTACATGGTGATCTGGCGTGCCTGTACGATCTCCCGCTTCCGGGTCTTCTGCAGCAGCCTTTCATAAGGAAGATTGAAATAATCGCACACCATTTTTTGTATGGTTTCGATGGTGATCTCCTTTGAAGAGGTTTTGACGAAATTCCTGAGCACTTTTTTTGCCAGCTCCAGGTCAATCTCCCGTTTGTTCAGCGAAGACTGTGCCAGCAGCGATATCAGTGCTCCTTCCAGTTCCCTTACATTACTTTGTATGTTGAAGGCTATATACCTGATCACATCTTTTGGCATATCCAGCCCGTCATTCTTCATTTTCTTTTCCAGGATGGCCATCCTGGTTTCGTAATCCGGCAACTGCATATCGGCGCTCAGTCCCCAACGGAATCGGCTTAGCAAACGTTCCTGTACACCTTCGAGGTCTTTGGGTGATTTATCTGAAGTTAATACCAATTGCTTGCCACTCTGGTGCAGGTGGTTAAAGATAGCGAACAGTGCGTCCTGCGATTTTTCCGCCCGATTAAAGAACTGTACATCATCAACGATCAATACATCGATCATTTGATAGAAATGAATAAAGTCATTGATCGCGTTGTTACGGCTATGGTCCTGAAACTGGTTGATAAACTTTTCCGAGCTTACATAGAGCACAATCTTATTAGGATGAAGCTTTTTTACCTCGTTACCGATGGCCTGCACCAGGTGTGTTTTCCCCAATCCTACGCCGCCATATACTACCAGCGGATTAAAAGAAGTAGTGCCCGGCTTTTCCGCTACTGTTTTTCCGGCCCTGCGTGCCACGCGGTTGCTGTCTCCTTCAATAAAGGAATCGAAAGTATATGTGGGATTGAGCTGCGGATCAATCTGCATTTTCTTTAACCCCGGGATCACAAAGGGGTTTTTAACAGGCGTATTTACAACCAGCGGAAAATCCATTTCATTATTGGAATATGTTCTGAAACCATGGGTAGGCACATCCATAGTAAGCGGTTTGTTTTTTTCGTTTCCGCTATCTACCATTATCCTGTATTCCAGTCTTGCGTCCTTGCCTAATTCCCGGGTTAATGTTTTCGCTAATAAATTTACGTAATGTTCTTCAAGGTACTCATAAAAAAACTGGCTGGGTACCTGGATGGTCAGCACTTTGTCATTTAATGCGACGGGCTTTATCGGTTGAAACCATGTTTTATAATGTTGCCATTCTACAATATCTTTAATAATAGTCAGACAGTTTTGCCATACGGTTTCGAATGATTTATCCATTATCTGTCAAGCAGTTTATAAATTGAGTTAAGAATATTAAACTTTAATCGTCTTCAAATTTTTTTGGTGTAAGGCACCAAAAAGTAGGGCAGGGCGGCGAATATCAATATATTAATGTTGAAAAAAAAATTTTTTATTCTCTTGTTTTTTCCTTTTCCGGATGGGTGTTGGTTTCCATGGTTTTAATTTTTTTTATGGGGTTTAAAGATGTCCTGAATTATGTGAAAAAAAATATTTTTTCTACTGCTGTTTTTTTATAATGTCCTTCGATAATAGATGCTGTCCGTATGTGTTTTTCTATAACAAAAAGCGTACAATGTTTTTGTAATGTTATCAAAAATGTCATTTTTTCTAATTAAACTAATTATAGGCAGCTTTTCATTTTTGTCAATAAAAAAATTACAAATTGATACTGCGTTCAATTTGCATTACAATACGCTTGAAATGATTCGACAATCACTTACCTTAAAAATGTCAATCGACTCCACTGGATTGACTCAGGTCTTATAGGATGGTAAAGCCGGCTATGGATTAACAATACACTGTAGATAGCCCTTTTTGAAAGGTAGCTATTTTACCCTCAAAAACAAAAACAAATTTAGGAGATTTTACAGCCGGATTACTTTTAAATTTGCCTTTTAAATATTTACAATGAGTTATGAAATTACGGGTAAACTGATTGCCCGATATGAAACGGTTCAACGGACTGCTACGTTCAAGACAAGAGAATTTGTAATTGAAAAAACAGATGATATTGGCGGTAAGCTGATAACCAATTACGCTAAGTTTCAATGTGTTCAGGACAAGACAAGCCTGCCTGACCGTTTCAACCTGGGGGAAACCGTGAAAGTGTATTTTAATATCAAAGGCTCACGTTGGGAAAAGAACGGTCAGGTAAATTACATTACCAACCTGGATGCCTGGAGAATGGAAAGTGTAAGCCTGGGCGCACCGGCTACAGATAATAATACGGAAGACCCTGCTACCGGAGGTTATTCACCGGCTACGGAAGATGATCTTCCATTTTAGGATATACAGTGGTGAAAATCAATATTGTTGATTTATTACCTGCACAAAAGTTTTAGGATAAATACCTAACCTTGTATGATAAAAAAAGTTTCGCTGCGACTGCTTCCCTCCGAAGCGGGTGATGAAGCAGTTATAAAACAATATATTGCTGCGGCCGGTGGGTTGATGCCGGACAGGATATCCGGTTTCCATATTCAAAAAAGATCAATAGATGCCAGGGGGCGACAGGTATGGATGAACCTTACAGTGGATGCATTTATTGATGAACCCTTTTTCAACAGGGCATTACCTCCTTTCCGTTTCATGGACGTCCGGGAGAGTAAGGAAAATGTTGTAATTGTAGGCGGTGGTCCCGCAGGGCTTTTTGCCGCCTTGCGCTTGCTGGAAGCTGGGATAAGGCCTATAGTACTGGAAAGGGGGAAAAAGGTAAGAGAGCGCCGCCGCGATTTGGCAATGCTGAATAAGACCGGGGAGGTGAATCCGGAAAGCAACTATTGTTTTGGAGAAGGTGGTGCTGGCACGTATAGCGATGGTAAGCTGTATACCCGCAGCAATAAGCGGGGAGATATCAATCGTATCCTCCACCTGTTCCGGTACTTTGGTGCCCAGGAAAATATTGTATATGATGCGCATCCGCATATCGGTACCAATAAGCTTCCCGGTATCATCACTGCGATGCGGCAGACCATAGAAGATTGTGGCGGGATCTTTCTTTTTGAGAAAAAGGTAACGGATCTTGTTGTGAATGGTGATGTAATCAGCAGGGTGGTTACAGCAGACGGAAGCAGTTTTGACACGGATGCAGTCATTTTGGCAACCGGGCATTCCGCCAGGGATATTTATGAATTGTTGTATCACAAAAAGATAGAAATATCCCTGAAGCCATTTGCATTGGGTGTAAGGGTGGAGCATCCGCAGGAACTGATCAATAATATTCAATACCATCATCCCTCCTGCAGCGATCAGCCGTTCCTTCCGCCTGCTTCCTATAGCCTGGTAGAGCAGGTACATCAGCGAGGTGTGTTTTCCTTTTGCATGTGCCCTGGTGGCATTATAGCACCGGCTGCTACAGCTCCGGGAGAGCTTGTTGTAAACGGATGGAGTCCCTCCAGAAGAAATAATCCCTTTGCCAATAGCGGGATGGTGGTAAACATAGAGGAAAAGGATGTGCTGCAGTTTAAAAAGCAAGGACCCCTTGCCGCCATGTATTTTCAACAGGCAGTAGAAAGAAAAGCTTTTGCCGTGGGGGGCGGCAATTTTACAGCGCCCGCTCAAAGAATGGTAGATTTTTCCGAAAGCAGATCATCTTCTTCCCTGCCGGATTGTTCCTATATTCCCGGTGTTGCTGCTGTATCCTTAAAAGATGTATTACCCGGTTTTGTGTACAGATCGCTGCAGGATGGGTTTAAAGCATTCGGAAAGAAAATGCGGGGTTATTATACCAACGAAGCGATAGTAGTTGCTACAGAAAGCCGTACATCATCTCCCGTGCGTATTCCAAGAGATCCTGTTACTTTGGTGCATCCTCAATTGAAGAACCTGTATCCCTGCGGAGAGGGCGCAGGATATGCCGGTGGTATTGTAAGCGCCGCCATGGATGGGGAGAAAGTAGCACAGGTTATCTCCGGCAAATTTTCCCGGGTATAAGCAGTATTTCCGCTTCAGATGAGAATGGATGATATTCCCGAAATAGAAAATAAAGCTGGAAATATAGTGTTACATTCACTCAATTTTTTGTTCATGCGCAGCTATCCTGTTTATGTGATACTATTTGTTTTGTTATTGCTGGTTGGCAGGGGCTTCGCACAACGTGCCACTATATATGGATATGTATACGATGCTGCCAGCGGAGAGCGGCTTGCCGGTGCATCTGTTTCCATTCCTGAAAGATCGGTCGGCACTACGTCGAATGCATACGGCTTTTACTCCATCAGCACGGATATACAGCCCGATTCTGTTTCGCTGCTGGTAACTTTTGTTGGCTACACTGCGGTATTACAAAAAGTCTCGTTAAGCACCAGCCTGGAAATTATCTTCCGGCTGGAGGCAGGTAAGCTTATGGAAGAAGTTGTTATTGCTGCCAAAAGCGGCAGCCGCATCCAGCAGAGAACACAGATGAGCGCTATCGGGCTGTCATCTGCAGCTATCAAGGCGCTGCCCGCGTTTCTTGGTGAAACGGATGTATTGAAGGCGATACAACTGTTGCCCGGGATACAGGCCGGTGCAGAAGGCAGCAGCGGCTTATATGTGAGAGGCGGAAGCCCTGACCAGAACCTTATATTGCTGGACGGAGTACCTGTGTATAATGCCACTCATCTATTTGGCTTTTTCAGTGTGTTCAATGCAGATGCCATCAACGGGGTAGATGTAATCAAGGGCGGATTCCCGGCAAGGTATGGCGGCCGGTTGAGCAGCGTTATTGATATCAGGATGAAGGAAGGTAATAACCAGTCCTATCACGGGGAAGGCAGCATAGGGGTAATTGCCAGCAAGCTGACACTGGAGGGACCGATACAAAAGGGGCGGTCCAGCTTTATGATAAGCGGGCGGAGGACCTATGCTGATATATTTATGCGCCCTATCATAAGAAGGCAATCTGATGGGGAATCGGATGCCGGGTATTATTATTATGATCTCAATACCAAGCTCAATTTTAAGATATCTGAAAAAGATCATCTTTACCTGAGCGGCTATTTTGGAAATGATAAGTTTTCTGCCAGGAACGATAATCGCTATGAGAACGGTGAGGATAAATCCGAAACCGGCATAAAGTGGGGAAATGCCACCGCTGTTGCCCGATGGAACCATCGCTTTAGTAAAAAGCTGTTCAGCAATTTCACGGCGAACTTCACACAATACCAGTTCGGTCTTTTTAATAATTCTACCAATAAAAATTATAATCCTGTAAGGGAGGAAAAGTTCAACGAAAGATATTTTTCCGGTATACGGGACTGGTCCGTAAAAGCAGACCTGGACTGGCTACCTTCTCCGGCGCATTTTATTAAGATGGGTATTGCTCATACCTGGCACCGTTACAGCCCGGGTGCGCTTCAGTCCAATTCACTTAATCTTCCGGTGAGCTTCACAAAGTCAGAGATCAACAACCGGGAGATGGATGTATACATAGAAGACGACATCAAGATCAGCCCGAACCTGAAAAGTAATATAGGGTTGCATTATACCCTGTTCAGCGTTCCGGAGAAAAATTTTTCCTCCCTGCAGCCGAGACTGTCTCTTTTATACCTGCTCAACGACAACATGAGCATTAAAGCCAGTTATGTGCAGATGAGCCAGTTTATTCACCTGCTTACCAACAGTACGGTAGGCTTGCCTACAGATTTATGGTTGCCGGCTACACTCAAGGTGCCGCCGCAAAGGAGTACCCAATATGCATTGGGTTGGGCCTACGATTTAAACAGGAAATATGAATTCAGCATAGAAGGGTATTATAAATCCATGTTCAACGTGATGGAATACGCGGAAGGGTCCGGCTTTTTATCAGGTATCATGAACTGGGAGGACAGGGTAGAAAGAGGAAAAGGAGATTCATACGGCGGAGAGTTTTTTATTCAGCGTAAAACGGGGAAAACCACCGGTATGGCAGGCTATACATTGAGCTGGACCAACAGGCAGTTTGATAACCTGAACAATGGTAAAAGGTTTCCCTTTAAGTATGACCGTCGTCACGATTTCAAAATTGCAGTGGTGCATGACCTGACGAAAAGGATACAGATCAGCGGAGACTGGGTTTTTTCCAGCGGGGCTGCTATTACCCTGCCGGAAAGCAGTTATGAGCTGGATGGATCACAGATCACTCATTACGGGGAACGCAACAGCTACCGGATGCCGGCTTACCACCGTATGGACGTCAGCATTAAATTCCTGAAGCAAAAAAAGAAATTTGAGCGGGCATGGGTCATCAGCGTATATAATG